>ENA-OQAZ01001634-OQAZ01001634.1-human-gut-metagenome-genome-assembly--contig:-NODE-1634-length-10310-cov-2.688206_pt1 | contig 10310 bp, 14 predicted proteins | sample MGYA00242737_ERZ504531 | MGnify/ENA primary metagenome ERZ504531 (study PRJEB26092, sample SAMD00036244) | human gut metagenome | host: Homo sapiens | study: EMG produced TPA metagenomics assembly of...
CTTTGGGCAGGCGGTAGGCGGCACCTGCCGCCGGTACGACTTCGACTTTGACGCGCCCGCTGCCGGCTCGGATGCAGACGACCTGCACCCGGTGTGTGGGAACTTTCTCGAAGAGCTGACCCTGCCGGACAGCTTACAGGTCGTCGGCAGCTGCGCATTCTACAACTGCCGCAAGCTGCGTCTGCTCACGGTGGGCACGGGCAGCCTGACCATGGGCAGCGATGTGTTTTTGAACTGCTTTGCGCTGGAGACCATCCGGGTGCAGGCAGGCCCTGAAGAACTACGGCCTGTTTGCCCTTGTGAACAACATCACCGAAGCGGTGCGGGCTGAGTTTTGCCCTGCCGGTACAGCAGCCCCGCTGGCGGCGCTTTGGTATCCCGCCTACTGGAGGATATCGAGGAAACCCCCGCCCACATCCTTCTGCACACCTTTTCCGGCCAAGGATATCATTACCGGCAGTGTTTTTTAGAGAACAAATTCCTCCCCGCAGAATACGACGCGATCTTCCCGCAGGGCCACGATGCCGACGATGCCAATGTGATGGCAATGCTCTGCTTTGACCGGCTGCGGTATCCGTGGCAGCTGACCGAAGCCGCTGCCGGGCACTACCGGGCATTTCTGGCAGCCAACACAGGCCGGGTGCTGGCCCGCCTGCTGAAGGCGCAGGACAATGATGCCGTGCGTGCACTCATTGCGCTGGATGTGCTGGACAAAGACGGCTTTGCCGAAGCTTCAGCCCTTGCCGCCAAGGCTGGGAACGCCGCTGCCGCCGCTCTGCTGGCGGATGCGGAGCACAAAAAGTATGTTCCTCAGCCCAAAAAGCAGCGGTACGATTTTGATTTTTAAACAGCAGAAAACTCCTTCCGTCGCACTTCGTGCGCCAGCTCCCTCTAAGAGGAAGCCTTTGGCAGTAAGGGTAAGCTTCCGGTTTCGCCAGAGGCCCCATCCATGAGAGGGCTGGCATCGCGCAGCGATGACTGGGGGAGTTTGCAGCGAGGCTGAGAGGGTTCTAAGTGAGGTGACACTTTTGCCCCAAACGATCCAAAAAGAAAAATTTTTTGACCCGCGCAAGCCGTTCCAGTCCCAGCGGCCGGAGACCCACGAGGAGTGGCAGGCACGCATGGGCGGCGAGGTGCTGGCGGTGGTGCGCAGCGGGCTGTATCTGGACTTCCGCTTTCTGGATATGGCGCTCAGTGCCTTGTCCCCCGCCCCGGACGAGCGCTGCCGGGTGCTGGCTACGGACGGTCAGGTCCTGTTTTATCAGCCCAGCCACCTGCTGCGGCTCTATCAGGACAATCCAAAATATCTCAACCGGTTGTATCTGCACACCATATTCCACTGCGTATTCCGACATTTGTGGCTGAAAGGCCGCCGGGAGCCGCAGCTGTGGAGCCTTGCCTGTGATATCGCAGTGGAAAACGTTATCGACAGCCTGAACCGCACCAGCGTCAAGCGCCCGCTGACCTATGTGCGCCAGAACGCCTACCAGCAGATCACCGCCGAGGAAACCGTGGTGGCAGCCGCGCCGGTGTATCGGTGGCTCACCCGGCAGACACCCGGTGTGCTGCGCCAGCTGGAGCGGGAGTTCGTGACCGACGACCACCGTCTGTGGCCGAAGGATGCGCCTGACCAGCCCCAGCAGATGCCCACGCCGCTGCCCCAGAAAACGTGGCAGAAGATCGGGGAGCGGATGCAGACAGAGCTGGACCTGCGGGATAAGGAAGCCGGGGACGGTGCCGATGCCCTGAAGCAGCAGGTAAAAGCCGCCAACCGCAGCCGCCGCAGCTACCGGGATTTTCTGCGCCGGTTCTGCGTGCTGCGGGAGGAAGTAAAGCTGGACCCGGACGAGTTCGACCTGAACTTCTACACCTACGGCCTTTCGGTGTACGGAAACCTGCCCTCATCGAGCCTCTGGAAAGCCGGGAGAGCAAAAAGATCGAGGAGCTGGCCCTTGTCATCGACACCAGCTACTCCACCTCCGGTGAACTGGTGCGGGCATTCCTTGCCGAGACCTACACTCTGCTGAAAGGACAGGAGAACTTTTTCCACCGGATGAACCTGCACCTGATCCAGGCCGATAACGCTATCCGGCAGGATATCCTGATCCACAATGAGGACGAGCTGATCCACGCCATGAACCACTTTGAGCTGCGGGGCGGCGGCGGAACGGACTTCCGCCCGGCCTTTGAATACGTGAACCAGCTGTGCGCCGAGAAGAAGTTCTCGAACCTGCGGGGCCTTTTGTACTTCACCGACGGCATGGGCACCTACCCCGCCAAGCGCCCGGCCTACGACACCGCTTTTCTGTTTCTGGGGGAGCGGTTCGACGATACCAATGTACCGCCGTGGGCCATTAAGGTGGTTCTGGATGAAGAGGAATTTACCGGTGCAGCAGCCCGCCCGCAAAGCACCCTTGCCGACGCGCTGGCCGAAGAGGACGACCTGTACCGTGACCTGAACAATTCGTGAGGGAATTTGCTATGAATATCAAACGAGCCAAAGAAGAAATTGAACACACCGTAAAAGCCTACCTTGCCAAGGATGCTCTGGGCGAATACGCCATCCCGGCCATCCGGCAGCGTCCCATTCTGCTCATGGGGCCTCCGGGCATTGGCAAGACGCAGGTGATGGAGCAGGTAGCCCGGGAGTGCGGCGTGGCGCTGGTGGCCTACACCATCACCCACCACACCCGCCAGAGCGCCGTGGGCCTGCCCTTCATCCGCCAGCGCAACTACGGCGGAAAGGATGTCTCGGTGACCGAATACACCATGAGCGAGATCATTGCCAGCATCTACGCCAAGATGGAGGCCACCGGCCTCTCCGAGGGCATTCTGTTCATCGACGAGATCAACTGTGTGTCGGAAACGCTGGCCCCCACCATGCTGCAATTTTTGCAATGCAAGACCTTTGGCAATCAGGCCGTGCCTGCGGGCTGGGTGATCGTGGCGGCAGGCAACCCACCGGAATATAACAAATCTGTGCGCGACTTTGATATCGTTACGCTGGACCGCGTGCGCCGCATGGACATTGAGCCGGACCTGCCCGTGTGGAAGGACTATGCCCGCGCTGCCCACATCCACAGCGCCATTTTGAGCTATCTGGAGCTGCACCCGCAGAACTTCTACCAGATCAACGCCGATGTGGACGGCACCCAGTTCGTGACCGCCCGCGGCTGGGAGGATCTTTCCAATCTGCTGGACACCTACGAAACACTGGGTCTGCAGGCCGATGAAGACCTGATCCGCGAGTACATCCAGCACCCGAAGATCGCAGAGGACTTCTCCGCCTACCTCGACCTTTACTATAAATACCGCGACGACTACGGCGTAGAGGAGATCTTGGCCGGACAGGCAAAGCCCGCCGTGTTCGCACGGCTGCTGCAGGCCCCCTTCGACGAGCGGCTTTCGCTGGTCAGCCTGATCCTTGCAGGCCTCGGCACCCGGTTCACGGCCTCCCGTCAGGCAGATGCAGTGGCCGACAGCTGCTATGCCTTTCTGCGGGAGACCAAAAAAGCCCTTGCCACCGTTCCGGAGGATATCCCGGACGGCTCGGCAGAAATGTTCCACCAGCAGATCATGGATTACGACACCGAAACACAGCAAAAGCGTGCCGCCGGGCTGCTGAGCAAAGATGCTCTGACCACCCGCCTGCAGGTGCTGGCCGTGCTGCGCGGCTGGGAAGGCGAACTGCGCCGTGCCAACGCCGCCGGTACACAGGAAGCCTTCGACCTGCTGCGCGGGCAGTTCCAGTCCCTTGCCGATGAGCGCGAAAAGGCCCAGCAGACCGCCAGCGCCGCGCTGGAAGCCGCTTTCGACTTTATGGAACAGGCCTTTGCCGAAAGCCAGGAGATGGTGGTGTTCGTCACCGAGCTGACGGTGGACCCGGTGTCCCACGCCTTCCTCACCGAGAACGGCTGCGAGCGCTACTTCAAGTACAACAAAGACCTGCTGCTGGACCACCGCAAAGCTGCCCTGCAGCAGGAGCTGGCGGCAGAGCAGCGCCGCCACGGCGGGGTGTGAGCCATGCTGGAAAATCTTCTGTTCAGCATGAACAGCACCATGCCGCTGTTCTTTATCATGCTGCTGGGCTATGTGCTGCACCGCACCGGTTTTCTGAGCGATGCGTTTGTGGCCGGGGCCAACAAGTTCGTGTTTTATGTGGCACTGCCGGTGCAGCTGTTCCGCGACCTTGGCAAAAACGATGTCCGCGCCACCTTCGATGGCCGGTATGTGCTGTTCTGTTTTGCGGTCACACTGGCGTGCATCCTTGTGATCTGGGCGCTGGCAAAGCTGTTTTTAAAGGGCACCGGCCTTGTGGGCGAGTTCGTTCAGGTGTGTTACCGCTCGTCGGCTGCCATCCTCGGCTCGGCTTTTCTGCAGAGCATCTACGGCGATGCCAGCATGTCCAGCCTGATGATCCTTGGCAGTGTGCCGCTGTATAACATCATGGCAGTGGTCATTTTGATGCTGGAAGCGCCCACTGCGCAGGCTCAGACCGGCAATATGGCCGAAAAGCTCAAAAAGAGTGTGAAAGGCATCCTGACGAACCCCATCCTTCTGGGCATTGCAGCGGGCTTTGCGTGGAGCATGCTGCACATTTCCATGCCTGCCATGCTGGATAAGGCCCTTTCCAATGTGGCCGGTCTGACCAGCCCTCTGGCCCTGCTTGCCATTGGTGCAGGCTTCAAGGGCCAAAAAGCTCTGGGATACCTCAAGCCTACTGCTGTGGCTACTGTGGTCAAGTTGATGGTGCTGCCTGCGCTGTTCCTGCCGCTGGCTGTGCGCTTTGGCTTTACCGACGAAAAGCTGGTGGCCCTGCTGGTGATGCTGGGCAGCATCACCACCCCGGCGTGCTACGTTATGGCAAAGCAGATGGGCCACGAAGGTGTGCTTACCGGCAGCGTGTGCGTTACCACCACCCTGTTCAGCGCATTCAGCCTGACCTTCTGGCTGTTCGTGCTGCGGAGCCTCGGATATATTTTATAACATCTTTTGCATAGCACAACAGCGGACGGCCTGCAGGCTGTCCGCTGTTTGCTTTTCAGATGTTGCTTGGGGAATCAGGCCGCACCGAAGGGATGCAGCTTCTGCCTTTATTCTGTCATTTCCAGTTCAGAGATCCATTCCCGCACGCGGTCCGGGCGGTTTGTGACGATGGCATCCGGCTGCAGGGGCCAAAGGTCTTTCACGGCCTGTTCCCCGTCCACCGTCCAGTATGCCGCCTTGATGCCCAGATCATGCAGCTTCTGCACCATGCTGGGCTGCTGGTAAGCGGTGTGATATTCACAGCTCACCCAGTCCGGCTTGAAGTCCAGCGTCTGCACATACTTTACCGGGTCCCGCTGTTCCAGCAGGCGCTGGGCTACCTCTACCAGACTCTTTCCCGGAAAGTTCGCCTGCAGCATACTGATCTGGTTGCCCATCCAGCGCAGGGCCCAGCTGCAGTTTTCGTCATCCACATTTTCCACCGACAGCGGCGGCAGCTGTGGAAAATCATCCTCTTCCAGCCCGTTCTGCAGGCCAAGCATTTCCCATGTGCTAGTGGGCAGCGCCATGGTCTCCATCGCACCGTAGACCAGCACGCCCACCTTCAGCTCCGGCATCAGCTGCTTTGCCTGCCGCAGCAGGTCGTGGTTGAACGAGATCACCACCAGCCGGTCGGTAATGTTTGCTGCACGCACCTCCTCGATCACGCGGGGGACAAAATCCGGGTCTCATCGATGGTGGCCTTCATTTCCAGCTGAACGATGGTACCTTCCATTTCCCTGCACAGAGCCAGTGCCTCCTGCAGGGTAGCGATCCTCTCGTTCCGATAGTTCACATCCTTCCAGCTGCCAAAGTCCAGCGCCTTCAGCTCGCCCTCGGTCATGTCGTAGATCTGGCCACGCATATCGGTGTGCCAGTCAATGACAAAATCGTGGTGGATCACCAGCTTTTTATCTCTGGTCTGCTGTACGTCCATTTCCACGCCGTCCGCGCCGATCTCCATCGCCTTGCGGAACGCAGAAAGGGTATTTTCCGGCGCAAGATAGGACGCGCCGCGGTGTGCAATGATCTCAGGTGTCATAAATTCCAATTCTTTCTCACAAATTTATTTTTTCGCAAATTTCAGGCAAGGTCGGTGCCGTTTGAAGCAATGACCTTTTTGTACCAGTAGAAGCTGTCCTTGCGGCTGCGGGCCAGTGTGCCGTTGCCGTCGTTGTCCTTATCCACATAGATAAAGCCGTAGCGCTTTTTCATCTCACCGGTGGATGCGCTCACAAGGTCGATAGGACCATGTGGTGTAGCCCATCAGCGGCAGGCCGTCCTCGTTGACGGCCTTTTCCATCTGCTCGATGTGGGCGCGCAGATAATCGATGCGGTAGCTGTCGTGGATGGAACCGTCCGCTTCCACGGTATCCACCGCGCCAAGCCGTTCTCCACAATGAACATGGGCTTTTCGTACCGGTCGTAGATGGTGTTCAACGTCACGCGCAGGCCCACCGGGTCGATGGCCCAGCCCCACTCGCTGGCCTTGAGGTACGGGTTCTTCACGGCTTCCAGCACCGCATTGCCGTCGGCCTTTTCTTCTGCCAGGATCTCCTGATCCGTGGTGATGCAGCGGCTGGAATAGTAGCTGAAGGAGACAAAATCCACGGTGCCTTCTTTCAGAACCTGCTCATCGCCCGGCTCGGTGTGTAGGGTGATGCCGGCCTTCTCCATCCGCTTTTTTGCCCACACCGGTAGCTCCCCGGGCCTGCACATCGGTAAAGAAGTAGTTGTCGCGGTCCGCTTCCTGCGCGGCACGGATATCCTCCGGTGCACAGGTGCGCGGGTAATACTGGCCTGCCGCCAGCATACAGCCCACCATGGCACCGGGCATCTTTTCATGGGCCAGCTTGACCGCCTTTGCGCTGGCCACCAGCTCATGATGTGCCGCCTGATACTCCACCTGCTGCACATTCTCGCCCGGATAGAACACTAGCCCCGCGCCGGTAAAGCAGATGCAGCAGCATGTTGATCTCGTTGAAGGTGAGCCAGTATTTCACCTTCCCCTTGTAGCGGTCAAACAGCACTTCACAGTAGTGCACATAGGCATCCACCATGCGGCGGTCTTTCCAGCCGCCATACTTTTTTATGAGGGCAATGGGGGTATCGAAGTGGCAGATGGTCACAAGCGGTTCAATGCCGTATTTGTGGCACTCATCAAACACATCCTCATAGAACTTCAAGCCCTCTTCATTGGGCTGGGCATCGTCGCCGTTCGGCAGGATGCGGGTCCATGCGATGGACAGCCGGAAGCACTTGAAACCCATCTCGGCAAAGAGGGCGATGTCCTCTTTATAATGGTGATACAGGTCAATGGCTTCATGGCTGGGATAATAGTGCTTGTCGTCACACTCCAGCATTTCCAGCCGACCCAGCGCCACCGGGAAGCGGTCCGGGCCAAACGGGGTCACATCCACGGTGGCAAGGCCCTTGCCGCCTGCCTGCCATGCGCCCTCGCACTGGTTGGCAGCGGTGGCACCGCCCCACAGAAAATCTTTGGGAAAACTGCCCATATGTAAACCCTCCCTATTCTAATATGTTGATTATAAGATACCGCACAATCGCCGGAATGTCCATGCCTACATTTTACAAAAAGGTGCTTCATTGTTGTGAAAGTACGACTTTTATCGTCAAATCGCCGAATTTTGATTCTATTTTTCGTACATTTTTTCACGAGAAAAATGCAAAAACGGCCTGATTTTCCTTTCATTCTGTTTCTTTCAAACTGTCCGCAGACATGGTACAATAATCAGGTAAGATACACCGCCGCTTTTTCGGCATTGGAAAATGGAGTGTTTGATTATGACTGAGTTCAAGCCCATTAAAGAAGGCAAGGTTCGTGAGATTTATGATAACGGTGACAGCCTCATCATGGTTGCTACCGACCGCATTTCCGCGTTTGATGTCATCCTGAAAAACAAGGTCACCAAAAAGGGCACCGTTCTGACCCAGATGAGCAAGTTCTGGTTCGATTACACCCGCGATCTGCTGCCCAACCACATGCTGAGCGTGGACGTGAAGGATATGCCTGAGTTCTTCCAGCAGCCCCAGTTCGACGGCAACAGCATGATGTGCCGTAAGCTGACCATGCTGCCCATTGAGTGCATCGTGCGCGGCTACATCACCGGCAGCGGCTGGGCCAGCTACCAGAAGACCGGCAAGGTGTGCGGCATTCAGCTGCCAGAGGGCCTGAAGGAATCCGACAAGCTGCCCGAGCCATCTACACTCCCTCCACCAAGCCGAGATCGGCGACCACGACGAGAACATCTCCTACGAAAAGAGCATCGAGGTGCTGGAAAAGCAGTTCCCCGGCCACGGCGAGGAGTACGCCACCAAGCTGCGCGACTACACCATTGCCCTGTACAAGAAGTGTGCTGAGTATGCACTCTCCCGCGGCATCATCATTGCCGACACCAAGTTTGAGTTTGGTCTGGATGAGAACGGCAACGTGGTGCTGGGCGACGAGATGCTCACCCCGGATTCCTCCCGCTTCTGGCCGCTGGAGGGCTACGAACCGGGCCACAGCCAGCCCTCTTTTGATAAGCAGTTCGTACGCGACTGGCTCAAGGCCAACCCCGACAGCAACTACGACCTGCCTCAGGATGTCATTGACAAGACCATTGCCAAGTATCTGGAGGCTTACGAGCTGCTCACCGGCAAAAAGCTGTAAGATCGACCGTATAAACGTACAAAAAAATGCTTCCGTGCGCCGCACGGAAGCATTTTTCACTTACTCAGCTCCGCGCTTTCCTCGGAAAAAGCTTCGGACTCTGCCGTTTCTTCGTTTTCTTCGTCCAGCAGATACTGCACCTCGGTCTGCTTTGCCATCTGGTCAGCCGTCCAGTCCAGCTGTGCGATGCCTTCCAGTTCCAGCGTGTACTGCTCCACATTCTGCAGGCTGCCGGAGGCAAGACTCTGGCCCGGGTCGTTCTCCGGCGACCATGTAATGCGCAGCTCATCCGGCTGTGCGCTGCACTGCTGCACGGCATCGGTCACGCTGCGGCAGTCCTGCGCAAAGGCCTGTACGCTGTCATAGCCGCCAAACAGCTCCACAGTCAGGCTCAGATAGCCGTTTCCGGCATTCACATCCCGCAGCGTTTTCGCCTCACTGCTGTACAGGTAGGCGTTTCCGCTGATATTCTTCACACGGATATCCGGGGCTGTTTGTTTGATCTTGTCATAGGCTTCTGTCGTATATTCCTGCCCCAGCTTCATGCTTGCCTGATTCCGCTCCGGGCCGAGTTCATCCCACACCACCGGCAGCAGCGACAGACAGAAGCATCCGCCCATGAGCACAAGGCAGATCAGCACCGACCAGAAATCGTACTTCCAGCGCCCCGGGCGGCGGCAAAAAAAGAGCACCTCGCCGCCCAGCAGGATCAGCCCTGCCGCCGGGGCAATCTTGAGCATCAGCTTCCAGTCAACGCCCGGCACAAAATAGGCAAGCAGAAAGAAGATGCCCGCTGCGATCAGGCATACGCCCAGCGTAAAGCTGCCCACCCGGCGCAGCGGCTGCGGTTTTGCAGGCTGCGGTGCTTCACCGGTCAGCGGCGCATCATTTCTCGTCTCGTCCATCGTCGGCATCCTCCGTCTCATCGTCCGGGGTCACGGGCTTGCCCAGCAGAGCCGAGAGCTTGGGCATGGCAAAGCCTTTGTTTCCGGCTCCGCCTGCGCATCCTGTGCAGTATACTCGGTAAAATCTTCATCTTCGGCATCGTTCTGCGGCTTCTGCTTTCTGCCCTTGGGGCCGCGCACCAGCCACGCACCGCAGATGATCAGGCCACGCAGACCACCACCTCCGGCAGCTGATCCATCATCAGGTAAAGTGCACGGAAGAAAGGGCTGCTCTGGCCCCAGCGCCACACGATATCCCCCAGCGTGTTCATAAGGATGTTCTGGTAGGCCACCAGCGCGCCCAGCGCGATCAGGCCCCAGCCCAGCAGCTTGTGGCTGTCCAGCATGAACTGTTCCATGCGCTGGTCGTGCCAGTTGATGTGCACCAGATAATCGTCCTGCGGGGCGGTGCCTGCGCCGATCTGCGCCCGGAGATTGAAGGTGTCAAAGAAGCTGTACATCCACACAATGGGCATGGCTACATACAAAACTTCCAGCAGAGTGCCCGCACCAAAGGCCACGCAGAACATCGTAATGAGCGAAAGTCCGCGCTCATGTAGCCCTGATACATCTGCCTGCGCCCGGGCAAAAGGCGAAGAGGAAGGTCAGGATTCCGTTTTTTCATCTAATCGATCTCCTTATTTCGTTTGATCTGCAAGTGGCGAATT
>ENA-OQAZ01001635-OQAZ01001635.1-human-gut-metagenome-genome-assembly--contig:-NODE-1635-length-10302-cov-1.892088_pt1 | contig 10302 bp, 12 predicted proteins | sample MGYA00242737_ERZ504531 | MGnify/ENA primary metagenome ERZ504531 (study PRJEB26092, sample SAMD00036244) | human gut metagenome | host: Homo sapiens | study: EMG produced TPA metagenomics assembly of...
TCACCGCCGAATATGCCGATGCCGTGCTTTCTTTTTACCGGCGCAACCGGGAACAGTTTGATATTTATGAAACGGATAAGCCGGACCATTTTTACACCAAAGCATTTATCCAGTTCCCTTTTAACTGCGGAATACAACGCTTTTGTTGCTGGAAAACACATCCGCTTCTTTTTGTTTGATACGAATTTCCCCGACAAGATTATCGGAACGGTGTCCTTTTCTGACATCAAAAAGGGAGCATTTTGTTCCTGCACCACCGGTTATAAAATTGACAAAGAATTCCAGCATTTAGGTTACGGACGGCGTATGCTGACCATGGCTTTAAAAATTCTTGTCACGGAAATGCACATGCACCGCATAGAAGCCTATATTGCACCGGAAAACACCTATTCCATTTCACTTGCCACACAGCTTGGATTTATTTCGGAAGGCACTGCTTACTCCTATGTATATCTGCGCGGCAAATGGGAAGACCATCTGCGATTCGTCTATATTTCCTGATACCAGTATCCGAAATATGGATTGGAATAGTCGCTTCTGTGGCTCTTTTTGAAGTTGCAAAAGCCAAACATCGATGCCATAAACCGCTCCCGGTTGCAGTACATTCCCGGAACTCCGATAAAATACCGGGTGTTGTTATCATTTTCACAGACTTTTCCAAAAAGAATATGCTTAAAATTATAATATCCATGCACCAGAAAGCTGTTGTTTACAACAGCGTCGTCCTCAATCGGAAGCTGCTTTAAAAGCTCCGGTGTCACTTCCACACAGTCATAAAAGTAGTCATCTTCAAACGCATCTATAAAATCCCGGTTGATAAATACTTTTTCAAATGCCGGCATTTCCTCTTGTGGCTTTGCATTTTGCAGTTTTGTATTTTGTGGCATTGTGCCTTGCGGATTTGTATTCCGGAACAATAACTCCTGCACCGCTTCCATGGCGCGTACCTGCTGTGCTTCATCTGTGCCGTTTCCTGTTGCAAATCCGCCTGCTGACCGGCTGACTGTGCGGATTCGGGTGTTGCCGGCTTTGATGTTACCGCCGCTTCTACTACATCTTCTACCTCATTTTCTGAAACATCTTCCGCGTTCCGCCGCACTGTTTCAGATTCACGCACATTTCCGGACATTTCCACGGATTTTCTCTCCGCCTCCTGCCCTGTTGTCCGGTTTACCTGTTCTTTCACAGACACTTCCTCTGAATCTGCCTGTGCCACCGGATTTGAAGCCGCCGCCGCTTCCGGCTGTGCAAATGTAATGTCCTCTGTATTCAGTATACAATCCTCCCACAGACTGAACATACGGTAAAAGTCCTCATTTTCCCTTGCAAGTGCAATGCCGCTGATATCTTCAAATGTATAACCTGATTGATTGATATTCATTGGATTGAATAAATCCTGATACTGTCCGATTCCCTGATTGACCATGACTGTTCCTGTTTTTAGCAGGGTAAACCCGCCCGGCTGATGTTTCTTTCCATCAACCATCACATAAACGCCAAATAACTCAGGGGTATCTGTATAGACACCTTTTACGGAAACTGTCAGCTTAAACTGTCCGTTTCTGACCTCCGCTTTGGCAAACCCGACATTTTTATCCCGGACACCGCCCGGGTACGCATAAATATATGAAACCAGTCTTTTATAATCCGCCATATTTCCTCCAATTCATACTATTAATAGACTGCTTGCAGTGAACTCCTAACGCAACCTTATGAATTGGATTTTTAAAATATGACGGATTTTTATACTTCACATTACTTCCCTGTATCTTCCGAAAGCACATTTGCAAGTTCGGCAAACTGCGCAAGGGTCAGTGCTTCTCCGCGCACGGTTGCAGAAAGCCCGCATTTTTCAAGGGCTGCTGCCATCTGCTCTTTAGACACAGACAGTTCCGGGCTGTTTCCGACACTGTTTGTCATCGTTTTTCTGCGCTGGTTAAAAGATGCGCGGATTAAACGAAACATCAGATGCTCATCTTTTACCTCAACCGGCGGTTTTTCATAGCGTGTCAGCTGAATGACGGCTGAATCCACATTCGGCCGCGGCATAAAACAGCTTGCCGGAACATTTAATATAATCTGGGGCTTTGCATAATACTGCACCGCAAGCGAAAGCGCACCGTAGTCCTTTGTTCCCGGTCCGACCTGCATACGGTCTGCCACTTCCTTCTGCACCATAATGGTAATGCTGTCCAACGGCACATGGCTTTCAAACAGCCCCATAATAATCGGTGTTGTGATATAATACGGAAGATTGGCAACAACCTTAATCGGCTTCCCGCCGTTGCGCTCATTGGCAAGCTTTACAATATCCAGCTTTAAAATGTCTTCATGAATTACCGTGACATTGTCATACCACGAGAGCGTATCTTCTGTCAGAATCGGAATCAGTTTATCATCAATTTCAACAGCAACGACTTCTCTTGCATTTTCACATAAAATCTGTGTCATCGTTCCGATACCCGGTCCGATTTCCAGTACAAAGTCGTCCTTTGTCACACCGGCATCGCGCACAATTTTTTCGACCACATTTCATCAATTAAGAAATTCTGTCCAAACTTTTTTTGAAATGAAAAATCCGTAGCGGTTCAATACAGCAATTGTATTGGTAGGATTTCCGAGGTGCATTACATTTTTATAATCTTTTTCTGCCATGCTGCATTTCCTTTCTTAGTCCTGTGCCGCAGAAAGTCCGAACAGCTTCCTTGCGTTTGCATTAGTAATATCAATGACCTCCTGTGCCGTCATCTGCTTAATCTGCGCAATCCGTTCCGCCACATACGGAAGGTAGCCGCTGTAATTTCTCTTGCCGCGGTTAGGTTCGGGTGCCATATACGGACAGTCTGTTTCCAAAAGAATCTTCTCTATCGGAATGGCTTCTACTGCTTCGACTGCCTTTTTTGCATTTTTAAACGTCACAACACCGCCAAATCCGAAGTAAAAGCCCATTTTTAAAAATTCCTGTGCTGCTTCTTTGGAATACGAATAGCAGTGAATCACACCACCAATCTGTTCGGCATGTTCTGCCTCATGCAGGCAAGCGTGTCCTGACAGGCTTCCCGTGAATGGATAATCACCGGTTTTTTAATGTCTGCCGCAAGGCGGAGCTGTCTGCGGAACCACTGCTGTTGTATTTCTTTTGCCGGTTCCGGGTAGTGGTAATCCAGTCCGATTTCACCGATTGCAAGTACCTTTTGATTTTCCAATGCTGTCTTTTTCAACCACGCCATGCGTGCTTCCGTTAATTCTTCCACATCTTCCGGGTGGATTCCGACTGCCGCATAGATTTTTTCATGGCTGTCTGCAAGGGCTACGGACTGTTCACAGCCCGCAAAGCTGGCACCGACATTGATAATGGTATCAATATCGTTTGCAAACATTTCATCAAAAAGCGCTTCGCGTCTTCACTAAAGGCTTCGTCATCGTAGTGTGCGTGTGTTTCAAATATTTTCATAATTTTATTCTTCTCCGCTACTGTTTAAAAATGCGTTTAAAAAACTGATATAGTCCATTTTCCCATACGGAATCCTCGTGTTCCGCGCCCTGATAATAACACAGCCTAGCGGATTTCGCTTCCGGCAATCATGTCCTTATCTACTGTCAATACAGATAAGTTGTCCGCATCATCGGCTGCTGCCAGAATCATGCCCTGTGATTCCACACCGCAAAGCTTGCAAGGCTTTAAGTTTGTAATCACGGCAACCTTCTTGCCAACCATTTCCTCCGGCTTGTAATATTTTGCAATACCGGATACAATCTGGCGCACTTCATCGCCGATACGAATCTGCGAAACAAGCAGCTCTTTGCCTTTGGCACCGGTTCACACTTTAAAACTTCACCGACACGAATCTGTATCTTATCAAAATCATCAATCGTAATTTCCGGCTTTGCTTCAACCTGTGGATATTTTACACCGCCTGTGGCTGCCTTCTGTGCTGCCTGAATTTCCTCTGCCTTCTTTAAGACTTCTTCTAAATCCAGTCTTGCAAACAGAATTTCCGGCTTGTCCGTTACCTTGACACCGGATGCTCTTAAACCGAACTTGTCTAAATCATCAAAATCACGCACACCGTCTTCTGCATTTTCAGGATAAAGCTGTGCAAGGATTCTCTCTGATGTTTCCGGCATAAAGGATGTTAAAAGGTTTGCACCGATTGTAATGCTCTCTACGAGATTGTAAAGTACTTCTGCCAGTCTGTCCTGCTTTGTTTCGTCCTTTGCAAGCGCCCAAGGCATGGTTTCATCAATATATTTATTACATCTCTTAAATAATGAGAAGACTTCTGTAATTGCATCGGCTACGTGCAGGGTTGCCATCTTTTCCTGTGCCTTTGCTCTTGTTGCAGTCACAACTGCCTTTAAGTCGTCATCGACTTCTTCAGTCACACCGGTCTTTGTCACAACGCCGCCAAAGTATTTATTGGACATGGCAATGGTTCTGTTGACAAGATTTCCGAGTGTATTGGCAAGCTCGGAATTTAAACGTTCTACAAGCAGCTCCCATGTGATGACACCATCATTTTCAAATGGCATTTCATGAAGCACAAAATAACGAACTGCATCGACACCGAATAAATCTACAAGGTCATCTGCATAAATAACATTGCCCTTCGACTTACTCATCTTGCCGTCACCCTGTAACAGCCATGGGTGTCCGAATACCTGCTTTGGCAGCGGAAGGTCGAGTGCCATCAGCATAATCGGCCAGTAAATGGTGTGGAAACGCAGAATATCCTTTCCAATCAGATGTAAATCTGCCGGCCAGTATTTTTCAAATAACGCATCGTTATTGCCGTCTACGTCATAGCCCAGTCCTGTGATATAGTTTGAAAGCGCATCAATCCATACATAAATAACGTGCTTGTCATCAAAGTCTACCGGAATACCCCACTTAAAAGACGTTCTGGATACACATAAATCCTGTAAACCTGCCTTTAAGAAGTTGTTCATCATTTCATTCTTTCTGGATTCCGGCTGGATAAATTCCGGGTGTTCCTCAATATGCTTGATTAAACGGTCAGCATATTTACTCATCTTAAAGAAATAAGCTTCTTCCTTTGCAGGCTGTACGGGACGACCGCAGTCCGGACACTTGCCGTCTACCAGCTGTGATGCCGTAAAGAAGGATTCACAAGGTGTACAGTACATTCCTTCATAATGTCCCTTGTAAATGTCGCCCTTATCGTAGAGCTTCTTAAAAATCTTCTGTACCTGCTTTTCATGGTCCGCATCGGTGGTACGGATAAATTTATCATAAGAAGTATTCATTAAATCCCATATCCGCTTGATTTCACCGGATACACCGTCTACAAATTTCTTTGGTGTCACGCCTGCTTCTTCCGCTTTTAATTCAATCTTCTGTCCGTGTTCATCGGTTCCTGTCTGGAAACGGACATCGTATCCTTCCTGTCTTCTGAATCTTGCAATGCTGTCTGCAAGCACGATTTCATACGTATTGCCGATATGCGGCTTTCCTGATGTATATGCAATTGCCGTTGTCATGTAAAACGGTCCTTTATTCTGTGGCATATTATTTTCTCCTTTCAAATCTCCATTGCGGTGCATTTCCGCGCATTTTTACACATAGATTAATGATAGTGAAATTATGGTAAGATGTCAAGTTTACAGTCCCGAAAAACAGTTGACTTCTACAGCATATTATCCGATAATAAATATAATAATTTCATTGATAGTATGATTATTTAAATTTTATGGAGGAATCCCCCTTGATGAACAAACAACGTTTATTTTTTAAGAAAGCATCGGCACTTGTACTTTGCACGATTCTTTTGTTTACGTGCAGTGCCTGCTTTAACATTTCCAATACCCCAAAACCGGACAGCAATACCGGACAGACTTTCAACGGACAATATGCCGAAACAGACAATGAAGCCTTTGCGCAGTATGTAAATGAACTTTTTGCCGAAACCGTCACAACGGATACCATAACCCTTCATCCTACATGGAACATCCGTCAGACTTCGGCATTGACAATTACGCGGTCACACTCGGACGGTATGACCTTGATGCTCTTGACAACACATCTGATATTACCGGTAAACTCACGGCTCTAAAAAGCTTTGACCGGAAAACGCTGTCGCAGAAACAGCAGATTACCTATGATGAACTGCTTATTTACCTGCAAAATGAACTGGAATACTCGGATTTATACCTTTTTCAGACCAGCTTATGCACAACGACCGGTTTTCACGTACAATTTCCGCTGATTCTCGCAGAATACACTTTTGAAGAAGAAAAAGACGTCAAAGAATACTTAGCACTTTTAGAAGACTCGGACGGCTATTTTCAAAGCCTTGCCGATTACGAAGCCCTGCGCAGCCGGAACGGTTATTTTATGGAGGATGCGCTTGCCACACAGATTGTCGGAGAATGTGAAAATTTTATCGAAAGTGCCGGCAGTCCGGACAGCTATCTGATTACGACTTTGATGAAAAATTAGATGCTTTAACCGGCATTTCCGATGCAGATAAAGCGGCTTACAAAACTGCCAATCAGGCGGCAGTCACCGGTCATCTTATAAAAGGCTACCGCATTCTGACAGACGGACTCAAAAAACTTACCGGCACGAACCGTTATCAGGCGGTCTTTGCAATTACCCGGACGGCGAAAAGTATTTCCGGTATCTTTTAAACCATTCGCTTGGCTGGTCAAAGTCTGTCGATGAATACAATACGCTGCTGGATAGCTATATCCGCTCCAACCTGTTGACAATGCAGACACTGATGGCAAAGGATTCTTCTCTTTCCAGCCAGTTTAACAATTTTTCGTTTTCCATAACCGAACCGGCAGCGGTCCTTACTGATTTAAAGACAAAAATTGCTGCAGATTTCCCGCAGGGACCGGATGTCAGCTATGATATTAAATATATTACCGAAGCGCTGCAGGATTCGGTCAGTCCCGCCATGTACTTTCTGCCACAGCTGGATAATCTGAATATTAATTCTATCTATATTAATCCGAAAGGCACACGTTCCTCACAGCTTTATCCGACACTGGCACATGAAGGATATCCGGGGCATTTATATCAGACTACGTATTTTGCGGATTCTGACCCGGACCTTATCCGCTATCTGATTGCACCGGACGGTTATGTGGAAGGCTGGGCTACATACTGTGAGCTTTTTTCCTATTCGTATGCCGACACCGGAAACCCCCTGCTCAACACGCTTGCACAGGCAAATTACGCCACAATACTATGTCTGTATGCAAAATGTGACCTCGGAATTAATGCCCTTGGCTGGACGGAAAATGACGTAGCTTCCTATATTGCTGATTTTGGATTTACAGACAAGAATGTTGCGCATGAAATGTATCTGTCCATGGTTTCCAACCCCGGCAATTACTGCAAATATGTGCTTGGCTGGATTGGATTTTCAGAATTAAAAAAAGAAGCCCGGGCGCAGACAGGTTCCGCGTTTTCCAATCCGGACTTTCACAAATATATTTTAGATATGGGGTCTGTGCCGTTTGATATGCTGTTTGACCGCTTAGAGGACTGGTGCAGTGTGCAGTCCGCACAGTAAGCCATACAAAGCTTTAATGCCGGAAAAGTTTCATCACACCTTGTCAATGAAACTTTTCCGGCATTATTTTTAGTAATATCTGCCGCCTGTACAGCACAATCCGCTGCCGCACAAATTACAGCACATATTTAATAACAGAAGTTTTACACAAAAATCACACGTGCCGTTATCTGCGGAGGAACGTCCGTATGCCCTGCCCTGTCCCGCATACCCACTGACCACCGCTGACCTAACTGGCGGTAGAGCATCTGATACTGCATATTATCCGGTCCATTGCCACTGCACGCTGGGCGTGTTCAATCGCCGTTGCCTGTTCACCCTTTCCGGCATGTGCTGCGCACTGTAAAAGTACCAGCGCCCGTCACGGTCTTCAATTCCGTCAAGCACATTTAACGCTTCAGCAAAACTGCCGCTTCTGATATAGTTGGCGGCAGCTCTCAAATAATTGCTGTTCTTGTCACCTGCGGTCTTCTGCCTGCTTTGTCCGCCCTGACTGCCATAACCGTAGCCAAAAGGATCAAATCCCCAGAAGCCGCCAAAATCACCAAAATCGCCATACGCACCCTGCCGGTGGTTCTGCGTATCTCCGTCATAGCCGTAGCCGCCCGCATTGTAACCATAACCGCCGGAAGCGGCATTTTCCTTTTCTTTCATAATCTGATTATACGCCTGCTGTACGGTTTTAAACATTTCTTCCGCCTGCGCTTTATTCGGATTATTGATATTGGCATCCGGGTGGTATTTCCGGCTCAATGCCTATATGCTTTTTTTATTTCCTCATCGGAAGCATCTCTTGATACGCCGAGAATTTTATACGGATCTGCCACTGTTTTCTCCTTCTTGCTTTTTGACCTTTATTCGTTTTTCCTTCGCCGCCTGAAACCGTATCCAGACACCGGAATACAATATATTTTCTTAAAAGCTGCACTTCTTCCACTATCGGAAGCCGCTCAAATATCCTTACACAGTCTGCCATCATGGCATTTAATATACTTTCACAATAAGCATCAAATCCCGGCTGGTCCACATGGTACAAAACACATTATACCGCCCGGCTTTTATATCTTCCTCTACATCTTCATACGCATCACACAGATAAATAAACTTGCCTAACTGGTATCCCATTTTTTGTAAATCTTTCGTCCACTCATCGTCTTTCATCGCCATGATAACAGACATCACTGTTGCAAAATAGGACGCTGCGCGGTCGATATTTTCTTCTCCCGCTTTTTCTGCAGCCGAAAGCCCGGAAAGTGCCTGCCGGATTGCTTCTGCTTTCTGCGGATATTTTCCGCAGATCCTTTTTACCTGCCCTTTTAAAAGTCTGGAATAGGTCAGTCTTGTAACTTTCTTTTCATCTTTCCAGTCATCCACACATTTATAATATGCCATCAGCACATTCATATCCGCAACATACGATGTCACTTCATTTTTGCGTACCGGATGTTTTGCCACAGGATGTATGGTGCACCGTTCTTCTAAATACGCTGTCTGTGGCTCGTAAAGCCCGGTGAGCAGAATCACCAGAAACGTCATATCATAACTCAAAGAAACCTGCCCCCGGATACCGTACTGCTCTCTTAAAATGTCACACAGCCCGCAGTAATAGGAACGGTATCTGTCATATTCCTTAAACTTTAATTCCGGTTTGTTGACAATCACATATCCATACATGCCGAGCGGTTCCTTTTCCTTTAATTTTTCTGTAATCTTTCTGTATCTTTTACGCAAAACCGGAGTACCGCTTCTTTGTACTCCGGTCTGTGCCTATCATATAACAAGTTTGATTTGCCGTCAATTCGTACAGAAAAGAAATTATAAAATCTTTATAGATTCTTTACGAATATCCCCTTTGGATTTGCCATGCCTGCATTATTTACAGGAAACAGCATTGCCTTTACCGCATCCGCCGGATTTGCGAAATCATTTTATCAATCTGCCGCTCATACTCGGAACGGATGGTTTTAATCCTGAAAAGCGGCAGTCCGATGCTTTCAAACAGCTCATTTTTAAATTTATCAGTCTGTGCCGCCTGTCTGGTTCATGGATGAATCGTCTAATTCAAGCCCCGCCTTAATATGTAAATCTTTATCACAGATTAAAAAATCAACATGTCTGGATTTGATATACCCTCTGTATTTTCCGATATTTTTCGTTCCGGTAACAGATATAAAATCCTCCAGACGTACTTTTGGACAGATCCGCAGTCCGTTTTTTGTACATTTTTCTTCTAATATCTTATAAAATGCATATTCTGTCTTTGTCAGCAGAAACTTCTGCCGGTAAGGATACTGCCGTCTTTTATGGCGGCGGTAAAGCAAAAGCGCAGCCACTGCTGCTGCCAGCAGGACTGCCGCAATCTCTGTCTGTATCTTCATATTTTTCTTTTTCTCCATTTCTGCCGGTAGTCCACAAACCGGAGCTTTTCCGTTATGCAATAAAATTTTCGGCAATTCCTGTAATTGTATAGAAGGAATGTGCAAAGCACATAAAACAAAAACCGCAACCTCCATACAGAAGTTACGGTTCTTTCCTTAGTGCGCCGCCAGGGTTCGAACCCTGGACACCCTGATTAAGAGTCAGGTGCTCTACCAACTGAGCTAGAGGCGCGTTTTTTATTTGTATGTTGTTCTCATGCTAAACAACAAATGAAAGTATATACGAGTTTTTTCAAAAAAAATGCAAGTATTTTTTTTTAGTATACATTTAAGTCTTGCGATTTTCAGGCAAAAATAAAAAGCCCCACAACCTGGCTCCT
>ENA-OQAZ01001637-OQAZ01001637.1-human-gut-metagenome-genome-assembly--contig:-NODE-1637-length-10300-cov-2.751204_pt1 | contig 10300 bp, 10 predicted proteins | sample MGYA00242737_ERZ504531 | MGnify/ENA primary metagenome ERZ504531 (study PRJEB26092, sample SAMD00036244) | human gut metagenome | host: Homo sapiens | study: EMG produced TPA metagenomics assembly of...
AATTGGTCAATTCTACAAAAAAACTTAAAGAGTCAATACGGTGAATTTCAAATCGACGTTACCAAGAGACCGTAACGGTGAGTTTGAACCAAACTCATCCTAAATACCAGAGAGATATTTCCGGGATTGAAGAAAAAGTGATATCTTTATATGCCCGTGGTATGAGTACACGTGACATCCACGACCAGCTTCAGGATCTTTATGGGATTGAGCTGTCAGCTGAAATGGTCAGCAAGATCACAGACAAGATACTTCCTCAGGTTAAAGAATGGCAGTCCCGTCCTCTGAACCCGGTTTATCCGTTTGTCTTTATGGACTGTATTCATTATAAAGTACGTGAGGATGGCAGGATCCTGAGTCGTGCTGCGTATGTAGTGCTTGGTGTTACAGTGGAGGGATACAAAGATATCCTCAGCATCACAGTAGGTGCAAATGAAACCAGCAAGTTCTGGCTTGGGATGCTCAATGATCTTAAGAACCGCGGAGTAAAAGATGTTCTTTTCTTCTGCGTGGATGGTCTTCCGGGTTTTAAAGAAGCTATTCAGGCAGTCTATCCGCAGGCAGAGATCCAGAGATGTGTGATCCATATGCTCCGCAATTCTTTCAAATATGTAAATTATAATGATCTGAAAAAGTTTTCCTCGGATTTCAAAGAAGTGTACAATGCTCCGAACGAAACAGCCGCTTTAACAGAGCTGGAGAACATAAAAGAAAAATGGGGGAAGAAATATCCGTATGCGATCAGTAACTGGGAAAATAATTGGGAAGATGTAAGTTCCTTTTTCCAGTTTTCTAATGATATCAGAGTAAGCGCAAAATAATTCGACGGATTGTGTTGCCCTAAAAATCAATTCATAATAATCATTAGAGAATGCAAGCATTTCACTTCATTTTCTCTTGCTAGAAATGATAGATGCAAGCATTTTACTCTATTCAAGTTATGGAAGTGTGCTCATGAGAAGCAAAAGAATACCTGCTGAAGAACAATACCGTCTCATCATGGAATGCCGTCAAAGTGGATTGACAGATCATCAATGGTGTGTAGAACATGATATCAAGCCAGGAACTTTTTACAACTGGGTAAAAAGACTGCGTCAGAAAGGTTGTGTGGATCTGCCGGCGTCAACTGGACGCACCTATCGTGCACCAGAAAGCCAGGAAGTTGTCAGAGTGGATTTTCATGATACTGACCCGATTCCTTATGAACAGCCATTAAATGTAATTCCGGCAGCTACGGAAAGAAATAACCTTTCTGTAGCAGAGCCAATGAAGCTGTCTATAGGAAGCTTTCATCTAACAATACCAAATGGAACAGATCCTCAGCTTCTGGCTCAAACGCTTCGCATTGTGAAGGAGTTGGAATGTTAGGGGATATCACAGCCGCCGATGAAATCTATATCGTAACAGGCAGAACGGATATGCGGAAATCCATTAACGGGCTGTGCACTATTGTAGAGGATCAACTCCATATGGATCCAAGGCGAAGTGCCCTGTATCTTTTCTGTGGAAAACGTTGTGACAGGATCAAAGCTTTGCTCTGGGAATCTGACGGATTTGTGTTGCTGTATAAACGTATGGAGGTCCAGGCAGATTCCGCTGGCCCAGAAATCAGCTGGAAGTAAAACAATTGACCTGGCAGCAATTCGACTGGCTCATGTCCGGGCTTGAAATCGAACAACCAAAGGCATTCAAACCTACGGAATGATTGCATAAAACATCTATGCAAACCAACAGAAACGGAGGGGGTCTCACCCTGTATCATGTCTGAAATCCCTTGTAAATGCCGGGGTTTCTGTTTCTTTTTCATTGCTTTTTATGGTATAATAAGAGCAGTGAAAAAGGAGTAGAAAACATATGGCTGGTAATTCAAAAGATTCAAAAATCCTTGCGTACAAGGACATGATCAACCAACTGAATAAGACCATTTCCACACAGACAGAACTGATCCAGTCTTTACAAAAAACATTGGAAGCAGATCCGACATGGGAACAGGAACTTTCTGATGACATCACTGTTCCGGAACATAAGAGAAAAGCAAGACGGACACATGCAGATCTCTTTAAAAATGTTCCTTCCTGCGACGAGATCATTTCTCTTCCAGAGGAGGAGCGAAACTGTCCAACCTGCGGAACGCAGATGGAATGTATCGGGAAAGAATTCGTCCGCCATGAATTTCGCTTTACCCCTGCCAAAGGAAAAGTAGTAAATATCTATCGTGAAACCTATAAATGCCCGGAGTGTGCATATCAGAGGAACATCCGATGATCAGACATTTGTCAAAGCCCCTGTTCAGGAACCATTAATCCCGGAAAGTTATGCATCGGAATCCGTTGTCGGATGGGCAATGCACCAGAAGTACCAGAATGGTCTGCCGTTAAACCGGCAGGAAGAGGACTGGAAGCAACTGGGTGTCCCATTAAGCCGGGCTACGCTTGCTAACTGGATCATTTACTGTGCCGAGAATTATCTCCGTCATGTTTATGATTATTTTCACTGTCAGTTACGGATGCGTAAATATCTGATGGCAGATGAAACCCGGGTTCAGGTACTGAATGAACCGGAGCGTAATCCTGAAACGGATTCCTGGATGTGGCTCTTCCGCAGTGGAGAAGATGGACTTCCGCCGATCCTGCTCTATCATTATACAGAGACAAGGGCAAAGTTCCATGCAGCATCTTTCCTACAGGGGTTCAGCGGATATCTGGAGACTGATGGATATCAGGGTTATAATAATCTGCCGGATATCAAGCGCTGCTCTTGCTGGGCACATGTGAGACGTTACTTCACAGATGCCATACCGAAAGGGAAAGAGTATGATTACAGCCTTCCGGCAGTGCAGGGAGTACAGTTCTGTTGCAAGCTGTTTGATTGTGAGCGGTACTCAAAAGCAAAAAATCACACTGCAGAGCAGAGAAAACAATTTCGTCTTGAAAAGGAGAAGCCGATACTGGAGACATTCTGGAATTGGCTGGATCAACAGCGCCCAAACAAGGGAACCCGTTTGGCGAAAGCGGTGAACTATGCCCAAAATCGGAAAGACACCCTGATGACCTATCTGGAAGACGGTCATTGCAGTTTATCCAACAATCTTAGTGAGAATGCAATCAGACCATTCACTGTTGGCCGGAAGAACTGGCTGTTCAGCGCCAGTCCTAAAGGAGCCACCGCTAGTGCTATTGTGTATACGATAGTTGAGATGGCAAAAGCGAATGATCTGAATACCTATAAATATCTGACATATCTCTTATCACAACGGCCAAACGATAAAATGTCAGATGAACAGCTGGAACAACTTGCTCCATGGAGCGAGACTGCGAAAGCGAACTGTCAAAACTAAAATAAAGTAAAACGCTTGCATCTATCATTTTGGTGCAAGCGTAATTTACGAGTAACGTAGCAATATTTTGCACTTACGTTATAGCCTTGATCTGCCAAAATCTTGCTTCATTATATTGGAAAGCGGGTGAAAGGACAAATCTGCAAAAAGGGGCAAAAAAATAAGCGTACCACTATTTCTAATGATACGCTTATCATATTTAACTGTTAATCAAGGTCTATGAATACCCTTACAGTGGTATCTCTCCACTGATTTTTCCTTACATACTGTCCGTTAGCCTTTCGATAGGCTGCTGCCTGCTCGAAACTAAGCGGCAATTCAAAGGAAAGAGAACTCCTACCTATTTGCGATAGCTGCCTGTGCAACTGTTAATAAATACAATCGCAAAATAATTCTACCACTATTTTCTCTTAAAATGGTTCTTCTAAATCCGTTATATCTTCCTTTTCATTTAATAAACCATTTGAAATTAAATATTCCTCATGTTCATAATATATCATATCATAAAAATCATCTGCATCTTTTAATTCAACAAAATCTGTTGCTCGTTTTTCTATCATATCTGGTAGTTCTTTATATATTTTGTTACTGTTATATGCTTTTACGACATCTGGAAATAGGCAAAGTGTCGATTCAGATAATTTTTGTAAATAACTTATACATTTGTTCTTATAATTCTTTTCTATAGAATCTACATAAGCTACATAACCACGTATTTTATCATTTATAGTGTAATCACCAGTGGCTACTTCATAATGTATCATTGCACGTATACTTTTTTTGATTTCTTTTGGAGCCTTTAATAAACTATCATTTATCGTTACACCTAATACTACCTTATGACTTTTAGGTGTCATAGAAACAGTTTTCTTTTGATTTAAACAAAAGCCCTCATCTTCGACTATCTTTTTTAACCATGCCGTATATTTTTCTTAATAATTCTCTATCATCACAAGAAAATGTCAAATCATCAGCATACCTTGTATATACAATATTCCTTTTATTGCAATACCCTGCTATCCTCAAATCTAATTTTCTACAAATCAAATTAGCAAGATACGGCGATGTAACAGCTCCTTGTGGCAATTCATCATCAACAACACATATGTTTGTTAGTAAATTTGATACATCAGCATTATATCCTATATTTGCAAAAGCATAATACACTTTCTCTCGCTTAATCGAAGGATAAAAATCCTTTAAGTCTAATTTAAATACATATAAATTGTTTTTATGTTTTTCCGCACAATACACCAATGGAGAGCCTTTTCGGTCTCCTTTCGTAAATCCATATGAATATTGTGATGCTTTTATCTTATATAAGATATTTTCCAAAACCCATCTTTGAACTATCTTTAACGATAGGGACGGTGCATTAATCTTTCTTTTATCACCATCTTTTTTTTTCAATAAAAAAAGTTTTGTATCTTCCTTCAGCATCCTGTTTTGTTAACCAATAAACAAGTTTTCCACTTAAACTTAATTCCTTAACCAAATCATCAAAACAAGTCAACATTGGAAGTCCTAAAGATTCAATAACTGTTTTATTACTATACTTTTTCATAAAATTAGCACCACTTCCTTACCTTAAATCTCTTTGTCTCCAATCAATGGAGGAAGTTCACTGTCGTGGAGTTTCTCCATTGATTGGAGTAACTCTGTGTTTGTTAAATTTCTTAGGAAGACGAACCATCTTCCGTAAACAGATATGTATCTGTAACGTTCTAAGAAAGCAGTGCTAATAATATTGACTATATATAATTTTCAATCTTATTTTATCAATAGTCCTCGTCCTATTTTCTAAAGAAACATATGATAAAAGAAGATTAGCAAAACCATATCCTTTATCTGTAAGCTTATATTGGATTACTTTCCCAGCGGACTCTTCTTTTTTAATCAAGCCTTCTTTAAACAATCTTTTTATTGCAGATGAATAAATAATATCAAATTCTTCTATATTGTACTTCATTTTATATAAATCCTTTAGAATTGCTACCAACGTCTTTACATTTAATTCTTGATAGAAGTACAACAATAAAATTATAAAATAATATTGACCAGAAATCAAGTTTAAGTCTTTTGAGTTTTGGTTCTTTTCCTTTTATACCCTAAATACCAAAATCTGTTTCTCAAATACTTTTTAATCTTTTCTACGGCTTCATCAATATTGTTATTGAAATAAATTACGTTATTTTTATTTTTCATTCTGACATACTCTACAGGTCCTTGCCTAATAAAACTTTTGGCATTTTTATATTTTGTTTGCAATAAAACTACTACTTTTTCTAACGTCTCACTATTATTAACAAATGCTCCTAATTCGGTGAACGAACCGGGCTTTCGCAAACAATCAAGATTATGTCGCTGTTGCTTGCCAAAAACTTTTCTAATGTTAGTAAATCATATTTCTTTCTATTAAGCATCTCCATAAACATATCTTCGGGATATAATATCGATAAATTGGCATTATCTTCTAATTTGCCCTGATAATATCTACTATAAGAAGTTTTTTCTTTTGTACTTGCTGCACCGCATAAAAATAGGTCAATGTTCCCGTGCTGTATGTTGCAAAATATTTCATTATATATTTCATTCACTATATCGAAATTTTCCATCAACAAATTTCCCCTCCTTTCGTAGAAAAATACTGTTTATTTAATAACTTCAAAATGCTGCAACGCATCCTTTATCGCTTCCACTTTCTCCGCTGTCGGATGCTTCCTCGGCTGTTTCAATTCTTCTAGCACATTAGGAGCATCATATATTGGCAAGCCTAAATCTCTCTTTACCTCTGCGATATATGCGGTATGTACTTTGAAGCCGTATTTAGCTTCTATGTACTCCTTTATCATTTTGTAGGTCACTCGTTCCTTGGGCTTGTATTCTTCGGCTCTTTTAGCGATATTATCAAGCGAAACTTTTCCCTCACCCTCACCAAACTCAACTTTTACGTTGATATGTCCGTCTGGCTTTTTGTAGGAAAGCAGTACCACCGTCTCCACGTGGGTCGAGACGATGCCGTGAATGTCGACACAACACGGGAACAAATCTACCCCCGCAGTACACGGGAACATATCAAGCATTTTCATTTAGTCATAATGATATTGTGCTGTAATGAATGGATGCAAAGCGCTAAGCAAAGCATTTCCTCCGTTCATCTGCACATATCTGATTAGCACTTCAGCCAGATATTTCTTCTCATCACCGGAAGAATAAATCTTTTTACGCAGTCCTTTTTCGTCACGAAATTCATAGTGAAAATCTGATGCCATCTCATAATCAAGGCTATATTTTTCAAATCTTCCGTCTTCTTTTACAAACACAGAGAGAAACCATATTCCCTGATTATCCAATTGAATCGTTAGTCTCCATTCTCCTAGAGTTTTGTCATGCCAGGCATATCTTGCACCGGCGTGATGCTCTCTTTTTATGCCTTCATATCCCTGAATGTAAGCCAACGAATATGCTTGACCACCGGAAATCATCGGATGTGGGAAGACGTTTCTTTCTTCCCTATATCTTCCTTTTTCAACAGCAGCTTGGAAAGCTTCGTAGCAAAAGATGTACCTGTCTTGTTATTGCAATTTTTGGAAAAACTTTTCTCCACTTTCTGCGTTAATTCCGGATATTCCGGCTTGTCTTCGTAGTGGAGCAACGTGTTCATCAGATAATACAGACTGCCGCTTGCAATTGCGTGATAAATCAGCACACCATTGCAACCATAATCCGCTCGGATCTCCATACAGATCCCGTAAAGCAAGTCTGCCTTTGTGCCGCACAGTGCAGACCCCAGCGAATAGCGGAACCCGGCTTCCATGCCAGAACTTTCGGCAGAAACCAAGTGCATAGCTTCCTTCATGAAACCGTTATAGATCAGCTCTTCTAACGCACGGTGGGTTGTGTTTTCCTTATAAGCCGAATAATTGCGACACCATTGGTTCAGTTCTTTATCCCGATACAGAACTTCCATTAGAACGACATATTTATTGCAGAATGCGGTCACTGCAGTTTCAATATCCGCTGTTAGCGGATCAGAGGAAGCGGCTCTGCACTGTATAGGGGGAACGGCCCAATCCGTCCAATATTTCTTGATTTCGTCCCGATTCAATATAGGAGTACACCCGCCGACACGATCGAAAGTTCCGGCTCTTTTCCAGCATACCTCGTGAAATTCGTCTGCGATGTCGATGAATTCCTTTGGAAGATATGACATCGCCTGCGCCTTGATTTCCAGCATGGCGGAATCAAATTTGTCATAAACCCAGCCACTATACGATCCCGTCTGCACAGCGTAATAGGTCCAGGCGATCGACCCGGCGATGGCTCCCGTGGTATCGCAGTCACCGCCGATTGAAATTACATTCCGGATGGCATCTTCAAAATTCTCAGATTCCAGAAAGGCGACAATTGCCTGTGGAACCGAGCCCTGGCAAGAGCCGTCAAATTTGTAAGTCTCCCGTATGGAATCGAGCGTAAAATCCAGATTGTAATAGTGTTCGCTTATGTACTGCCCGATCTCTTCCTTTGTTCTTCCGCATTTCGCCAGAAATACCGCAGCGGAGACAGCTTCTGCTCCCTTGATACCCTCCGGATGATCATGTGAGACGCTGGCGCTGGCACGCGCCAATGCCAACGCCTCTTCCATCGTAACGGCTGCCAGCCACAGGGAGAGACGCGCATTGCAGAGCCATTTCCATAGCTTCCGTAGGGCTTGGGATTTTTCTGGCGGAGCCACTTAGCAAAGCTTCCGCCGTAAGCTCCTGTCGGATGGGGATACCGCCGTCCGAAATCCTGCATCACCTCAATCAAAAATTCCTGAAAACCCTTTCCATTTTCGTCCCGCTTGAATTGCTCTTCACGGCTCAGCAGGATTGCTTTCGCTACTGCCACTGTCATAATTGTATCATCGGTATAATCGCATCCCGGTGAAAAAAGCGGAAATTGCTTTGTTATAATATTATTGAATTCATATTTTGAACCGACGATATCGCCAATAAATGCACCGTACATGTTTTGTTCCCCCTTTTTATTTGCTGATATCGGAATTATTGCATATCAACTTAAGCTTATGGTCCCCCGTAAAGCGACCTTTTTGCCAAAAAATTCTATTCCATTCACCTGAGCAAGATGCAGAAAAGTAGCTTCCTATTGGAAATCAGAGGCTTCCCTATCCTCCGGTGAGAACTCCACCCGCACCTTCTTGGAGTCGATTTCTCCATTGGAAAGCAATACAACCGTCTCCACATGCACCGTCTGACAAAACTGGTCGACTGCCACGCACTTTTCCATGCGGTAGCCTTTTGCCTCAAACATTGCCAGATCTCTTGCAAGACTGCTCGGTTTGCAGGAAATATAGACTATGCGTTCCACGCCGTAATCCAGAATCTTCGGCAGTGCTTTCGGGTGTACGCCGTCTCTTGGCGGATCCAGAATGATCAGATCCGGTTTTTCTGTAATATAATCGAGTGCCTTCAGCACATCGTCCGCAAGAAAAGTGCAGTTTGTGATGCCGTTCATCGCTGCATTCTCTTTTGCCGCTTCCACTGCCTCCGGTATGATCTCCACGCCAATCACCTGTTTTGCAACAGCCGCTGCAATCTGAGCGATCGTTCCGGTTCCGCTCGTAGAGATCAAAGACCACTTTGTCTTTGGTATCTCCGATGTACTCTCTGACCGTCTGATACAAAATCTCAGCTCCTCTGGAGTTTGGCTGGAAGAAGGAAAATGGTGTGATCTTAAAACGCAGTTCCAGCAGCTCCTCATAAAAATAGTCCTGACCATACAGAAGTCTTGTCTCATCGCTTTTTACGACATCTGACAGAGAGTCGTTAATGATATGCAGGATACCGACAATGCTTCCCTCCAGATTCAGTGCCAGAAGTGCTTCTTTTAATGGCTCAAGGTCGTATTCTTCCTGGCTTGTGGTGACAAGGTTGACGAGTATTTCACCGGTCCTGCTGCCGCGTCTTAAAAGCAGATGACGCAGATAACCTGTGTGCTGCATTTTGTGATAATAAGAAACCCCGCGTTCACGGAAATAGTGAAGCACGCAGCTAAGGATTTTGTCCATGTCTTCGTGTACCAGCTTGCAGTCTTCTGCATTTAACACATCATATGTACTGCCTTTTTTATGAAGTCCAAGTGACAATGGCCCGTCTTTGTATTCATCCCCAAAAGAAAATTCCATTTTGTTGCGATATGCGAACTCGATCGGGCTTCCTTTGATCGGCTCAAAAGTATATTCATAATCCACCGCATCATCAAACAGTTTTTTGATCTGCTCTTCTTTCATTTTCAGCTGCTCTTCGTAGAGCATAGTCTGATACATACAGCCGCCGCATGACGGAAAAATACTACAGAGAGGATCTCTCTTTTCCAGCTCTGACTTTTCCAGCACTTCCAGAAGTCTGCCTTCCACACGGCCGCCGCGTTTTTTGTTGATCATAAATCTTACTTTCTGCCCCGGAATCCCATTTTTTACGGTGACCGTGGTATCTTTGATCTTCACACGTCCCTTATTCTGAAAATCAATCTTTTCAATCACGCCTTCGTAAATTTCACCTTTTTTCATCTTCGCTCCTTATGTTATCTGTTTTTGTCTGATTCATCGCCGGCTGATACTTTTCTGTTCTTGATTCACCAGCATTTCTGTGAAACATCTGTTTTATCTTTAACAGAAAACATGGAGGTACATTTTCTGCACCTCCATGCGATACACCTGTGTCATGTTTTACGGCCTTTGCAACAAGTGCTTCGACCGGTACGGAACCGTTATGATTATTCTTCCGTTTCTTTGTCTTCCTCGTCTTCATCATCGAAGTAGTTGTCGAAATCATCATCCAGATCGTCATCAAAATCATCCAGATAATCCGGTGTAAAGTAACGGTAAACTGCATAAGCAATACCTGCAACGGCTGCTACAGCACCAAGAACTGCCAGAACCAGAAGTACGGTATTTTTCTG
>ENA-OQAZ01001638-OQAZ01001638.1-human-gut-metagenome-genome-assembly--contig:-NODE-1638-length-10300-cov-2.034896_pt1 | contig 10300 bp, 12 predicted proteins | sample MGYA00242737_ERZ504531 | MGnify/ENA primary metagenome ERZ504531 (study PRJEB26092, sample SAMD00036244) | human gut metagenome | host: Homo sapiens | study: EMG produced TPA metagenomics assembly of...
GAAGAACAGAAGGATAAAATATGGGTAGCTGCGAGAGCAAAAGTGCAGACAAAAAAAAGAAAATAGGCAAAAGATGGGCAGATTTGCGAAAATTGCAATGGCAGCGGCAGCGATTATTGTATTTTTTATGGTGACAGCTATGCCAGGCATTATAAGAAATAAGAATACAAATCAGCTGCAGCACAGGTGGAAAAGAGTACAGAGGAAGATAATTCACAGACCGTGCAAGTAAATCAAGAAATGAAATATTATTTGTTACTTGGAACGGATGGTCGCACAGATAAAAAAACAGGTACGCATGCAGATGCAATTGTTTTGGCAGGGATGGATGCGAGCAAAGGAAAAATTCAACTTATTTCAATTCCACGTCGCCTAGAGCTGGATGGAAAGGAAGCGAGTGAGTACGATTGGTGGTATCAGAGTACTAATGATCTTTGGAGTGCAATTGAACGAAATTTTGGAATTAAAATTGAGGGTCAAGTGACAGCATCATTTTCAATATTTGCACAGCTTGTTAATATGTATGGAGGTTTGGAATTAGAGGTTACAGAGGCAGATTTAGATCCAAAGTATTCTCAGTTAAATGGGTACCTGACAGAAGTAGTGGAATCGACAGGCATTGCAACAAAGGGGCAGATTACAGAACTCGGAGTTCAGCTTCTTGATGGTCCGCAGACTGTAGCATGGTGCAGAGTGCGTGATACAGAGAATGGTGTAAGAGGATCGCGTTTTCTTAAGGCATTGAAACAATTATATTCACGAATGGCTGAGCAAAACAATGATTATGAAAAGATAACGGTTGCCAGCATTATAATCTTATCCACGGTGAATGCAGATATCACATTATCGAATGAACCATTTGAGGTTGCAATGATAATGGAACAGGCATTTGCTTGTACTGAGTTTTCATATATTGATCTGGCACAGAGCGAGTATGTAGAAGTAACCAAAGAAGAGAACAATGAAGAACCTGTGTATACTCTTTCAGAAGAATTTTATGGCATTCCACATCTGAGTGTGTTAAACTAATCCTAGTACCGTGTGAAGCAATCGATTTCTTATTAAATATTGATTGTCTCATACGAAAAAAAGGAGGAACACACCAAAGATGAAACACATGCTTGAAAAACCATTGCCAGAAAAATTGACAGGGCAGTTGAAAAAATGGATGGCAGCCATCGCTGCAGCAACCATGATGCTGCCGGGGACGATGGCTGTACCGGCTGCCGAAAACACACAGAGCGATCTGCCTCAGGAAGAATTGACAGTTCACTTTATTGATGTTGGTCAGGGACTAGCAATAATGGCAAAGGCTGGTGATGATGTACTTGTATATGATGGCGGAAACTCGGACGCAGCATCCTACTTTGTTTCATATCTAAAGGATGAGGGTGTTGAGGACATTGACTATATGATTGCGTCTCATTACGATGCAGATCATTTAAATGGTCTTGTCGGTGCACTTCATGCATTTGATACTGAGACAATCATTGCACCGACTATAAACATAATTCCAAACTTTATACGTCATTCTACAATACATTGTCGTCTCAAAATAAGGAAGTGACATACCCAGAAGTGGGTCAAGAGTACGAGTTTGGCGAGGGCAGCTTTACTGTACTTGGACCGACACAAATTAGGGATGATTCAAACAACAATTCTGTTGTGGTTCGTCTTGATTATGGCGATACGTCATTCTTATTTACTGGTGACGCTGAGTCAAAGGAAGAGAAGGATATCATAGCAGCAAATGAAGACCTTTACTGTGATGTGCTGTCAGTAGGACATCATGGTTCTGCAAGCTCTACAAGCTGGGATTTTCTGGAAGCTGTTCTTCCGGAATATACAGTTATTTCATGTGGTGTGAATAATTCCTATGGTCATCCAGACCCAGATACCATCGAGAAATTGGAGTCAATTGAGGCACAGATTTTTAGAACAGATCTGCAGGGCAATATTATTGCGATATCAGACGGTGAGACGATCACCTGGAATAATGTACCAAGCAACGGTGAAGTATTGTATGCTGCTGATTTTGTATCTGTAAAAGAAGAACCGAATGACACAAGCAGTACTGTTGGTGAGCTTGGACCGGGCAATCAGATACAGGTATTAAACCGCGATGACAATGGCTGGGCAACTATTGTATTTAATGGTGCTACTACATATATTCCGTCTTCTTACCTGAGTGACATTGATCCACAGAAGATGACACAGGCTGCTCCAACCCAGCCGGTAGGAAACATGGTATGGCTGTCTGCGACTGGATCTAAATACCACAGCAGGAATAATTGCGGAAATATGAATCCGGCAAATGCGCGTCAGGTAACAGAATCAGATGCAGTAAGTCAGGGGTATGAGAAATGCAAAAAGTGCTGGTGACAATAAAAACAATGATAAAGAAAGTGATGAAGAAAGAACCAGTTCTGTCAATTGCAGTGATTTTGGCAGTTATCTCAATGTTTGTTGTACATCCAGATGATACGTATGTATCATATATTGATTTTCGCACACTTGCTATTTTATTTTGTCTGATGGTGATTGTTGCAGGAATGAGAGAGATAGGTGTATTTGACTATATCGCACAAAGTCTGTTAAACAGAGTGAAAAGTATTTCGGGTATTGTCATGATTCTCGTACTTCTTTGCTTCTTCTTATCAATGGTGATTACAAATGATGTGGCATTGATTACATTTGTTCCATTTGCCATTCTAATTTTAAAGAGATTTCCTAAAGAGGTGCGATGCCATTGGCTGATTCCCTGTGTAGTTATGCAGACAGCAGCAGCCAATTTGGGAAGCATGATGACACCTATTGGAAATCCTCAGAACTTATATCTTTATGGAAAAGCAAATTTGCAGGCATCATCATTTTTTTTGCTGATGCTTCCGTATACAGTATTGTCGCTGTTAATTCTGATTATATGGATTGCAATCCATACAAAAAGAAAGACAGATAATGAAACTAATTGCATGGATGGTTCAACACATAAAGCTGTGTATGCAAAGACACAAAGCAGAAAAATTTCAGATAAGCTTCGTCTGACTATATATCTGATATTATTTTTCTTAAGTCTTCTTGCAGTAGGCCGCTTAATTTCTATTTGGATAGTATTTGCCTGTGTGATTGCCTGGGCAGCAGCATTCGACAGTAAATTATTTAGAAATGCAGATTATGCGTTGCTTGGAACATTTACAGCACTATTTGTTTTTATTGGAAATCTTGGAAGAATCCCTCAGTTTTGCAGTATTCTTCAGAATTTGATTCAAACAAGGGAGGTCATAATAGCGGTTGCAGCAAGTCAGGTAATGAGCAATGTTCCAGCAGCAATTTTGTTGTCGGGCTTTACAAATAATTATCGGGCATTGATTATTGGAACTAATCTAGGCGGTCTTGGAACTATGATTGCTTCTATGGCTAGTTTAATCAGCTTTAAATATATTTCACGTGAAGATGCATCATTACGAGGCAAATATTTTATTTGGTTTACGGCAGCAAATGTGATTTTATTAGTCATTCTTTTAGCCGCAGCCAAAATATTGGGACAATTATAGAAAAATATTTAAAAAAAAATGAAGACCGGTCAATGTAACTGTTGACCGGTTTTCATTTTTGTTATTTTGTTTTAATTGATGCTTCTAACTGATTGATATGATGTTTTAACAGGTAAAGCGTATCTTCCCTTGAGTAGACAAGATTGCTCTCTGGAAGTGAATGAAAGAAATCAAGGAACAGACTGCGAATGGACTCTTCTGAGATATGAATATTGCAGCAGTAAGAACCAAAGACAAATTTTAATGTCGTATAAATGTGCAAACCAGTCTGAGGGTTGATGTAGATCGAAAGATAATCTGGTAAATGCAGCTGTGTTGGACGAGCAATCAGTCCAAGTACAGTGCCAGTCTCAATCTCCTGATACAGCTTTTTTAAGAAATCACAGACATCTGACTGGTCAAGATATGGAATCAGTTCCTTTGGCGAGTCATCACAAGTACGGCTTTCAATCAGATTCTGCAAACCTTCCTCTGTAAAAATGGTGTAGTAGTTGCTTTCAACCTGACGCAGGAAGGAATAGTGCTGGTCGATTAGTGACAAGTATGGCTCAAGTGGAAGCTGGGAGCGATTCAAATATTTCTCAACTATATTGTGCGATATATAGCGACCGATACATGGCTGCGGCATAATTATATGCAAAGAATCAGGTGCGGCAACAGAAATATATTCATTTAGCACTTCTGCCATGTCTGAACTGCATTGGGTTAACGGTTCGCACTGGAGCAGCAGATTTTTGAAGAAGTTACGGTAATACGAAATAAGGTCTTCTGATTCTAGGATTTGTGCAGTGGATAAATCCTCTGAAAATAGAATCAGATAATGCGGAGAAATAATGTAGTATCCCATTGGAGAGAGCGATGCTGCTTTTGGAGTCTCATGAAAATAGTAAGGCTTATAGTGACCACGAGAGGCAAGACACAGTGGGATAACAGCATGCAAAAGTTCAAGATTTTTTGCAGCAGCGTTTGGACTTGTTTCAAAGCAAAGCAATTCATTTACTGTAAAACTGCGGTTGTCAAGCCAAAATTCCATAAAGTCGATAGTTAACTTTAAGCTTGGTGGAAGAAAAAGGTTAAACTCAGCATTTTCAGTATGAGAAATCTCATAGATCAAGACTGAGCGGATAGCGCTTCGGACGGCAAATTCACCCTTGATCAGACGTTCTGAGATACTTAGAGAAGAAACCTCTGGCGGCGGAGCATGGAAAAATCAACAGATGCCAAATTGTTTAACAAACGGCAGACGGCCTGACGGTTGTTGTACGTTTCCTCGCCTTGAAGAAGGATATCATATAGCTGAAAAAAATCTTTTCGTTCATCAACGGAAAGATTAAAATGACGTGCGAGTGCTTGAACTGTTTTATAGGAAAGTATTCGCTCGTCAGCAAGTGCCTTGTGAATTGAAGTGCGTTCTGCTCCAATCGTACGGGCAAGTGAAGAGATGCTTTCTCCACTGTCGGCAATTAATCTTTTTAAATAGGTACTGAATTTCGACACAAAGAAGTCCCCCTTTAAAACTTTATATAATTAAAGTATATTGTACCATATAATCAAACAGTTTGACATAACAAATTTTGCTGTTTGAGAACAAATTTTGACGATTGTGTGACAAAGTTTGAAGTACACACGGGCACACTTTTTGGCACAGCTTGTTTTTATATAGGATTCTTTGTATACTAAAGAAGAATATAATAAAAGCATAGAACTAGTTGTAGGATAAAGCTATTATAAAAAGAAGAGGGGAAGGTGACTTTATATGAGCGATTGTACCATAGCAGCACAAGTGCTTGAAAAAAGAGAGGAACCTGCCGAGTATCTGGTAGATCGCATGATACGTATTTGCCGAGATCAGCTGATGCTGCCAATACGACAGACGATGGAGCGCATTGACTGCCATGAAATATGTTTTATGGAAAGCAGAGGGCATAATGTGTACATATATACGAAAAATCGGGAGATTCGCATTTATCAGAAGCTGACTGATCTTGTTGATTTGCTTCCTGATTATTTTCATCAGTGTCACAAAAGCTATATCGTAAATTTAGAATATGTGGTACGCCTTGAAAGGACGTTGCTTTATATGGCTGATGGAAGAATGGTACCAGTCAGCCGTACACATCAGGCAGAGACAAAAGAGATTTATGAAAATTATGTCAATGCCTGAGTATTGTGGCTGTGCAATAATAATTAGTTTTTTTCTTTTATCAGTTCGGCAATTTCCTTATATCGTGATGTAATTGCCTTATAATTTTCTCGTTTATGCGGAAAAGTACAATTTGAGCAGTCTTTATTTCCATTTGGAAGGTAGCGAAACTGCCCACCGCATTTTTTGCCAAGTGCGTATAGTGGCAGTAGCAAAAAAGGCAGTTGAAATTGTCCGGGTCCGCATTTTTATGGCATGGAAAGTATTCACATTCTCGATTGCAGAAAAATTGATAATGAGTCGTTTTTGGTCGTTCCATATCAAAACCTTTCATATTAAGTGATATTGTATCTTTAGAAATTACTTTGTTATAAAATAAATTTATCTTTGCAAATATTATTTTAATAGCTCATCTATTTCAACAAAACAAGCTTCTGTGCGGTTCTCGCTAACTGGGTGGTTAAAGTAAATTCTTTTTCCATCGCGTGAGAAGGTTGGATTTGGATGAATCTGAAGCTTCCAAGTACAGTTTTGGAAGTTTTGCCCACCAAATGTAGCAATAGGAGTGGTCTCGCCGCGGCGATACAGGAAAATGTCTGCTGGGTAGCCAGGATAAGCGCGGTCTCCGACAAAGTAGCTGCGGTCTGGAGAACCATCAATATGATTTCCAATTCCACCAAGCGTTTCTATGCATTCTCCGTTTGGTGTAAAACGCTGGATACGGCTCGTTTCCATCTCAATCTTTGAACCGTCATAGTACTGACGAGTTGCCATGTATGTATCATCGTCAAACCAAAGCTGATGAACTGGTTTGTCTGGAATGACATGTGTCTTACCAGTCTCAAGGTCAATGCAGCCAAGGGCACCAAATACAGGCAGTTGGCAACGCTTAAACGCATCATCACCTTTGTCGCAGATGGATTTAACTGTACGTGGCTCATTGAAGTTGTGTGAGCATTTGGTGTACAGCCACTTTTTTACAACCATGTCATAAACAGTCTTTTTATCGGCAACGCGGCGAATCTTTCCAGTTGTTAAATCAAGCAGATAAATACCGCATGTATCAAGTTCTGGGTAATCGGGGTTCTTGTCCAGAAATTCCTCTGAGATGGAGAATGGATACTGACCATTTTCAGCACAGTGGCTTTCTTTACCGAAGATTGGTCCATAAACAACTTCTCCTGTATGAATATTCAGGACACGAAATGCGCTAAATCCATTTATTATATCACGAAAAACAATGTGATCATTATCTGTAAAAGTGGCAGATGGACCATTGTGGTTGCCGCAGCTTACTGTAAAGACACAGCGTGCGTTTGCCAGCGTATTTCGGTCGCAGATCCAGATCTCGGTGATCTGCTTTTCTTTGTCCTCCAAATCAGGCTTTTTTGCGTAGACAAGAAGGGTTCCATCTGGACTTTCTGGCTGACCGCCATTCATGCCCCAGAGAGAAGAGCCTTCATATTCACATACTTTTTCCATGAAAATGTACCTACCTTCACTATTTTTTTATTTGATTGTACTCCTATTTTTGTTTTGCATCAAGCCAATCGTGGGAAATGCTTGAAGAATTTTTCGAGTCATGGTAAGATGAAGTGGGAATAAAAATAAGAGCGAAAAAAAGAAAGAAGGATCTGACATGGAAACCAAAAATGTAAATGTATGTGAAACTTTCCCAGACGGCACTCCAATAGATGGATGGTTTTATGATACAAATGTACCTTCATTGGAGAAAATTGGAAAACAGTATGTTCTGACTGCATATGGTATCCTTGATGATGGAAAGCTTTACACAAAGGAAATTCAGGCATTGATTGATCTGGCAGCGAAAGAGGGCGGCGGTGTTATTGTTGTTCCATCAGGAACATATTTGACAGGTGCATTATTTTTTAAGCAGGGCGTTCATTTATACGTAGCACAGGGCGGTATGTTAAAGGGAAGCGATGACTGTTCTGATTATCCGATTTGCGAGACTAGAATTGAGGGAGAGAGTTGTCTATATTTTTCGGCACTAATCAATGCAGATGGGTTAGATGGATTTGTAATGTGCGGACCTGGCACTATTGATGGAAACGGTATGCGCTCTTGGAAAGCATTCTGGCTTCGCCGCAGCTGGAATCCAAAGTGCACGAATAAGGACGAACAGCGTCCGCGCCTTGTGTATTTGTCAAATTGTAAAAATGTGCTTATTGCAGATTTGAATTTGCAAAATTCACATTTTTGGACAACACATCTTTATCACTGTGATCATGTCAAATATCTCAACTGTCGTATTTTTTCACCGGCATCACCTGTTAAGGCGCCAAGCACAGATGCAATTGACATTGATGTGTGCAGCGATATTCTGGTGAAGAATTGCTATTTGGAGGTAAATGACGATTCTGTTGTATTAAAGGCGGAAAGGTCCGTGGCAGATACTGCGCCTGAGAATGGTGCTAATGAGCGTATTCTTGTTGAGGATTGTGTGTATGGTTTCTGCCATGGCTGTCTGACATGTGGATCAGAGTCAGTACACAACAAAAAATATTTTGCTGCGCCGCATTAAGGTAGGAAGCGGAAGTAATCTTTTATGGTTAAAGATGCGCCCAGATACACCGCAGCATTATGAGTATATTACGCTTGAGAATATTGAGGGCAACATTACAAATTTTATCAATATTAATCCATGGACACAATTTACGATCTGAAGGATCGTAAAGATATTCCGCTGTCTTATGCAGATCATGTGACAATGAAAAATTGCAAGTGCGAGTGTGAAACATACTTTAATGTAGAGCCAAATAAGGCACAATATGAGTTGTCTGATTTTACATTTGAAAATCTGGATATTCAGGCAAAAAATGATGGCTTCAAGGCAGATGCAGTGGAAAATATGAAGATCATCAATGTAAATGTAGTGATAGAGGCTTAAAAACAAATAGCAAAAGACCAAGAAAGGCAGAAAATTATGGTAACAGAAAAGGAAATTGCCAGAATCAATGAGTTGGCAAAAAAGCAAAAAGAAGGAACATTGACAGCAGAAGAGAAGGAAGAACAGCAAGCTCTGCGCCAGAAATATCTTCGTTCAATCCGCGAAAATATGAGAAGTTCTCTTGATCAGATGAAGATTCAAAATCCGGATGGAACAATCACTAACGTAAAAGACCGCCGTAAGGATTGGCTGAATAAGATTAAAGAATGATACTACGTATTATACATCAAAAGAAAGAATTTTTTCTTTTTTAAGTAATGGAATATGATATACTGACAGTTAAAGAGATGGCTTTGCTGTCAGTATTTACTTTATAGAAGGGAATGGTAAAAAGTATGAATTACAGAAAATTTGGAATACAGGTGAGAAGATTTCTGCACTTTGGTTTTGGATGTATGCGTTTTCCAGAATATGAAAAGGATGGAAAGATGTATGTGGATCAGGACAAGGTAGATGAGATGGTGGCAGAGGCATATCGTCAGGGAGTTAACTATTTTGATACTGCACCAAAATATTGCAATTGTAATAGTGAGGAAGCTGTCGGAAGAGCAGTTAAGGGCTTCGTGATAAGGTATTGTTATCAACGAAAATTCCGTTAGATGTCTGTAAGAAGCCTGGTGATTATCGCCGTGCACTGGAGCATAGTCTTGATAAGCTGGGAACAGATCATTTGGATTTTTATCATTTCTGGGGAATTAATCGTAAAGAATTTGATCAGACAATCATGGCACAGGATTTGCTTGCTGATGCTGCAAAAGCAAAAGAAGAGGGACTGATTCGTCATATTTCCTTCTCCTTCCATGATGAACCGCTTGCAATTAAGTATATTATTGATGAGTCAAAAAAAAACGCGGTATTCCGATGGAGAGTATGCTTGTTCAGTACAATTTGCTTGACAGAACAAATGAGGAAATGCTTCATTATGCAGCATCTAATGGAGTTGGAACAGTTGCAATGGGTCCTGTAGGCGGCGGACGACTGGCAGCACCGACAGAGCTTTATGCAAAGCTTACTGGAAAGAAATCAATTGCAACATATGAACTTGCATTTAAGTTTGTTCTGGGCAATCCAGACTTAAATTGCGCATTATCTGGTATGCAGACACTTGATATGGTAAAGCAAAATGCAAAACTTGCATCTGACAGCACAGGATTTTCCAAAGAAGAGTGGCAGCAGCTTGGAGAGGCAATGGAGCAGTTAAAGAAGTTTAGTGAGCTTTACTGCACAGGCTGCAAATATTGTCAGCCATGTCCGGCAGGAATTGAGATTCCAAAGATCTTTAACATGTTTTACATACTACAATGTATACGGCCTTAAGGATCATGCAAAGAAGATGTACGATAATTATGTAAAGGATGGCGGAAAGCTGATTGAAGACTGCAAGAATTGTGGTTTCTGTGAGCGTCATTGTCCGCAGCATTTGCAGATTCGCAAAGAGCTCGAGCGTGTTGAAAAGCTATTTAGATAAGAAATAATAAAAAAGATCAGGCGGCATAATGCTGACTGATCTTTTTTGTGGTATTATATTAATTACGGAGTTTCATTTGAGTCGTTTGATGATTCAGATGAGGTTGGCTGTGAAGATGTATCTGCCTGCTGCACGGAATCATCACTGACAGATTTTTCTTTTTT
>ENA-OQAZ01001639-OQAZ01001639.1-human-gut-metagenome-genome-assembly--contig:-NODE-1639-length-10295-cov-1.958891_pt1 | contig 10295 bp, 11 predicted proteins | sample MGYA00242737_ERZ504531 | MGnify/ENA primary metagenome ERZ504531 (study PRJEB26092, sample SAMD00036244) | human gut metagenome | host: Homo sapiens | study: EMG produced TPA metagenomics assembly of...
TAAGTGCATCCACCACGCGCGGGTGACAGTGGCCGACGGATGCGACATTGTTGTACACGTCCAAGTATTCCTCGCCGTCGCATCCCAAAGATGCGAGCCACGGCCCTTCACCAGATGCACTGGATTGCGGTAGAACAAACGGTAGGCCGGACCAAGCACGTCACGCTCTTCGGTTAGTTTGCGTGTTTCTGGGTCGAGCGCGGCCGCCATTTCCGGACGGAAGCTATTGGTGTCCATGATGGTTGATCGAGTTGCCATGATTCCTTCTTTCGTTGGCTTCCTGTGGCGTTACCCACACGGTAACGCAGTAATGTTGAGTGGCTGATACAGCGCAGAAACAAACCATTTCCGCTGTTTTCCACCTATTTGGTTGACCTTTTTACATATTTCCGATGATTGAAAAAGGCCGCATCCCAGATGAACACGGCCTTGGCAATATCGTTTTATTTCAAGAAAACGAAACGATAATCGCAGAAAATCAGTCAGTCTTCAGTCTTATATGCGACCTTTCCGCCGGAAGCGGCGAACTCTTCTTCCGGAGAAAGCACCAGGTGCTTACGTCCGTAAACCGCGAAGAAGATGGTCGCGAGAACGTAGATGACCACCATGGCGTAGACGGCCAGTCGATAATCCGGTTCAGCAGCACGGCAACGAAAATGCAGAATGCAAGCAAACCTGCGATTACCGCGCCCGGCACGCCGAACGCTGGTGAACGGACGCTTGATATCAGGCATCTTCTTCCTGAGGATCACATAGGAAACCATCTGCAGCAGATATGCCAGCACCGCACCCCACACAGCGATGTTCAACACCACCGAACCGGCGCCATCACCGCCGTACGCGATGATGAACAGGGCTGCGAAACCGATGATCGCGCCGACGACCAGCCCCCAGTACGGCGTCTTCTTCTTACCGGTCAGCGACAGGAACGCCGGATAATAGCCTGCACGGGACAGTGAATACAGGTTGCGGCCATACGCGAACATAATGCCTTGGATGGAAGCGAGCAGACCGATCAACGCGAATGCGGACAGCACCGCGGCGAGATTGCCCGGCAGAATCGCACGATAGCCATCCAGCAACGGCTCATCGGAACCAGCGAGCGCTTCGGAACCGACCACAGCCGGGTTCAGGAACACGATGATCAGCGCGGACAATCCCAGCGTGAAAATGCACAGGCGGGACGACTTCGGAATGTTCTTTTCCGGCTCACGCACTTCCTCTGCAGCCAGAGGCAGCTGCTCAATACCAAGGAACAACCACATGGCGAACGGCATGGCGTAGAAGATGGCACCTGGCCGAACGGCAGGAACGCGGAGTTGCTTCGGTAGGCGTGATATTGAGCAGCGTGGAGAAATCGGCCTTACCAGTGGCGAAAGCGCCGATACCGAACAGTGCGACGATGGCGAGCGCGGCGATCGACACGACTTCGGCGAAACGGAACGACGTTTCGGCGCCCAGCCAATTGACCACTACGAAAATCGCATACAAGGCAAGCCACCAAACCCAAGCCAAGCCATGATCGTCAAGCGAATATCCGGTCAGGTTCGACAGGATCGCATCAGCGTATGCCGACGAGAAGTAGACGATGGTGCTGCGGTCATCACATACTCGATGGTTTCCGCAAGGCCGGTGAAGAAGCCGCCCCACGGACCATGGCGGCACGCGCGAAGGAATACGCGCCACCCGTGTGCGGCATGGCCGACGCCATTTCGCTGATGGAGTTGAGCATAAGCACGTACATGAGGTACACCACGATGGCGGCCACCAGCATGCCACCCCATCCGGCTTGGGCGATGCTCCGTTCCAGCCGGAGAAGTCGCCGGAGATCACCGCGGAAATGCCGATGGCCCATAGACCGAACGCTCCCGCGGTTCGCTTAAGCTGTCGTTTTGCGAAATAGTCCTTGTCGGTTTCAACGTAGGTCACGCCGCCTATTGATCGTCCCGAAACAGTTGACGCAGTCATTGTAATCGCCTTCCTCTCTATTGTTCGGCGAGTTATGCCATTGATTCCTCGTTTGGTTGGTTGCGGTCAGATGTTGTTAAGTTATAAAAATTGAGATTTTCGTAATTGCGTATTTTTACGTGCTTACGATTGGATTTCTTGGATTGTCTGGTTTCTGCGTAATTACGCTTGTTTCATGCAACTTGCCTAATGCAGCAGCCAGAGCGGATCCTCAAGATAGTTTTTTGCGCACATCACGCTGCCGGGAGCCTGCTGTGCAGCGAGACCGTCGGGCAGGGCATCCTCACGGTGGCTGGTGGTCCAGCCGAGCATCTGCATGCGTCGGATCATGGAAAGCGCGGACATGATACGCAGTTCCTCATCCGTGAACGAACCTGCGACGCGCTGGTATCCCTTGACCCACGCCTTGGCAAGATCGGGAGCATACGGTTCATGTTCGATGAAACTCAGCGATGAAGCGTAATCGTAGAGATACCAGCTGTATCCGGCATCGTCGAAATCGATGACGGTCAGTCTCCCGTCATTGCCGCGAATCACGTTCGACGGGCGCAAGTCGGCATGGATAAGCCCCAAGTTTCGTTGGTTCTCGGCACTTTCATCACCACGTCCATGGCCTTCCACAGCGCGGTGTCGCACAGCTGCTTCTCTTCGTCGGTGAGATTGGCGTTTTCCCAACGTCCCCAACGCGGTGCCGGACCAACCATGTTCGAAAGATCCCAATTGAAGCGGGTGAAACCGTACGGTTTGCTCCACGTGCGCGACTGCTCATGGAATTTCGCAGCCCATTCACCGATCGTCTCGTAATACGGTGCAGGATTCTCAAGATCTTCCAGCACGGTTCCTTCCACATATTTCGTGGAGATCACCGTCCAGCCGACACCGTTCAGATCAGTGATTTTCGTTACGAACGTGCCACGGATGGTGGGAACCGGATTGATCAGGCTGATACCTTCGATATCATGCAACGCATTCAACCAGCTGATTTCCGACGCCACCGCCTCGGGACCTCCCACATAGCCCGGCTGCGAGACACGTACCACGCCTTGGGGCTCGCCGTCCAGCAACAGCAGGAACGTCGCGTTCTCGGATACGGTGATGAGGTTGAGTTGCGCCCCGCTGGTGGTCGATGCCCCAAGCCGCGCAAACGCCTTGGAAAAGCCAGAATGGTGCGGGGCATCCTTTGGTGAGCCCACTGAAAGTGTCTAGACTGACCGCTTGCGTAGGATCGTCAAGCAAGCTAGTGATCTGCTGTGCCATGGTGGCCTCGATTCATACATGGGATTTTTCCTGTGAGAGACATGTCCGTCAGTAAAACCTCTTCACGAAACTGTCGATACCCACGATTGTGCCGGAATCGTCCGTTACAATCACCACCGCACTGTTACGCCGCAGTTACAAAAGCGCACCGCAAGATTAATGGCTCATTACCGATGCCAGCCGAGCATCATCCAAGTTTTGGCGCAATATGCACGACATACAAAAAGCGGGTTTGCTGAGCAGAACTCAACAAACCCCGCAGAATCAAAGTCCTTACCTATCCTACGATGGAATCAGTATCAGTGACGGTGACCAGCGGCGTGAACAATGCCATGGTGCTCAATGCCATCTGATGGTTTTCTGGCGAACTGCCTGCACAAGCGTCAGCAGCAACGCGTACCGCTACACCATTGTCAGCCGCGGCGAGCACAGTGGTAAGCACACAGCAATCGGTGGCGACACCACATACCGTGATCTTTTTAGCGCCTTTAATGGCTTCGCTCAGCACGCTTCCCCACTTGCCGAAAGTGTCGCAACTGACCACGGCATGGCCCTGCGCCAATTCCGCGGTATCCGCGGTGAGATCGTACATCGGATCGTCGGGAGCAACCAAAAACTGCGGCCAATCTTTGAAATAATCAACCAAGCGTTGCGGTGGCTCAGGCGCAACATATCGCGTATAGACCACACGATCGCCGAACGCCTTAGCCAATCGTGCGAACGCTTCATCAGTAGTGTGATAGGAGCCGTCCGGGCAAGCCCATGCGGACCATTCACTTTCCGCAAAAACACGCTGCCTGTCGATAACTACCAGCCATTCATCTTCCGCAATCATGACTTTTCCTTTCCTTGTATTATCGCAATAAGCAACTCATGCTTCCGAAACCCGGCAGATCAGCTTCCTGCTTGGCAATATCGCCACGCTGGAACATCAACGATCCCGCAAGACCAATAATCAGCGCAACAATCACACCAAGATTGGCGGCAGCCCAACTACCTTCTTTGCCACCGATAAGGAACAGCAGATACCCCTGCCAGTTCAGCCAGCTGGCGGCAGTGTTGACCACCAATCCCCAACCAAGCACGGTACCGACGACAAGAATGGCGAAAGACTTACCGTTCCACGCACCGTAACGCCCCTTCGGATCATACAAATCAGCGGTGCTGTAATCCTTCTTGCGAATGATCACATCGGCCACGAACATGCCGGCCCATACGGCCATCGGCACACCGAGCGTGGTCAGAAAGCCTTGGAACGGGCCAATGAACGTGTCGGAGAAGAAAGTCACGTAGACCACACCAAGCACAGTCAAAGCGGCGGTGAGCGCGGCAGCAACGGTACGCGGCAACTTCACACCGAACGACAGCAGCGCAAGCCCGTTGGAATAATTGTCCATAATGGAGCCGGACATCAAACCGAGCACGGCCACAATGGTGTACGGAATCAAGTACCAGGTCGGCAGAATGGAAGCCATGGCTCCAATCGGATCATTTCCAACGTTTTCCGCCATGTCGGCATTGGAAACCGCGAGCAGCAGACCGTAGAAAATCAGGAACACATTGGCAATGGACGCACCGAATGTGGTCCAGAACACAATGCCGCCATTGGAGGAGTTGCGCGGCAGATAGCGCGAGTAATCGGCAGCGATATTCACCCAGCCAAGCCAAAGCCGGTCATCACGAAGAAGCAGCAGCCGAGCATGGCCGGCAATGATCCCGCCGGAACCGAGTCAATGGCGGAAAAGTCAATATGTCCCCAGCCGAGGATAAAGAAACCGACGGTAATCACACCGGTCACGATGGTGATGACCTGCTGACAACGCATAATCAGGTCGTATCCGAAAATACCTGCGACCACCACAAGGCCGACCACCACAATGGTGGAGATGATCTTGGGCGCGACACCAGAGCCCCAACCGAGTTTTTCGATGGTGCTTGATAATGCCAACACAGCGGTGGTGGTCAGTGAAATCTCCCAGCCTAATGTGGCGATCCAGCTCAGAGCCGCTGGCACTTTGGCACCTTCCACGCCGAACGTGGCGCGGGTGAGCACCATGGTGGGCGCGTTGCCGCGTTTGCCCGCGATGGAAATGATGCCGACCAGCAGGAACGAGATGCCCACGCCAATAATGGTCATGGCGGTGGCCTGCCAGAACGAAATGCCGAAACCGAGCGCCCACGCGCCGTACGACATGGCGAACATGGAAACATTGGCAGCGAACCAGGGCCAAAACAGACTGGCCGGCGTGCCCTTACGCTCCTCTTCGGATATGGTGTCGATACCCTGCTCCTCGATGGAGAGGGTCCCTTTCTCATTGCTCATGTGAAACTAATCTCCTTGAATCTGCCGAGCAACGCCGCGGGCAAGCGACATGCACGCCGCGTCAGCGCAATCGTGCACATGATATAACCACTTATAGTCATTTGTACCATAAGTCTTAGAACGCCCTTCCTAGGAGCCGCTCAACCTCCTTTCGATCAGGCAGGTAGCCGGCCCTGATCGCGTTACAGACAACGCCGAAGCAGCATTGGCACAACGTACAGCCTCCTCCAACGGCACGCCTTCGCACAGCAGGGCGCACAACACACCCGCGTGACAATCACCAGCGCCATTGGTATCCACCGCTTTCATTGGAAAACCTGGAATTCGCAGCACTTCGTCACCGGGAATCGCCGACCACGCACCATCCGCGCCCACGCGAACGATTACAGGAGATTGCAATCGATCGCACAGCCACGCAACCGTCTCCTCATTGACATTCGCACTCTCAATCTCTTGCAGCATATCCCGCGAAACCTTGCAATCGCAAGAATCGCCACTATCGAGCGCCGCCAAACGTTGCGCAATCAACGTTGCCTCGCGTTCATTGCACGACCATATCGGACGATATGCGAGCATCACACGGAAAACGTCATCATCAACTGCCGAGATCATCGGAGAAGGATCGAATACCGCAGTGAACTCACGATGTTCAGTCGTTCTTTTCACAAAAGCAAGCAGCGCGTCTGCAGTGTGATGCACCAACGTGTATCCGCTCACATGCACGACATCCCGCTTTTCTGGATTCACAGAATCGAACGCATCGGCACTGCCGTACGCTTCTGCGCCCCTCGTCGAAATGAACGTCCGTTCAGCATTCGCGTCGGTCAACGCCACGCAAAATCCCGAATCGTGCACGGCATCCCGCTTGCCGATATGCTGAATTTCCTGATTTTCCAACGTTTGCAGAATCTGCGAAGCCCACGGCCCCGTACCAATCACACCAGCATGAGACGCCTTAACGCCCATGCGGCGCACGGCATACAGCGTGTTGAAGCTGGCACCAACCTGCGTTTGCACATTGCCGGCGAACACATCTTCACCCGCACGCGGCACCGCGTCCACATTCATGGTCAGATCGACAATAACCTGCCCAAGAGAAATAACTTTTCCAGTCATTGCGATGCCTTTCGCACTTCCGTCATAGTTTCGCTAACTACGGTTCCTGCAGATCAAACGATATTGACATCATTAAGCGCACTATCATCGCGTAACGCGCGTAGCGACGTAACAGTGCCGACCAAATCAAGGTGATTATCTTCAGCAAGTTGTGAAAGCACCTGATCAAGCATGGTTTTGTCGAAACCTTGCATACCATGCCACGCCCCCAGCATCGCGCCCGCAATAGCCGCAATGGTGTCAGTGTCGCCACCGATAGAAGCCGCGAAACACAAAGCATGCGTGGGATCGTCAAAAAAGCGCGCCGCAATGGCGAAAGCGGCGGCCACGGACTCGTTCGATTCCACGCTGGTACCGCAATTCCGTTGCAGCACAGCAGCGAATTCGTTGTCATTGAGCCTGCATCCATCAGTTTCGGCCCAATTCATGAAATATTGCACACGCGCAAGCACCGAAGCCTTTGCCGACCAATTGCCACGCTGTGGAAGCTTCCGTACGAATTCCACCGCGAGGTGCAAAAAGTCACGTTCTCCTTCAATGGCAAAGCTCACCGCCGCAGCCACCAAAGTGGTCGCTTCAATGCCCTGCACCGTGTTATGCGTCACCACACAGGATCGCCAGGCGGCGTCGGCGAGCGCTTGGCCTGGACGGAATGCGATGCCACCGGCGTGGCACGCATTGCACCGCCGTTGGTGGTCCGAATCGGCCGGTCTCTTCCAGACTTACGCCTTCGGTAAGTTTTTGCAGCGCTGCTTTGGTGGAAGGTCCCAGCAGGTCAAGCGATCCCTTGGCCTTCATCGCAGCTTCCCATTGCAGCAGATCGTGGGCGTATCGGGTGTTATCAATGCAGCCGTTATCGTCGATAAGTCGCCGTGCGAGTACGAAAGCCTGTTCTGTATCGTCGGTGACGGCACCAGCTTTCATATTCGGTGCGATCGGCTGCTGCGGCACGGCATTCATAAGTTTCGTGATCGGACCGTCGTAATACCGGCGAATCTGCTTGTCCGACATGCTTTGCGTAGGCATTCCCAACGCATCGCCCAACGCAAGCCCAGCCATAGCTCCCATCGCTCGTTCCTTCATTTGCATCCCATTCTCACGCATAGTCACAGCAGCCTTTCTCACAACTCAGCCTGATCGTACACCGAACAACATCACAATCCCTCCCCAATCCTCCAGTCACTGGAAGAAAGTGGACATTTACAAGCCTCTCAACGACCCAAATCTTCCACCCACTGGAGAAAAACAGACGCCCACAAGCCCCCCCAGCGGGAAAAATCCCCCAGTCACTGGAAGAATCACCCCGCCACAGACCATCCCAGCGACCCAAATCCTCCACCCACTGGAAGAATCTGGACGCTCACAGGGCCAACAGCGGGAAGATTGTTCCAGTGGATGGAAGAATACGGACTTTCACGCGCTCCTAGCGGGGAGAATTATTCCAGTGGATGGAAGAATTGAGACTTGGACGGTGCTGAGCCGAACTTGGGTGGAGTTTACCCAGATTGCAGCAACAAAAAAGGCTTACCGAGTGCTTAGAGCGCTCTCAGTAAGCCTTATAGGCGGGTAAGGCGAGATTCGAACTCGCGGAGGCTTGCACCTCAACGGTTTTCAAGACCGTCTCTTTAGACCGCTCAGACACCTACCCATGTGCATCACGCACGAAACGCTAATATAGCACAACCCAAAGAACGAGGGGAAGAAAGCGAGCAAGGACAAAGGAAAGAACGCGGCGAAAACAAAAAAGAAGGGACCCGCTCACCGCGAGTCCCTTCCTATAAGCCAGAAAAGCCAGAAATCGGCAAATGCCAAATGCCAGGCATCCTCAGACTTCCATATTTCGTATTGCAGAAGTCCGTTTCAGCAGTTTAGTAGCTCAGCAACTCAGTGGAACCGATAAACAAACCCGAGTTACCAAACTCCACGAGCAACCCAAGCTATCAGACTCTGCCAAGCAAACCCAAATTCTATCAGCTTCCCACTTGGTCGGCTCGATGACTTCCTTGCCACCCATGTAGGCACGCATGGCCTGCGGGATGACGATGGAGCCGTCCTTCTGCTGATGGTTCTCAAGAATGGCAACCAGCCAACGGGTGGTGGCCAGCGTACCGTTCAGCGTGGAAACGGCGCGGGTGCCACCATCTTCCATACGTTCGCGAATGTTCAGACGGCGAGCTGATATTCGGTGCAGTTGGAGGTGGAGGTCAGCTCACGGTAGCGACCCTGGTCGGCACCCAAGCTCGCAGTCGAACTTGCGGCTGCGGAAGAGCCAGATCGCCGGCAGCGGTATCGATGATGCGGTACGGCACCTCGACCTTGCCGAGCATTTCCTGCTCCATGGCCAGCAGGTGCTCATGCTCCTTGTAGGAGTCCTCCTGCTTGGTGTAAACGAACATTTCCACCTTGTCGAACTGGTGCACGCGGATGATGCCGGAAGTATCCTTGCCAGCTGCGCCAGCCTCACGGCGGTAGCAGGAGCTCCAACCGCAGTAACGCAGCGGACCGTCGGACAGGTCGAGAATCTCGTTCTCGTGCATACCGGCGAGCGCCACTTCGGAAGTACCGACCAAGTACTGCTCGTCAGGTTCGCGCAGACGGTAGATTTCGTCGGCGTGGGAGTTGAGGAAGCCAGTGCCGCGCATCACTTCCGGACGCACCAGCGTCGGGGTGATGGCCAGCGTGAAGCCGTGCTCTTCGGCCTGGTCCACAGCCATGGTGAGCATGGCGATCTGCATACGTGCCACCTGGCCGCGCAGGAAGTAGAAGCGGGAACCGCCGACCTTCACGCCACGTTCCATATCGATGCCGGCAACGCCACGACCGAGGGTCAGGTGATCCTTCGGCTCGAAACCTTCGGCTGCGAAATCGCGGATCTGTCCAACCTTCTTGACCACCACGTAATCGTCTTCGCCACCTTCCGGAGCTTCCGGCTCAACCACGTTGGAGAGCTTCCACATGGCGGTGGTGTATTCTTCGGCTGCGGCGTCCGCTGCGGCCTTGTATTCGGAAACCTTCTGGGAGAGTTCCTTGGTTTCGGCAATCAGCTTGGCCTTTTCGTCGGCCGGAGCCGCGGCGACCTTCTTGCCGATTTCCTTCTGCTGCGCACGGGCAGCCTCGAATTCCTTCAGAGAGGAACGACGAACCTCGTCGGAGCGCAGCACCTCGTCGACCAGTTCGACCGATTCGCCACGCTTGCGCTGGGATTCCTTAACAACGTCAGCATGTTCACGAATGAATTGGATATCAAGCATGCCTCCTAGCCTAGTGCTGAAAGCCGACACCCGCCGCAGTCCTCTCATTTTTGTATACAACGTGCAGGAATCGTCGAATAAATCAGTCTTGATTCGCTTTTTTCGCATCTTCCGTGAACAATAGATGACATGCCTATGCCTGTTATCATTCTGATTGTCGTTCTTGCGGTCGCAGCGGTGTGCGCGGCCGCCTTTTTCGCAGTACGCGCGTATAAGCATCGCAAACTTGCGGAACAGCTCGACAAGCGCGACGATGATCAGGTGCATTACGCGTTTGTGATCAATCCTTCGAAACCACAGGCGGAACAACGCAAGCAGCATATTCAGGAGTTCTGCGAGGCGAAGCATCTCACGCAGGTTGAATATATCGGAACGCAGCT
>ENA-OQAZ01001640-OQAZ01001640.1-human-gut-metagenome-genome-assembly--contig:-NODE-1640-length-10293-cov-5.572988_pt1 | contig 10293 bp, 9 predicted proteins | sample MGYA00242737_ERZ504531 | MGnify/ENA primary metagenome ERZ504531 (study PRJEB26092, sample SAMD00036244) | human gut metagenome | host: Homo sapiens | study: EMG produced TPA metagenomics assembly of...
TACAGTCAGTGGAGAGAGCGGGCAGAACTGGAAGGAAACGGTCAGAAACTTCGTAGAAGGGCTACCAGGGAGGCTTTATCCCCTTTAACCGCGGCTCTCTGCCTGTGTTCAGTGGTATTTCTGTAGAAATCAGGGAAACGGATAATGGTTATACATTGAGTAAAGTTTCAAAGAATGGAAAACAGATTCAGGACAAGGATACTTTTACTGTGACCTGCCTTGCAGCACCACAATATATGGAAGCTTATCCGGCAGAGGAAAATATTGTATTTGATGGAGGGGATACCTCTGTGGAAGATACCTGGACAACATATGTTTCAGATGGTAATGCCATTCTTGCAGAGCCTGAAGACTACATTACTCTGAGGTGAGAAGAATGGATGTTAAGAATCATAATACAAACAGAAAGAAACGGGTTGTGAGAAAACGATGGAATGCAGCAGTTCTTATTGCCCTATTTGTTGGAATCCTTTTGACTGTTTTCCAATATTTGGGGTTTGTATCGAAGACTGTTTATGAGGAAAGTGTTTCTCACCTGACAGAAATTTTTCATCAGTCTGATAATATGCTAAGTGAGCTGACAAATAAGAATCTGACTTATCTCCATATATGGGGGGAATATTTGCAGAACACTTCCGATGAAAGTGAAATTCGTGAGTATATAGAGAAAGCACAGGAAGATGCAGGCTTTTTAGATTTTTATTTCCTGTCAGCGGACGGGAACTATAAGATGGCAACAGGTGAAACCGGGTATCTGGGATTGCAGGAAAATATTGAAGATGAGATCCGGCAGGGAAATGATGTGATAACCAATGCAACGGTTCCCGGAAAATCCCAGCTCCTTGTTTTTGCTACTCCCAGGCTCATGGAAGTTATCAGGGCTTTGAATATGATGCCATTGCCATTGCCTATGAAAACTCTGATATCGTAAATGTGCTGAATATTTCTGCTTTCAATGGAAATGCCCAGAGTTATGTGGTTCATCCGGATGGCCGTGTTGTTGTGGATCATTCTTCTGAGTCATGGGGAGAGGTGTATAATTTCTTTGGGATTCTGAGAGAACATTCCAATATGTCTGAAAAAGAGATTCTTAAACTCTCAGAAGAGTTTAAGGAAGGACATACAGATGCAATGCTGATAAATCTGGATGGAGAGGATTACTATCTGGTCTATGAGAAATCCAAACCTCAGACTGGATCTTTCTGGGACTTGTCCAGGCTGATATCGTCAATGCAAGTATGAATGTTCTGCAGCGTAGCACTGTGCTGCTTGTAAGTGCAGTAGCGGTGTGTATTGCCGGCCTTTTTATTGGAATTATTCTCCGGAAAAACAGGGTAAACCTGAAGAGAAAGGATACGGAGATCCTGTACAGGGACGAATTGTTTCAAAAGCTGTCAATGAATGTAGATGACGTTTTCCTGATGCTGGATGCAAAAACATATCAGGCAGATTACGTCAGTCCCAATGTGGAAAAACTGCTGGGAATTACAGTAGAACAGATTCGTAAAGATATTTGTGTCCTTGGGAAACTGCATCCCGGGGACGTTGAAGATCCGGAGAAGAAGTATCTGGAAGAAATCCAGGTTCATGAGCAGCAGGAATGGGATCTTGAATATGTTCATCAGAAAACAGGAGAACACCGCTGGTTTCATAACGTTGCAATGGGCAGCGAGGTAAACGGGAAAAAGAAATATATCCTGGTTCTGTCAGATCGTACCTCTGACAGAAAAATGAATCAGGCCCTTTCTGAGGCGGTCCGCGCTGCGGAGACTGCAAACAAGGCAAAGAGCACCTTTCTTTCCAATATGTCTCACGATATCCGGACACCAATGAATGCGATTATTGGTTTTACTACACTGGCTGTAAGCAACATTGATGATAAAGAAAGGGTTCGGGATTATCTGGGTAAGATTCTTTCCTCCAGTAATCATCTGCTCTCACTGATCAATGATATCCTGGATATGAGCCGTATTGAGAGCGGGAAAATCCATCTGGAAGAGACGGAAGTCAGTCTGTCAGAGGTTCTTCATGATCTGAAAACCATTATCAGCGGACAGATCCATGCGAAACAGTTAGAGCTTTACATGGATGTCATGGATGTTACCAATGAGGATGTTTATTGCGACAAGACCAGGCTGAATCAGGTACTGCTGAATCTTTTGTCCAATGCGATCAAGTTTACTCCTGCAGGCGGAACCGTTTCTGTTCGGCTGAGAGAGTATCCGGGTACACAGAGAGGCTGTGAACTGTACGAAATCCGGGTAAAGGATAACGGAATCGGCATGAGTCAGAAATTTGTACAGAAGATCTTTTCTCCTTTTGAGAGAGAGCGGACTTCCACTGTAAGCAGGACTCAGGGTACAGGACTGGGCATGGCTATCACCAAGAACATCGTGGATATGATGGGCGGAACCATTGAGGTTCAGACAGAACAGGGCAAAGGTACTGAATTTATTATCCGTCTGCCATTGCGGATTCAGCCTGAGAACCACCGTATAGAGAAAATCGCGGAGCTGGAAGGCCTGAAGGCATTGGTAGTAGACGATGATTTCAATACCTGTGACAGTGTGACTAAGATGCTTGTGAAGGTTGGAATGCGTTCGGAATGGACACTTTCCGGTAAGGAGGCTGTTCTCCGCGCACGACAGTCTATGGAAATGGGTGATGCATTCCATGCTTATATCATTGACTGGCGTCTTCCGGATATGAACGGCATTGAAGTTACCCGTCAGATCCGCAGTCTTGGTGATGATACGCCGATCATTATCCTGACTGCTTACGACTGGTCAGATATTGAAGTGGAAGCCAGGGCAGCAGGGGTGACTGCGTTCTGTGCCAAACCTATGTTTATGTCAGATATCAGAGAGACTCTGATGGCTGCTATCGGCCAGAAGCAGGCCGGGGCAGATGATAATATTCTTCCGGCAGCAGATTCAGATTTCAGAGGCAGGCGCATACTGCTTGTGGAAGATAATGAACTGAACAGTGAAATTGCAGTAGCGCTCCTTAGTGAATATGGTTTTCGGGTTGATACAGCGGAAGATGGAGCAGAGGCTGTGGAGAAAGTTAAGAATTCAACACCAGGTGATTATGATCTGGTGCTTATGGATGTGCAGATGCCTGTAATGAACGGATATGAGGCTACTGAGCAGATCCGTTCACTGGATGATCGGGCACTGGCGGGAATTACGATCCTTGCCATGACTGCCAATGCTTTTGACGAAGACAGAAAGAAAGCACTGGCATGTGGTATGAATGGATTCTTATCCAAACCAATTGTTATAGAGGAACTGATCAGTACATTACAAAACAGTCTAGAGCGTGTCTGAAAAAGGCTTTCTGCAAGATGTGCGTCACAATTTGTGGGATATTTTGCCCGGATGAGGCGCCGTAGCGGGCTACGGCAACTGAATTTGGGTGAAATATCCCGCAAAGTGGGGCGTGCAGATTGCGGGAATGATTTTTCAGACACACTCTAGGGTAAGTTTAACTGAATCAGGTAAGTTTTCTGTTTGAACTGTGATAATGGGATATGAAAAGTGGTTTGATGAAAGCAAGGAGGAGCAACGAATGATTTGTGGAATGACGTATTTTCAGATATGTCTGTATTTTCTTATTTATTCTTTTGGCGGCTGGGTTGTTGAAGTTATTTTTCATGCAGTAGCGTTGGGAAAAGTTATAAACAGAGGTTTCCTGAATGGACCGGTTTGCCCGGTATATGGATTTGGGGTGCTTTCTGTTTTTGCTTTGCTCAATACAATTCAGGGCAGCGGGCGTCAGATGAGTGATGGAATGATTTTTGTGTTTGGAATTGTTCTGGCAACTGCGGTGGAACTGGTTGCAGGCTGGCTGCTGGATGTGTGTTTCCATGCAAGATGGTGGGATTATTCAGATAAACCTTCAATTTTCATGGCTACATTTGTCTGGAGTTTTCTCTGATCTGGGGACTGGCTATCGTTATGGTGGTAAAAGTTTTCCAGAAGTATGTAGAGTCACATGCATCACATACACCTGCAACCTGGGAATGGATTGTGATAGCAGTTTTGTATGCTGTGTATCTGACAGATTTTATTGTGACCGTAGCAGTAATCCAGGGACTGAATAAAAAGCTTACCAGACTGGATAAAGTTCGTTCAGATTTGAGAATTGTAAGTGATAAACTGAGTGATACTCTGGCTACGACTACGATTGGCACAGCACAGAAAGTGGGAGAAGGAAAGGTTCAGGCAACTCTTGCAGCAGCAGAATTGCGTGATGCAACTGCCGCACAGCGAGAAAAATCTATCGAAATGCTTCGTATAAAAAGAGCGGAGCTTCAGGCTCAGTTTGAGGAACTGTCCAGTTCTATTACCAATCATACCGTTGTCGGTCAGGGGCGTATCATCAAGGCATTTCCGAAGATGCAGCACAGAGACTATTCCGAACTGATTCAGGAGCTGAAAAAGAGATTAAAATAGATTAAAATAGATTAAAATGCAGAGGGAGGCTTCAGGTGAACAGACAGGCAGTACAAACCTTAAAGACTTATTTTGGATATGATACATTCAGAGAAGGGCAGGAGAGTGTTGTGGAGTCCATTCTGGAACACCGGGATGTGCTTGCAATCATGCCGACAGGAGCTGGAAAATCCATCTGTTATCAGGTACCGGCACTGATGCTGTCAGGAATTACGATTGTAATTTCTCCTCTGATCTCACTGATGCAGGATCAGGTAAAGGCTTTGAATGAAGCGGGAATACATGCCGCATTTATCAATTCTTCACTGTCGGAAAGTCAGATTAGCAAGGCGTTGTACCTGGCAGCAGGAGGAAGATACAAAATTATTTATGTTGCACCGGAACGTCTGGAAAATTATGAGTTTCTGGAATTTGCCAGACAGGTGGAGATTTCCATGGTGACAGTGATGAGGCACATTGTATTTCACAGTGGGGCCAGGATTTCAGACCAAGCTATGTCAAAATCGTAGACTTTGTAAAAAATCTTCCCGGTCGTCCGATCGTCAGTGCTTTTACCGCAACTGCAACAGAGGAAGTAAAGAACGACATTCTCTGTACTTTAAATCTGGAAGATCCGAAAGTAGTGATTACCGGGTTTGATAGAAAGAATTTATATTACAGCGTGGAAAATATCCGGCGAAAAGACGATTTTGTGATGGATTACATAGACAGACATCCAACAGAGAGCGGGATTATTTACTGCTCTACAAGAAAAAATGTGGACAATCTTTTTGAACTGCTTTTCCAAAAAGGAGTTGCTGTTACCAGATATCATGCAGGACTGAATAATGAAACCAGAAAAAAGAATCAGGATGATTTCATTTACGACAGAACCCCCGTTATTATTGCAACAAATGCATTTGGAATGGGGATTGACAAATCCAATGTGAGATATGTGATCCATTACAATATGCCGCAGAGTATGGAGAATTATTATCAGGAGGCAGGACGTGCAGGGCGTGACGGAGAGAATTCCCAGTGCGTTCTATTGTTTTCTGCACAGGATGTTATGATCGACCGAATGCTTCTGGATAACAAAGATTTTTCCGATGTGGATGAAGAGGATGAATTTCTCATTCGTCAGCGGGATATACGAAGGCTTCAGATCATGGAAGGATATTGTAAAACAACAGGATGTCTGCGAAATTATATTCTGGAGTATTTCGGTGAAAAGACCTTCGGTCCCTGTGATAATTGTGGAAATTGTCACAGAGAATACCATGAGACAGATATGACCAGAGAGGCGAAGTGGGTAGTGAACTGTGTAGCTGAGACGAGAGGAAGGTATGGACTGACAATTGTGCTTGGCACTCTGCTGGGGGCTAAGAGAGCCCGGTTGAGGGAGCTTGGAGCAGATAAGTATAAATCTTATGGAGCATTGAATGATCACAGTGAGGCAGAACTCAGGGCATTGATCAGCCAGATGACTGAGATGGGATATCTCTATCAGACACAGGAACGTTACAGTGTGCTGAAACTGGGCGATATTTCTCCGCTAAGAGATGAAAATACTCACGTGATTATGCGTACTTACGAGGAAAAAGAACCGGATAAAAAGAAAAAGCCCCAGAAATCTGTCAGAAAACGCAGTACAGATGCGCTTACGGCAGCAGGTTACGATTTATTTGAAGCCCTGCGGAAACTTCGTCTGGAAATTGCAAAAGAGGAAGCCATGCTCCATATATCGTGTTCAGTGATAAGACGCTGATAGATATGTGCATCAAATGTCCATCAAATGAAGAAGAAATGCTGGAGGTTTCCGGTGTGGGCGAGAATAAGCTAAAGAAATACGGTCAGAGATTTCTGGAAGAGATACAGAAGTTCTGCCTGGAACGTCCGAATGCGGTTTTGAGTATGTCGGAAGATGAAAATGGTAATCCCTGAGAACAAAGGTTGGAAAACAGATGAATATAGAAAAATATACGGAAGAATTAATCACATTGAGACATTACTTTCATCAACATCCGGAGCTGGCACTTCAGGAAGTGGAGACGTCTGCATATATCCGGAAATATCTGGAGAAACTGGGATATGAGATTGTGCCGATAGAACCTACAGGATTGATTGCGGAACTTCCATCTCTGAGAAACAGGGAGAAACTGGTTGTACTCAGGGCGGAGATGGATGCATTGCCCATACAGGAGCAGACAAATCTGCCATACGCATCAGTAAATCAGGGATGTATGCATGCCTGCGGTCACGATATGATCCTGGCAGCAGCACTGATTCTTGCAAAAATTGTGGCAGAAGAGCAAAGAATGCAGGAAAGTTTTCCGGTCAGACTCCGGTTTCTTTTTGAACCTGCAGAGGAGATTGGTGAAGGTGCAAAAAGAATGCTTCAGGCCGGAGCATTAGAGAATCCGAAAGCAGATGCATTTCTGATGTTTCATTACGCAGCGGACATGACATTTGGAATGGCAGTGCATCAGGGACAGGCATCTTCCATGATCAACAGTATGCAGATTCATGTTCATGGAAAATCCAGTCACTGGTGTGAAGCGGATAAGGGGATTGATGCAATTTATGCAGCTGCTCAAGTGATAAGTGCCATTCATGATCTGAATGAAAGTTTTGGAAAACAGCATCCGGATGCAGGAAAATATATTGTGGGTACGGGTACGATCCATGGCGGTGAATATACGAATATTATTGCAGACCATGTGGTATTAAACGGAAATATACGCGCAGTTCATGAAGAAACTTACATGGCACTTGAGCACGAGCTGGAGAGATATCTGCAGGAAATTGAAAAGCAGACTGGCACACAGATTCGTATGGAATTTCCAAAAGATCCGGTATATGCATTTGCCAATGATGAGGAACTTACAGAGACAGCAAAGGTAGTGGGTGCAGAAGTATTCGGAGATAAATTTGTTCTGGAAGGAGAAGATGAGTTGTTTCTTTCCGGTGACAACGCATACAGATATTTTAGAGAAACCAGAGGACTTTTCACAGTATTTCTTGCGGGGATACCTGGAGAGAATCATCCGCTTCATCATCCAAAATTTCAGTTGGATGAGAGGATACTGCCGTACAGTGTGGAGGCATTGTATAAGATTATAACTACATTATGACTATTGCAATTTTGGGAAATAATGAAAAAAATTACCAAAAGGACTTGAAAACTGGATTAAAATAGTATAATATAAGACCATAAACAAATCAATGATGCATAGCAACTATAACTTATTAACGTTGAGTGACAGCAGGTTGCTGAATAGTGATGGACAAACTATATATTATAAAGAAAGAATCGAGGGCAGAAACATGAAGATTACAGATACCATTAAATATGTTGGAGTGAATGACCATCAGGTAGATTTATTTGAGGGGCAGTATGCAGTGCCAAACGGAATGGCATATAATTCCTATGTGATTCTGGATGACAAGGTTGCAGTTATGGATACTGTAGATGCCAATTTCAAACATGAATGGTTGGATAATCTTGAACAGGCACTGGGCGGACGTAAGCCGGACTATCTGATCGTTCAGCATATGGAGCCTGACCATGCAGCAAATGTAGCGAACTTTCTGGAAGTATATCCAGGTACTACAGTAGTAGCCAATGCAAAGACATTTGTAATGATCAAGAATTTCTTCGGACTGGATCTGGAAGGGCAGAAACTGGAAGTAGAGAATGGTTCTACACTGAGTCTGGGAAATCACAATCTTACTTTTGTATTTGCGCCAATGGTACACTGGCCGGAGGTTATGGTGACTTATGACAGCACAGATAAAGTTCTTTTTTCAGCAGATGGATTTGGTAAGTTCGGCGCTCTGGATGTGGAAGAAGACTGGGATGATGAAGCAAGAAGATACTTTATCGGTATTGTTGGTAAATATGGTGCACAGGTACAGAGACTTCTGAAAGTAGCAGCTACTCTGGATATCCAGATTATCTGTCCATTACATGGTCCGGTACTTACAGAAAATCTGGGACATTATATCAGTCTTTATGATACCTGGTCCTCTTACACACCGGAGGAAGAAGGAATCGTAGTTGCATATACTTCTGTATATGGACATACCAAAGAAGCAGTTAATCAGTTTGTAGAGAAATTAAAGAGCAAGGGATGTCCGAAGGTAGTTGTTTATGATCTGGCAAGAGACGATATGTCTCAGGCACTCAGTGATGCATTCCGTTATAGTAAGCTGGTACTGGCAACTACTACTTATAATGCGGGAATCTATCCATTTATGAATGACTTTATTACCCGTCTGGCAGAGCATAATTTTCAGAACCGTACGGTAGGTCTTATTGAAAACGGTTCCTGGGCACCTCTGGCAGCAAAAGTAATGAAAAATATGCTTTCTGAATGTAAGAAGATTAACTGGCTGGACACTACAGTGAAGATTATGTCCGCAGTCAATCAGGAAAACAGAGATCAGATGGAAGCGATGGCTTCCGAGCTTTGTAAGGAATATATTGCAAAGAATGATGAACTGGCAAATAAAAATGACATGACAGCATTATTCCGCATTGGTTATGGTCTCTATGTAGTGACATCAAATGACGGTAAAAAGGATAACGGACTGATCGTTAATACAGTTACACAGCTGACAGACTCTCCGTTCCGCGTTGCAGTTAATATCAATAAGACAAATTATTCTCACCATGTTATCAAGCAGACAGGGGTGATGAATGTAAACTGTCTCTCTGTAGAAGCTCCGTTCTCTGTATTTGAACAGTTTGGTTTCCAGAGTGGAAGAAGCGTGGATAAATTTGCGGGACAGAAGGTGAATCGTTCTGATAACGGACTGATATTCCTGGACAAATATATCAACGCATTTATGTCCCTGAAAGTAGAGCAGTATGTAGATCTGGGAACTCACGGAATGTTCATCTGCAGTGTGACAGAAGCCCGCGTGGTAAGTGACCAGGAGACAATGAGCTACACCTATTATCAGAAAAATGTAAAACCGAAGCCGGAAACAGAAGGTAAGAAAGGATTTGTATGTAAAGTCTGCGGATATATCTACGAAGCGACGAACTTCCGGAAGATTATATCTGCCCATTGTGTAAACATGGAGCTGTAGACTTCGAGCCGATTGGATAAAAGATTTCTCTTGTTAAATTGCTAAAGAGTGACATTCTGTCATATGAATAGTTGTCGAGATTTCAGAGTGATCTGATTGATAAAATAAAAAAAGAGATTGTCAGTGGTTAAATAACTGGCAATCTCTATTTTTGCTCCAATGAAGAACTACGGGTTTGCAGGAATCGACTTTGGTATTAATAGAAACATTGTGGAATGTAAAGAAATTTTGATAGACGAATTCAATAACAATATGTTACACTTTATGAAAGTTAGAGTTTAACAACCGTAGCAAGAATTCCCTCACCTCTATAGGAAGGCCACTGAAAAAGTCCTTTTTTCGTATAAATCAACACAAAATAAAGTACATCAATCAACATTGAGGCACTATATATAGTATGCAAAAACAGTTTTTCAGTGGCGTCCTATAGGTGATGGGATGAATTGCACATTCGAGCATGTCTGCTCAAATTTATAAAAAATCACAAAAACACTTGTTCTGATACAATGAATATATTATAATAGAGAAAGGAACAATATGTTCTTGAAATTTGGACGGTCGAAATAAGCAATAAGTGAGTGTGCATAATGAGTTTAGATAATAATTCTCATTCAGTGTTTTTGTTTGATTCTGGTTATGAAATATAGCAGAAAGATGCTGGACGATAAGATGTCAGAGAGAACAAAAGAAATCTTTGAAATATAGCACCTGTTGAAACAATCCATCAGTATATAGAGAGTCAGGGTGAGAAAGATAAACC
>ENA-OQAZ01001641-OQAZ01001641.1-human-gut-metagenome-genome-assembly--contig:-NODE-1641-length-10293-cov-2.525969_pt1 | contig 10293 bp, 10 predicted proteins | sample MGYA00242737_ERZ504531 | MGnify/ENA primary metagenome ERZ504531 (study PRJEB26092, sample SAMD00036244) | human gut metagenome | host: Homo sapiens | study: EMG produced TPA metagenomics assembly of...
TGCAAAATTGCTTTCTGTGAATGCTTGCATTCAGACAGAATAGCAATTTTATATGGCGAGGTAACCACATGAGCAAAATAGAAGCATCGAAGATGCGATTTTGCGAATGGGGTTCTGAATAGTTACTGCTTTTTATGAATTCTACGAACCATTTGAGTTTAAGCACCATCAGCGCTCAAGGTTGATAATCTGCTTTAGCAGTGCGTAAATAAGCTCATGTGATTGCGGCGGAAGCGTACAGATGATGCTTCTACAGTCAGCAGGAATATTGGTTTTTGCCGTTTCTGTGACAATATCACTGTTGCCAACTAAGTCAGTTAAAGAAAGCTCAAGTGCACATGCAATCTTTTCAAGTGTATATAACGATGCATTTTTTACACCACGCTCAAGCTGACCAATATATGCAGGATGAAGTCCACAGCGTTCAGCAAGCTCTTCAAGTGTCAAATTTTTTGCTTTTCTTGCTTTTCGGATCCTTTTTCCAACAATTAACGTAAATTCAGACATATCAGTTTTCTCTTCCTTTTTCTTCATTCATGTAAATACTACAAAAATAAATCTGTAAAAATATGAGTTTACAGATTTAAGATAGCAAGATTGTTAATTTATATACTATAAATTGCAAAGAACACGGTAAAGAAACCGATAGTATCAATTATCATAAAATAGATACTATAAATTTCAAAATTCCGTTGACGCGTGATAAGATACATTAATTATTTTTTACATGAATTGTAAGAAATCTTTAAAACATAATAAAAGAGAAAAATGGTATGATAAATTAAAGAACAGGATAACTGATATATTGTTTTTGTTTTAGACAGGAGGCGGAGAATATTGAGAAGAAAAAAAAGAACCGCATGAAAATAAAAGAAAAAGGTCTTAGCCTAAAGCCACTTATTATAGGAATGTCTGCCTGTGTGGTACTGCTTGGAGGAGTGCTGTTATGGGCAGTATTAGGAAGTGTTCGACTAGAGCCAGAGAGCGGACATGGATTAGGTATTGTAGATGCTGTTAATACTATGGGACTTCAAAAAAAGACACAGGAACTGGCAGCAAAGCCATCGGCAGCATCATCGGAAAGCCAGACACTTACAGCGAATGAAACAGATGCTGAAGAAATTAATGAAACAGAAGATCAAAAGGCTGAACAGACGCTTGAAGAGGAATCAACAAAAGCTTTAGCTTATCAGCAGATTAACGAGGCTACTATGGCAAACTCAAAATCAGGTGTCGCAGATGTGACACAGCTTACAGATGTCGCAGCAGATGATGTGCGTCTTTGGATTGAAGCATATACGTATGGAAACTGGCCGTACCTAGAGGGAGAGCCGGTGACTAAAGAAGCACAGGATGAGATTCTTGCAAGAAGAAATTTAGAGGGAATCTTGGATCCTATTACACTTAAGTATGGTGTTATCACACAAAATGCGGCAGTTCGAGCTTTTCCAACATGGAAAAAAGCATCCACTTCATTAGATGCACATTCATTTGATTATTTTCAAGAAAGTATGCTTATGACAGGAGAAGCAGCAGTGATCGTTCATCAGACTGCAGACGGAATCTGGAGTTTTGTACAGGCACAAAATTATAGAGGCTGGGTAGAAACAGATAAAATCGCATGCTGCACACTTGACGAATTAAAAAAATGGCAGGAGACTAAAAGAGCTGTTGTGACAGATGCCAGACTGACACTCGCAGGTACCAATGTAACACTTCGCATGGGAACAGCACTTCCGGCAAAGGAGGAATCTGAGGGCATACTTATGGTATCCATCCCACAGAAAGATGACAAAGGCCAACTTGTGATAACAAATGTTGAGACTGCTCAGGATGCATTCATTTTGGTTATCTTGATATGACTCAGGAAAATATTCTTGATCAGGCTAAAAAGTTAGTTGGAATGGCTTATGGCTGGGGAGATTCCAATGGAGATATGGATTGCTCTTCAACAATGAATGCCATTTACAGATGTTTTGGAATCATTTTGCCAAGAAATACAGGTAGCATGGCACAGACAGGAACACAAATTGTATCACTTGAAGGCATGACACAGGAAGAAAAGCTGGAAAAAATTCAGTCTATGAAGCCAGGAACGCTGCTTGTAATGAAAAATCATGTGGTTATGTATATCGGACAAGAAAATGGAGAAGATTTGATTCTTCATAACTTTACAACATGTATGGCCGAGGATGGTGTCAGCACAAAAGAGGTCTACCAGTGTCAGATTACACAGCTAAATCTTGTAACAGCAGCCGGCACACAATATCTTGATGCCTATGCAACAGCAATTTGTTTTCCAGAAGACTGATTTATTCACGCATTTTTGTGATAACAACGCCATACTTGACCCATTTTTTTACTTCATCTTCATTATATGGATCAATATAGAATGCTTCGCCATATCCGTTGATTGGCTGAAGAATACGGGGAACCTGCTGAATAAAACGGCGCAGGTAGACACGGCCAGTTTCAGTGTTTAAAAAGATGGCAGTATCGCCATCGCGCGGAGGACGGCGTGAGATGAGCAGAATATCTCCCATATGGTAAACGGGAGTTAAATGATTAGAAGTGACTTCAACTCCGGCATTGATTTGTGAACCATAGCGTTTTCGATAAGGTGCAATGTTTACTTTACGGACGTTTGCAGAATCCCATATCATGCCATCCTCGCAATTGCCTGTTGGAATCAAAACAGTCAGGTAATCGTCAGTATTTTCTTCTTCTGTCATTGAAAATGCAAGCTCAAAATCTATTATGCCCTCTATGAATGAGCGTTGAGTATCAGACAGCTTCATAAACTTTGAAATTGCATTTAGCTTAGGCGAATCAAAATCGAAAAATTCAAATAGCAGCTTGCCGGTCAGTTCATACAGGCGCTGAGCCAAAAAAAAGGTTCGGACGTCTATACTGACCGGCAATTAGTTTTTTATAATTGGACACAGACATATCAAGTTTCTGAGCCATCTGCGCCTGTGTCAGATTGAGCCTGACACGTTCTTTTTCAATGTTATCAATAAAATTTAATAGAATTTTTTTGCTGTGTCATAAAATTGTATAGTCTCTTTCGTATAGTTTTCGGTACTTTGTACATGTGTAGAAATGACTAAAAGTGTAATCTTAGCTACCATACTACAAATTACATGTGATACGATAGTTTCATTCCAAGACGTTGTATTTTTTAGTCTTCTGGTAATAGAATACTTCAAATGGGAAAAAATAACAAGAGCGAAATGGGAGGAATTGTAAAATGATTGACAAACAGCTAAAGGCAATGATGGACAAAAAGGGATTGACACTAGAGAAACTGTCTATGCTGTCGAATGTCCCAATCGAAACGATTCGTAATATCATTTACAGGAGAGCGAGAAATCCAAGAGTAGACACACTTTTAGCACTTAGCCGTACATTAGATGTATCGATGGAAAGTCTGATGGGGGAAAGTCCGCGAGAGGAGGAAGAACAGCTTCTATTTGCGTATCGTGAAAGTGGAGAGCATGGAAAGAAATTTATACGCGCAATCGCAGAAATTGAAGCGCAGTGGCAGGCAGGAGTAGATGCAAACGAGGAACGTGAGATTCCATGTCTGATTCCGGCAGTGGAAACATCAGATGGAGCAGCTTTTTCAAGCTTTGACGTAGAACATGTAAAGACAGCCTGTGAAAACGTATATATGGCGGTGCGTCTTCCAAACGATCATTTTTCACCGAGATATTGTAAAAATGATGTTTTATTGCTATCAGATAAATTTCCAACTGAGGGAGAAAATGCATTGTTTTTATATAATCACCGTCTGTATTTTCGTCAATTTCATATTTCAGAAAAGGGATATGCATTAAGTGCCATCAATGGAAGAGGGACTGCGCTTAAGTTTAGAAGAATGGACAGCTGCAGACTAATTGGAACATGTATGGCAGTACAGTAAGGATTTTTGTACAAAATCGCGTACATAGCGAATAATCGCGTAATTGTGAGTAAAAACGGGTAGACAGTTCATAATCATACATGATACAATAGCCACCGTGTGCGCTGTAAAAGCGAGAAAAAGCGCACAAAATGAGGGGGATAGTTTCATGGAAGATCTGAAACCGATGCTGTTTACCTGTCTGAAGAAATATTCGAAGGAACAGTTCATCAAGGATCTGATTGCCGGAATCATTGTGGCAATCATTGCGCTGCCGCTGTCAATTGCGTTAGCGCTTGCATCTGGCGTAGGCCCAGAGCGCGGAATTTATACGGCAGTTATAGCTGGATTTGTGATTTCTTTTTTGGGAGGAAGTCAGGTACAAATTGCAGGACCGACAGCTGCGTTTGCAACTATTGTTGCAGGAATCGTAGCAGATCAGGGAATGGATGGCTTAGCTGTGGCAACAATTCTGGCAGGAATCATTTTAATTTTAATGGGATTTTGCCGCTTTGGTTCACTGATTAAGTTTATTCCATATACGATTACGACTGGTTTCACGGCAGGTATTGCTGTGACAATTGCGATTGGACAGCTTAAGGATTTTTGTGGTGTTACAATTCCGGCAGGAATGCCTACAATTGAGACGATGGAAAAGCTGGAAGGATTTTTTGCGGGAATAGGCACACTAAACTGGCATGCTGTTTTTGTGGGAGCAGTATGCCTGGCAATTCTTATTTTTATGCCAAAGGTAAAGGTGCTTGCGAAGATTCCGCCGTCATTAGCAGCTGTTGCAGTTGGTATTTTAATGGTGAAGCTGATGCCGATTCAAGTAAATACAATTGGCGATCTGTATACAATAAACAGCAGCCTTCCATCATTCCATTTGCCAAAGCTTAGCCTTGAAGTAATTCAGAAGGCACTTCCAAATGCATTCACCATTGCGATTTTGGCAGCAATCGAGTCACTTCTTTCATGTGTGGTGGCAGACGGTATGATTAATGGAAATCACCGTTCTAACATGGAGCTTGCTGCACAGGGAGCAGGAAATGTTGCATCTGCGCTGTTTGGAGGAATCCCGGCAACAGGTGCGATTGCACGTACTGCAGCAAACATTAAAAATGGAGGCCGCACACCTGTAGCTGGAATGGTACACGCTGTTGTATTATTTTTAGTGCTTCTTGTGCTGATGCCATATGCTGGCTGGATTCCTATGCCGACGATTGCTGCAATTTTATTTATTGTTGCTTACAACATGTGTCAGTGGCGTCCATTTGTGCGTCTTGTAAAGACAGCGCCAAAAAGTGATATTGCAGTGCTTGTCATTACCTTTATGCTGACAGTTGTATTTGATCTTGTTGTTGCGATTGAAGTCGGCATGGTACTAGCTTGTCTTTTGTTTATGAAGCGCATGAGTGATGAGACTGGTGTGCGTAACTGGAGTCATATAGATGAGATTTCTGATGAGGTTCGCGATGCAGAGCGTGCGCGTATGCGCAATATTCCATCATCAATCAGTGTATGTGAGATTACAGGTCCATTGTTTTTTGGTGCAGCAGATCAGATTGGTCTAATTTCAGTAACAGAAAAGACAAAATGTCTGATTCTTAGAATGAGAGGTGTTCCGGCACTTGACAGTACAGCAATGAACTCATTAACGTCTCTTTATGAGAAATGCCAGAAAAAGAAGATAACGCTCATTCTTTCACATGTAAACGATCAGCCAATGCGTGTTATTAGAAAGGCGGGCTTTGACACATTAATTGGAAAAGAAAATTTTAGCCGAATATTGATGTAGCAATTGAAAAGGCAGAAAAGATTACTTCAAATCGATAAGTGTTTTTGAGGTAAATTTATCTGCAAATTGTACCGCTTCGGCAAAGGCCTGTATGCGATAAGGATCTTTGCCGGGGCGGTCTTTTTCTAAAAATTCCACACCAGATGATACGTCCACACCATCAGGATGCAAAAAAAAGATCGCATTTGAAACATTTTTCAGGTGCCAGCCCGCCGGCCAGCATGAAAAGTTTTTTTGATCGCGGAAGATCCTTAAGCAAAGTCCAGTCAAAAGTTTTGCCGCTTCCAGGTTTAGCTGCATCAAATACAAAGCCAGCGACAGACGGACATGACTGCCAGTAGTTATAGCTGTCAATATCAGAGACATTAAATGCTTTTAATATAGGAAGAGAAAACTTACTTGTATATTCGCAGATGGACTTAGCAGTTTTTATATCAAGATCGGCAGGATCATCATGAATTTGAATAAGGTCAAAGCCAGCCTCTGCAATCTGGCTTATTTGTGCAAGTGTTGGAGAGACTGTCACGGCGACTGTTTTTATTTCAGGCAGAAGTGCTGACTTTATTTTTTTTGCCTGATCAAGTGAGATATTTCTTTTGCTTTTAGGAAAAAACGACCATGCCTGCAAAATCCGCATGAATTTGATTGAGATAATCAGCCTCTTTTTCTTTTGTAAGTCCGCAAATCTTGATTTTAGTAGCCTGTTTTTTCATTGTTATAATCCAGATCCTTTCTTTTTTGTTTATCATAGTGGAAAATAAAGAGGACAGCAAGTACTTTTGGTATAGTTTATATCAATATCAAACCATTGAGAAAATCTTCTTTTCATGAAGTAAAATCCATGCTATACTTAAATTAAATGAGCTCGACAAACAAGCTGTAGTGGGGAGTGAACAGAGCATCATTAGGAGACAGACATCTGCAGTATAATAGCGATGCGACAGAACACACCATATAGAGGAAAGAGGAATTAAAAATAATGAAAGTAAATGAAATATTGTCAAATGGAAAAATCACACTGTCTTTTGAGGTATTTCCGCCAAAGACAGATGCACAGTTTGAGTCAGTTCGTCAGGCAACGATTGACGTTGCTGCATTAAAGCCAAGCTACATGAGCGTTACATATGGAGCAGGCGGAAACACAAGAAAGAATACTGTTGCAATTGCAAAAGGGATTCAGGATACAACTGGCGTAACGACGATTGCCCATTTAACATGTGTAGGCGCAACAAAGGAAAATATTCATAACACATTAGATGAGATGAAGGCAGCAGGAATTGAAAATGTGCTGGCTCTGCGCGGTGATCGTCCGAGAGATTTTGAGGGGGATCCATTTGTTGATTTTCATTATGCGTCAGAACTTGTATCTGAAATCAAAGCCTATGGCGATTTCTGTGTAGGAGGAGCCTGCTATCCAGAGGGACATGTGGAGGCAGCAAATAAAAGTGAGGACATTATAAACCTTAAGAAAAAGGTTGATGCCGGATGTGAGTTTTTGACAACGCAGATGTTTTTTGACAACAATATTTTCTTTAACTTCTTGTATCGTGTCAGAGAACAGGGCATAAGTGTTCCTGTGATTCCAGGTATCATGCCAATCACACGAGCAAAGCAGGTGGAGACTGCACGTGATCTTTCTGGATGCAGTATGCCGCAGCGCTTTTTAAATCTGGTTGATCGTTTTGGTTCTAACCCTAAGGCAATGGAGCAGGCAGGTATAGCCTATGCAACTGATCAGATCATTGATCTGATTGCAAACGGAATCAACCACATTCACGTATATTCTATGAATAAGCCGCAGATTGCAGAGGCTATTCAGAAGAATCTTTCGGAGATTTTAAAATGATTGATATAAATCAGATGAGAGAACGCGAGATTATTCGCTATCTCGCTACAAAAAGATACAGCCGGACGAACAGGTTATGATGTTAATTCATCAGTGCATGGAAGATGTTGCGCGGACGGCTCAGCCGCGCCATATATATCGGCGTTTTGCACTTACACATCTGTCTGCAGGTCATATGCAGGCAGGTGGTGTGGAGCTTTTAAGCAACAGTCTGGAACGAAACTTAAAAGATTGCAGCGAAGTCATTTTCTTTGCGGCAACGCTTGGTCACGAAATAGATCGTTTGATGGAACGTTATCTGAGATTAAATATCACAAAGGCAGCAGTACTTCAGTCAACGGCAGCAGAGGCCATAGAGTGCTATTGCAACTTGTGTCAAAAGAATATTGAAAAAGAGGCTGCGAAAGACGGCCTTTTTGTGCGTCCAAGGTATAGTCCTGGTTACGGAGATCTGTCTTTGGATGTACAGTCATCATTTTTGAAGGCACTTAATGCACAGAAAACAATAGGTCTATTTCTTTCGGAAGGCGGCGTAATGCAGCCTGAAAAATCTGTTACAGCTTTGATGGGCTTAAGCCATATCAGAACAGGATGCGTCACAGAAGGATGCGAGGCCTGCGGCAAAAAAGACTGCAGCTTTCGACGTGATGCATAAGCAGCAAACAGAAACAACAGGGATAGTTAGAAAAACCTTGTGCTTTTGAAAGGACAGGAATTTATGAAGAAAAATATATTAAATGAACTGGGAAAGCGAATTGTCTTTTTTGATGGCGGTATGGGTAGCTTTTGCAGGAACGCGGGCTTGAAGCTGGTGAGCTGCCTGAAAACTGGAATCTTAAGCATCCTGATATTATAAGAGAATTGCACCGAGATTATCTAAATGCCGGAGCAGACATCATTTTGGCAAACACATTTGGCGCGAATGAGTTAAAGTTTCCGGATAATCTTGAAGAAATTGTAACAAAAGGTGTGCAGAATGCGAAAAAGGCAGTCGAGGAAACAGGTAAGGATGGCTACGTCGCACTTGATGTAGGTCCGACAGGAAAGCTTTTAAAGCCACTTGGCACACTTGATTTTGAAGATGCAGTATCGATATTTGCAAGAACCATAAAGGCAGGAGCAGCTGCAGGCGCTGATCTTATTCTTATCGAGACAATGAGCGATACATATGAATTAAAGGCAGCGATGCTTGCAGCAAAGGAAAACAGTGATCTTCCTGTTATGGCAACTGTTATTTTTGGTGAAAATGGCAAGATGCTGACAGGAGCGACACCAGAGGCAGTCACAGCATTGCTAGAGGGTCTTGGTGCAGACGCATTTGGTATGAACTGCGGTCTTGGACCAAAGCAAATGAAGCCAATTTTCGAGCGCTTGGCAAAAAGCGCATCAATACCATTAATTATAAATCCTAATGCCGGTCTTCCACGAAGTGAAAATGGAAAGACCGTATTTGACGTGGATCCGGCTGAGTTTGCCGAGGATATGAAGATATTTGCCAAGGAAGGCGCATGGCTTATGGGCGGCTGCTGCGGAACAACGCCGGCGCACATTAGGCACTTGTAGAAGCTTGCAAAGAGGCTATGCCAAAGCCGCTTACCGATAAGAACCTGACGCTTGTTTCATCATATTCTCATGCAGTTGAGCTTGGAAAGATGCCAATGCTAATCGGTGAGCGTATAAATCCTACCGGAAAATCAAAGTTTAAGCAGGCACTTCGTGACCGCAACATGGAATATATTCTGGAGATGGGTGTAAAGCAGTCAGACGCAGGTGCACAGATTCTTGATGTTAACGTTGGACTGCCAGAGATCAATGAGCCGGAATTGATGAAGGAAACTGTTTATCAATTGCAAAGTATTCTTGATGCACCGCTTCAGATTGATACCACCAATATGGAGGCAATGGAGCAGGCACTTCGTATATACAACGGAAAACCGATGATCAACTCTGTAAATGGAAAGCAGGAGATCATGAAGCAGGTGTTCCCACTGGCAAAAAAGTATGGTGGTGTCGTAGTAGGATTAGCACTCGACGAGGACGGTATACCTGATACTGTTGAGGAACGTCTGGCTATTGCAGAGAAGATTTATAAGACTGGTGAGAGCTATGGTATTGCAAGAAAAGATATTGTAATTGATGCGCTCACTATGACTATGAGTACTGACAGTAATTCCGCAAATGTTACACTTGAAACTGTGCGCCGCATAAAGGCACAGGGAGGACGTACTGTGCTTGGCGTGTCAAACATTTCCTTTGGACTGCCGCAGCGTGAGATCATCACATCAGCATTCTTTACAATGGCGATGCAGGCAGGTCTTTCAGCAGGAATAGTAAATCCAAATTCACAGGCTATGATGCAGGCATATGATACCTTCCGTGTACTCGGCGGCTATGATGCGCAGTGTATGTCATATGTTGAAAAGTATTCTGCTATGAAGGTTGTATCCACTACAGTAAAGGCAGGTGCAGAAACAGATAAATCTAAAAATCAAGCTACAGGAAGCACATCTGGAGGTATGGATTTAAAGACATGCATCATCAAGGGTCTTAAGGAACCAGCTTATAAGGTGACAAAGAAGATGCTTGAAGAAAAGGAGCCGCTTGAGATCATCAATACAGAGCTTGTGCCGGCACTTGATATTGTAGGAAAGGGCTTCGAGAAAGGAACCATGTTTTTTGCCGCAGCTTTTGATGAGTGCCGAGGCTGCAAAGGCTGGTTTTGCTGCCGTAAAGGAATTTATGGAG
>ENA-OQAZ01001642-OQAZ01001642.1-human-gut-metagenome-genome-assembly--contig:-NODE-1642-length-10292-cov-2.317265_pt1 | contig 10292 bp, 10 predicted proteins | sample MGYA00242737_ERZ504531 | MGnify/ENA primary metagenome ERZ504531 (study PRJEB26092, sample SAMD00036244) | human gut metagenome | host: Homo sapiens | study: EMG produced TPA metagenomics assembly of...
CGATTAATTTCATCATCTTTCAACCACGAGTATACCTGGCATAGCATTATGCACCTCTCTTTGTTAACTATTTCTCCTCTTCGTTAAGACCTTAGAGCGTGTCTGAAAAAGGCTTTTCGTGAGCTGCGAGTCCCAGTTTGTAGGAGATTTTATCCGAATAAGGGCGGCGTAGCGGGCTACGGCAACCGAATGAGGGTAAAATATACCGCAAAGTGGGGCTTGCAGATTGCGGAAATGATTTTTCAGACACGCTCTAGTTCATTACCTCTGTCAATTCCGATTTTTTTTCACTTTATTTTACCATAGTGTTTTCTAAAGTGCTATTCCAATATATACAAAAGTGTAAATGAACGATCCTGTGTCACTTCATCAGTACTCATTATATAATTGTAACTTGCCATAATAGCAAACATTCGTAGAAGTTTCTTTTTAGCACCGTTTTGGCACCGCAAGCCTTATTTTTCAATTTTAAATTTATCCGTATTTCATCTTGCTGATAAACATTTCACTGTTTCTAATCTGATAAATTTACGAACATTTCTTTTCTTAGAGTACAGAAAAACCCCGGAAACCTTGCGGTTCCGGGGTATCTTACGTTTGGACACAATGTTATCTTACGATAACGATATATATAATTTTATCTGCTAATCAGTGATTACTCGATGATAGAAGCAACACGGCCTGATCCTACAGTACGTCCACCTTCACGGATAGCGAAAGTCAGACCCTGTTCCATAGCGATCGGATGGATCAGTTCGATTGTCATTTCTACGTTATCACCAGGCATGCACATTTCTGTACCTTCTGGCAGGCTGATAACACCTGTTACGTCAGTTGTTCTGAAGTAGAACTGCGGACGATAGTTGTTGAAGAACGGAGTATGACGTCCACCTTCATCTTTTGTCAGAACGTAAACCTGAGCTGTGAATTTTTTGTGGCATGTTACAGAACCTGGTTTAGCCAGAACCTGTCCACGAACGATTTCTGTTCTCTGAACACCACGCAGCAGAGCACCGATGTTATCACCAGCCTGTGCTTCATCCAGCAGTTTACGGAACATTTCGATACCAGTTACAACTGTTTTCTTAACGTCTTCTTTAACACCCAGGATTTCAACTTCGTCGTTCAGATGCAGAACACCACGCTCTACTCTACCAGTAGCAACAGTACCACGACCAGTGATTGTGAATACGTCCTCTACAGGCATCAGGAACGGTTTGTCAGTGTCACGCTGAGGATCCGGAATGTAGCTATCTACAGCATCCATCAGTTCCAGGATTTTGTCTCCCCATTCGCTGTTCGGATCTTCCAGAGCTTTCAGAGCAGATCCCTGGATAATCGGAGTGTCATCTCCCGGGAATTCGTACTCGTTCAGCAGCTCACGGATTTCCATGTCTACCAGTTCCAGAAGTTCTTCATCGTCTACCATATCACATTTGTTCATGAATACAACGATGTAAGGAACACCTACCTGACGAGACAGCAGGATGTGCTCTTTTGTCTGAGCCATAACACCATCGGTAGCAGCTACAACCAGGATAGCACCATCCATCTGAGCAGCACCAGTGATCATGTTTTTAACGTAGTCAGCATGTCCTGGGCAGTCAACGTGTGCGTAGTGACGTTTGTTTGTTTCATACTCAACGTGAGCTGTAGAGATTGTGATACCACGTTCTCTTTCTTCTGGAGCTTTATCGATATTTTCGAATGCTACAGCTTCACCTGTACCCAGTCTTTCGTGCAGAGTTTTTGTAATAGCTGCAGTCAGAGTAGTTTTACCATGGTCAACGTGTCCAATGGTACCAATGTTACAATGTGGTTTGCTTCTTTCAAATTTAGCTTTAGCCATTATTAATTTTCCTCCTTAAAACTTGCGCCTTACGGCAAAATTTTAATTTACTATATTATTAGACCTGCTATCCTTGATTATATTGCAAATCAAGGATATTTGCAAGTCATATTTCCATAATTTCAGCAATTACGGGCGCCTGATAGTAAGGCGTTATTATTTCGCTTTAGCAGACAGAACTTTTTCCTGAACAGACTTCGGAACTGGTTCATATCTGTCAAAGAACATGGAGTAGTTACCACGTCCCTGTGTTCTGGAACGAAGGTCTGTTGCGTAACCGAACATTTCAGCCAGCGGAACATATCCACGGATCATCTTTCCTCCACCGATATCTTCCATACCTTCGATACGACCACGACGGGAGTTGATATCACCGATAACATCACCCATGTAATCTTCCGGAGTAGTAACTTCGACTCTCATGATAGGCTCCAGCAGTACAGGAGATGCTTTCTGCATAGCTTCCTTGAACGCCATAGATCCAGCAATGTGGAATGCCATTTCAGAGGAATCGACTTCATGGTAAGAACCATCGTATACGTTCGCATGTACACCTACTACAGGGAATCCGCCCAGAATACCGGACTTCATAGCTTCTTCGATACCTTCGCCTACAGCCGGGATGTATTCCTTCGGAATAGCACCACCAACTACGGTAGATTCGAATTTGTAAGTTTCTTCTGCGTTTGCATCCATTGGCTCAAATTTAACTTTACAGTGACCATACTGTCCACGACCACCGGACTGTTTTGCATATTTGTGCTCAACGTCAACCGGTTTTGTGATGGTCTCTTTGTATGCAACCTGAGGAGCACCAACGTTAGCTTCTACTTTGAATTCTCTCAGCAGACGGTCAACGATGATATCCAGATGCAGCTCACCCATACCAGCGATGATTGTCTGACCAGTTTCCTGGTTGGTATGTGCACGGAAGGTAGGATCTTCTTCTGCCAGTTTTGCCAGAGCTTCACCCAGTTTACCCTGTCCAGCTTTTGTCTTAGGCTCGATAGCCAGCTCGATAACTGGTTCCGGGAATTCCATGGACTCCAGGATTACCGGATGCTGATCATCACAGATGGTATCACCGGTAGTACTGAACTTGAATCCGATTGCTGCTGCGATATCTCCGGAGTAAACTTTGTCCAACTCCTGACGTTTGTTCGCATGCATCTGCAGGATACGTCCTACACGTTCTTTTTTTATCTTTTGTAGCATTTAATACATAAGAACCGGAGTTCATGGTTCCTGAGTATACACGGAAGTATGCCAGTTTACCAACGAACGGATCAGTCATGATCTTAAATACCAGTGCGGAGAACGGTTCATCATCAGAAGAATGACGAACAACTTCGTTTCCATCCAGATCAGTTCCGTCGATAGGCGGAATGTCTGTAGGAGCCGGCATGAACTCCAGGATAGCATCCAGAAGTTTCTGAACTCCTTTGTTTTTGTAAGCAGATCCACAGCAAACCGGAACAGCTGTACATTCGCATGTACCTTTTCTCAGTGCTGCTTTCATTGCTTCTACAGAAGGTTCTTCACCTTCCAGATATTCCATCATCAGATCGTCATCCAGCTCGCAGATTTTCTCTACCAGTTCTGTATGATACAGTTCTGCTTCGTCCTGCATATCTTCCGGAATATCTGTTACAGAGATATCATCTCCCTTATCATCGTTGTAGATGTAAGCTTTCATCTCGAACAGGTCGATGATTCCTTTGAATTCATCTTCTTTACCGATTGGCAGCTGAAGACAAATTGCATTTTTTCCCAATCTTGTTTTAATCTGATCTACAGCATTGTAGAAATCTGCACCCAGGATATCCATCTTGTTGATGAATGCCATACGAGGTACATTGTATGTGTCAGCCTGACGCCATACGTTTTCAGACTGTGGTTCTACACCACCTTTTGCACAGAACACACCAACAGCACCGTCCAGTACACGCAGGGAACGTTCTACCTCTACAGTAAAGTCTACGTGACCTGGGGTATCAATGATGTTGATACGATGTTCCAGAGCACCTTTTTTCGGTTTTGTCTGTTCTTCCAGAGTCCAGTGACATGTGGTAGCTGCGGAAGTAATGGTGATACCTCTTTCCTGCTCCTGTTCCATCCAGTCCATGGTAGCAGTACCTTCATGTGTATCTCCGATTTTATAGTTTACACCGGTGTAGTATAAGATACGCTCTGTCAGAGTGGTCTTACCAGCATCGATATGCGCCATAATACCAATATTTCTGGTTCTCTCTAATGGATATTCTCTTCCAGCCAATTGGATTTCCTCCTTTAGAATCTGTAATGAGCAAATGCCTTATTAGCTTCTGCCATTTTATGCATGTCTTCTTTCTTCTTAACAGATGCACCGGTGTTGTTCATAGCATCCAGAAGCTCATTTGCCAGTCTGTCTTCCATGGTCTTCTCTCCTCTTTTACGAGAATACAGAGTTAACCAACGAAGAGCCAAAGCCTGACGTCTTTCCGGACGAACCTCGATAGGTACCTGATAGGTAGCTCCACCGATACGTCTAGCCTTTACTTCCAGTACAGGCATGATGTTGTTCATAGCTTCTTCAAAAACTTCGATAGCTGGTTTTCCAGCTTTTTCTTCAATTTTAGCGAAAGCGCCGTATACAATCTTCTGTGCTACACCTTTCTTACCGTCTAACATGATGTTATTGATAAGTTTGGTAACCACTTTGTTGTTGTACATCGGATCTGCTAACACGTCTCTTTTCTGAGTATGTCCTTTACGTGGCACGTTACTTCCCTCCTTAATCAATAGATTATCTCTTAGGTACTCACATGACAGCCTGAGCAGTTAAACAGGTACTGTCGACTATGTGTTCGCACTGGTAAATTCCTCTATTTCACCCGCAACCATCAGGGTATAAATGGAATGACCGTACATAGTATTGTGATATTGTCAATTTTGTTTCGCTATGCCGCTAAGCAGCCGTAGCGTAGCTTTTCATCTTATTTTTTAGGTCTTTTAGCTCCGTATTTGGAACGAGCCTGTTTTCTGTTAGCGACACCTGCGGTATCAAGAGTACCTCTGATGATATGGTATCTTGTACCAGGTAAGTCTTTAACACGGCCTCCACGGATCAGACAACGCTATGTTCCTGAAGGTTATGACCTTCTCCTGGAATGTAGCTTGTTACTTCGATTCCGTTTGACAGACGTACTCTGGCAATCTTACGAAGAGCTGAGTTAGGTTTTTTAGGTGTAGCAGTTTTAACAGCTGTACACACACCTCTCTTCTGTGGAGAAGACAGATCGCTGGATTTTTTTCTTAAAGAGTTAAAGCTTTTCTGCAGAGCAGGAGCGGTAGATTTCTTAACAGAAGTCTGACGTCCTTTTCTTACTAACTGGTTAAATGTTGGCATTCCATTTCACCTCCTGTAATTATTCCTTTTCTGGTTCTGCGGTTGCTATTTCTAAATCATACGACTATGCAGCGTCTTACCTTTTATAAGGTAATTTTGCGCGCATTAAAATAACTGCATTTCCATGCGCACCTGTAGTATCATAGCATCGAAAAAATAAAAAGTCAAGGGAGTATTACTGATTTTTATCAGTTTCCCCTGACTTTTTACTTATTTACTCATTATTCCCTGATATCAGTGACCTTTACTCTTCGCTATCCTCAAGAGTTACCAGTTCTTCAGCGATTTCATCTGTTTCTTCATCTGTCTCAGCAGTTTCGGAAGCTTTTTCCTCTACTGTGATATCTTCCGGTACAAGTTCCAGATCTTCATCGTCCAGCAGAATATCGTCCTCTTCTTCCTTCAGCATATCATCTGTAGAAAGTTTGATGTTGCTGTAACGCTTCAGACCAGTACCGGCCGGAATCAGTTTACCGATGATAACGTTTTCTTTCAGACCTACCAGGTGGTCAACTTTTCCTTTGATAGCAGCTTCTGTCAGGACTTTTGTTGTCTCCTGGAAGGATGCTGCTGACATAAAGGAATCGGTTGCCAGAGAAGCTTTGGTAATACCCAGCAGAACCTGTTTTCCTTCCGCCGGAGCTTTTCCTTCTGCTTCCATCTTTTCATTGATATCTTCATATTCAAGGAAATCAACCATCGTACCCGGAAGAAGTTCTGTATCTCCGTTGTCTTCGATACGGATCTTTTTCAGCATCTGACGAACGATAACCTCGATATGTTTATCGTTGATTTCTACACCCTGCAGACGATATACTCTCTGTACTTCACGGATCATATAATCCTGTACGGCACGTACACCTTTGATTTTCAGAATGTCGTGTGGGTTAACAGAACCTTCTGTCAGTTCATCACCGGCTTCCAGCATCTGTCCGTCTGTAACCTTGATTCTGGATCCGTAAGGGATCAGGTATGTCTTGGTTTCTCCGCTTTCTTTATCGGTAATTACGATTTCTCGTTTCTTCTTGGTATCTTTGATTGCAACTTCACCAGGAATCTCTGTGATAATGGCAAGTCCTTTCGGCTTTCTTGCCTCGAACAGCTCCTCGACACGAGGAAGACCCTGTGTGATATCGCCACCGGCAACACCACCACTATGGAAAGTACGCATGGTCAGCTGTGTACCAGGCTCACCGATGGACTGTGCGGCGATGATACCTACAGACTCACCAACCTGAACAGCTTCTCCTGTTGCCATGTTGGCACCATAACATTTTGCACAGATACCAACTTTACATTTACAGCTCAGAATCGTACGGATCTTGATCTTGTCGTAAGGTTTGCCTTCTGCATTGACACCTTCGCTCATGATCTTAGCTGCACGTTTCGGTGTGATCATGTGGTTTGCTTTTACAAGCACATTACCATCTTTATCTTTGATTGTCTCGCAGGAGAAACGTCCTGTGATACGTTCCTGCAGACTTTCGATTTCTTCTTTTCCGTCTGTGAATTCCTTCACATACATACCCGGAATCTCATCTCTGCCTTCCGCACAATCCATCTCACGAACAACCAGCTCCTGAGATACATCTACAGACGTCTGGTCAGGTAACCGGAATCGGCGGTACGAAGGGCGGTATCGGACATACCTTTTCGAGCTCCATGGGCGGACATGAAATATTCCAGTACATCAAGACCTTCACGGAAGTTTGACTTGATAGGCAGCTCGATGGTGTGACCGGTTGTATCGGCCATCAATCCTCGCATACCGGCCAGCTGTTTGATCTGTTTATCAGATCCACGGGCTCCGGAATCGGCCATCATGAAGATGTTATTTAATCGGTCTAATCCTGTGATCAGTTTATCTGTTAAAACGTCATCGGCGTCGAACCATGTCTTAACAACCGCTTTATAACGTTCTTCTTCTGTCATCAGACCACGTTTATACTGTTCTGTAATGAATTCTACCTGTTTCTGTGCATCTCCTAAGATCTGAGGTTTCTCAGGTGGCACTGTCATATCAGAAATGGATACTGTTAAAGCTCCTCTTGTAGAGAATTTGTATCCGATTGCTTTAATATCATCTAAGACTTCTGCAGTCTTTGTTGCTCCATGAATATTGATACATCTGTCAAGGATCTGTTTTAACTGTTTCTTTCCTACATGGAAATCAATCTCATATGCTAAGGCATTTTCTGGTTTGCTTCTGTCTACAAATCCTAAATCCTGTAAGATGATCTCATTAAACAGAATACGTCCAAGTGTACAATCTACGATCTGGGAAATAGGATTTCCATCTTTGTCCACACCTGTACGTCTTACTTTGATCTTAGAATGAAGTGTGATTACCTTATTTTCATAAGCTAAGTATGCTTCGTTCTCAGATTTGAAGTATTTACCTTCACCTTTGTCTCCATCTTTCTCTAATGTCAGATAGTAGATACCAAGTACCATATCCTGAGAAGGAACAGCTACTGGACCACCATCAGATGGTTTTAACAGGTTGTTTGGTGATAACAGAAGGAATCTACACTCTGCCTGTGCTTCCACAGATAATGGAAGATGGACAGCCATCTGGTCACCGTCGAAGTCGGCATTATACGCTGTACATACCAATGGGTGCAGACGAATCGCTTTACCCTCTACCAGGATAGGCTCGAATGCCTGAATTCCCAGTCTATGCAGTGTCGGTGCACGGTTTAACATAACAGGATGTTCTTTAATGACGTCTTCTAAGACATCCCATACTTCTGGCTGAAGTTTTTCAACCATTTTCTTAGCTGATTTAATGTTGTGAGCTAATTTACGCTCTACTAATTCTTTCATAACGAATGGCTTGAATAATTCGATCGCCATTTCTTTTGGAAGACCACACTGATAAATCTTTAAGTCTGGTCCTACTACGATAACGGAACGTCCAGAATAGTCTACACGTTTTCCTAACAGGTTCTGACGGAAACGTCCCTGTTTACCTTTTAACATATCTGATAATGATTTTAATGCACGGTTTCCTGGTCCTGTGACTGGACGTCCACGTCTACCATTATCGATCAGGGCATCAACTGCTTCCTGTAACATTCTCTTTTCGTTTCTTACGATGATATCTGGAGCTCCAAGCTCTAATAATCTCTTCAGACGGTTATTTCTGTTAATGATACGTCTGTAAAGGTCATTTAAGTCAGATGTGGCAAAACGTCCACCATCTAACTGCACCATTGGACGGATATCTGGTGGAATAACTGGAACTGCATCCAGGATCATCCATTCTGGTTTGTTGTCTGAGTTTAAAAATGCCTCTACAACTTCCAGTCTCTTAACGATTCTGGCTCTCTTCTGACCTGTAGCAGTTTTGAATTCATCCTGTAAGGATTTTGCTTCTGCCTCAAGATCAATGGCCTGAAGCAGTTCTTTCACTGCTTCAGCACCCATTCCTACGCGGAATGTATCTCCGTATTTTTCATACGCTTCTCTATATTCTTTTTCTGTTAATACTTGTTTATATGCAAGATCTGTATCTCCAGCATCTAAAACGATATAGCATGCGAAATATAAAACCTTTTCCAGTGTTCTTGGTGAAATATCAAGAATCAGACCCATACGGCTAGGAATTCCTTTGAAATACCAGATATGGGATACTGGAGCCGCTAATTCGATATGTCCCATTCTCTCACGACGAACACTTGCTTTTGTTACTTCAACACCGCATCGGTCGCAGACAACACCTTTATAGCGAACTTTTTTGTACTTTCCGCAGTGACACTCCCAGTCCTTTGTAGGCCCGAAGATCTTCTCGCAGAAAAGCCCATCTTTTCAGGTTTAATGTTCGATAGTTGATCGTCTCAGGTTTCTTTACTTCTCCTCTAGACCACTCACGGATCTTTTCTGGGGAAGCCAACCCGATTTTAATTGCATCAAATGAAATTTTATTGCTTTGATATTCATTGCTTGATTCCATCATTTAAGGCTGCTCCTTCCTAAATTGCTCGCCAATCTACATGATTGTGTTATCTTCACCTTCTGATAAGTCTCCGTGTTTATATCCTAAAGCACCGAGTTCAGATTCGCTTTCTTCATAATTGTTGAAGACACCGTCTCCTTCGATCATTGGTGCAAGATCCTGATTTGCATCTCCACCATCAACATCTTCTCTTAATTCAACTTCTTCAGCGTTCTCGTCAAGAATTTTAACATCTAATGCCAGTGACTGGAATTCTTTTAATAATACTTTGAAAGATTCTGGAACACCTGGTTCAGGGATGTTATCACCTTTGATGATCGCTTCGTATGCTTTCACACGACCTACAACATCATCGGACTTGAATGTCAGGATCTCCTGAAGTGTGTATGCTGCACCATAAGCTTCCAGTGCCCATACCTCCATCTCTCCGAAACGCTGTCCACCGAACTGAGCTTTACCACCCAGTGGCTGCTGAAGTTACTAATGAGTAAGGACCAGTAGAACGTGCATGGATCTTATCATCTACCAGATGATGCAGTTTCAGGTAATGCATGAATCCGATTGTTACAGGACTGTCAAATTCTTCTCCTGTACGACCGTCTCTTAATCTTACTTTACCAGTTGTATCAATTGGTACACCTTGCCATTCTTTTCTATGGTCTCTGTTTTCATATAAGTAATCCATTACATCATCGTTAACTTTATCACGCCATTTCGCGTCAAATTCTTCCATGATGTATTGGCATAGTCATTTGCCATTCTTAATGTATCTGCGATATCGTTCTCGTCTGCACCATTGAATACTGGTGTAGCAACATTAAATCCAAGAACTTTTGCTGCTAAGGACAGATGGATCTCTAACACCTGTCCGATATTCATACGTGAAGGCACACCTAATGGGTTCAGTACGATATCTAATGGACGTCCGTTTGGTAAGTATGGCATATCTTCTACTGGCAGAATACGGGAAATTACACTTGTTACCATGTCGACCAGCCATCTTATCTCCTACAGAAATCTTTCTCTTCTGAGCAATGTATACACGAACGCTCTTGTTTACTCCAGGAGGAAGTTCGTCTCCATTCTCTCTTGTGAAG
>ENA-OQAZ01001643-OQAZ01001643.1-human-gut-metagenome-genome-assembly--contig:-NODE-1643-length-10290-cov-1.795434_pt1 | contig 10290 bp, 14 predicted proteins | sample MGYA00242737_ERZ504531 | MGnify/ENA primary metagenome ERZ504531 (study PRJEB26092, sample SAMD00036244) | human gut metagenome | host: Homo sapiens | study: EMG produced TPA metagenomics assembly of...
AGTTTCGTTAGCGGGTTGTGGAAGCAATAATCAGACTCCTTCTGAAACAACGGCAGAAAGAGACGGAAGTAACAGGAGAGAAGGACTTCTGAAAACAACGGCGAAAGAGACGGAAGCAACAGGGAGAAGATCACGCTTCGTTTTATGCACGACTGGCCTGAATATGAGACACAATTTAATCAGATTATTGAAGATTTTGAGCAATTAAATCCTGATATCGAAATTGAAACCACAGTTATCACCTGGGATGTTTTGACAAAGACGTTACAGACTGCATTTGCATCTGGAGATGCACCAGATGTTACTTGCTGCTGGTTAGATCGTATGGGCGGCTTTAATGCTTTGGGAGCAGCATATGATCTAACAGAAGCTATGGAAGCAGATGGAGCTTCCTGGAAGAATGAATTTATTCCTGTTTCCTTAGATCTTGGTACGGTTGGAGAGAAGATCTTAGGTGTACCATTCCGGTCAACTTGTACTGTTTTAGTATACAATAAAACGATGTTGGAAGAAAATGGATGGCAGGAGCCGAAAAATCAGACGGAATTAGTTGAATTAATGGAACAGGTTAAAGCCAAGGGAATCATTCCTTTAATTGCTCCGGGAAATCCACAAGGATTCCAGTTAGTATCTTTAACTAGAACGCTGGCAGAGCCAGAGCTTTATAAGTCCGGGAAATTGACCTCTGAAGAGTATTTAAGCGGTCACTTAAGCGATGTTTCAGCAGAATATGAGATAGCAGGCAATAAGATAAAAGACTGGATTGCAAAGGGATATATTGATAAAAATGCATTGGCTCTGACGAAGGAAGAGGCTGCTACGCAGTTCTACACAGGAAAAGGCCTGATTTACTTTGCTAACAATAACGAGTTGGCTGCTTTGGAGGAGAACGTTGCTGAGGCAGGTATCGAGCTGGGCTTTATGGCATTCCCGCCGGAAGAGGGAGTTCCTACACTGTTGTATAACTTTGGTGTAGATGGCTGGATAGTATATTCTGGAACAAAATATCCGGAGCAGAGTATCCGCTTCCTGAAATATTTGAGCCAGCTGGATGTCCAGCAGAAGTTTGGTCAGGAAACACTGTCTGTTATGGGTAACAAAGGGTGCGTATACGAAGATGAAAATCAGAATAAGTTTGTAGAGATTTTCTACGAATGACAAAAAGTTTATCGAAATTTAAATTCGATTATTTCACAGGGTTCTTTTGAATGCGGACGAAGCCCTTGCCATTGCAGATTTTATTGCAGATGAAAATGCAACCGGCGCAGATCTCGGTAAGACGATTGCTGACTTAAAACAAAAATGTATTGAAGAAAACGCAAAATAAATAGTACGGAAACCAATGAGGGGAAGACATAGTGAAGACGATTATGTCTCCCCGCATAAAATCAGAAAAAGGAAGGAGGAATCACTTTGAAAATCAATAAATTGGAGAGGAGAAAAAAGGTCATGGGGTACTTTTTTCTGATCCCATCGTTCTTTTTTCTGGCAGTATTTTTAATCTATCCAATGATAAAAAGTATGGTTATGAGCTTTACAGATTGGAATGGATTTAATCCAGATTATCAGTGGGTAGGGCTAAAAAATTATGTAAATTTATTTACGGATACACCGGCGTATTGGTCATCTATAAAAATCAACCTTATATTTGCAGTTGTTTCTACTGCGATTCAGACGGCTTTGGGATTTCTGCTGGCTTTTGCGGTGTATCATATGACGGCAGGCTGGCAAAAGTTTTATAAGGTTTCCCTGTATATTCCTGTGATTTTACCTGCATCTGTTATTGCGGTTATGTGGAGATTTATGCTGTCGCCAGATACAGGACTGGTAAATAATATTCTTCGTTTGATCGGTCTCGATTTTCTTTGTCATGCCTGGGTTGGAGAAAATGCAACGGCGCTTGGCACTGTGATTGCTGTTAATACGTGGCAGTATGTTGGGTTTACGATGGTTTTGTATTATATTGCTATGCAGAATATTCCGCTTGATATATTGGAATCAGCAGAGATTGATGGGCCGGAAGATGGCAGAAGTTAAGGTATTTCTTCCTTCCATTGACGGCAGGGACTACAGAAACCAATGTGATTCTTTCCATTACGGGAGGAATGAAATCGTTTGCGCTGTTTTACATGTTAACGGGAGGTGGCCCTGGAACTGCAACCAGAGTCGTATCAATGCTTATTTATGATACTGCCTTTATGGATTATAAATTCTATAAAGCTCTTACGATGTCCACCGTGCTGTTTGGAATTATCTTAACGTTGGTTTTGCTTGGAAGATGGCTTGGGTCTAGGCGAAACAGAGTAGGAGGATGACATGCTATGTATTATCACAGTTTGCGTTGCTGTTTCTTGCAGTCCTTGTTATCTATCCTCTGTTTTTTGTTTTGATGACTTCGGTTAAATCTAATTTTGATGTATTGACGAGCCCATTTACGATTCACTCATTCAAACCGCAGAATTATATAGAGGCATGGAAAATTGGTAAGATTGGCAAGTATTTTATGAATAGTGTTTTATAACGGCAGTTACACTATTAGTACAGATGGTGGTTATTGTTTTGGCATCGTATTCCTTTGGTAAGCTGCAGCCTTGGGGGCACAATTATATTGCTGAGTTCGTGTATATGACGGGGCTTTTTGTAACATCAGAGATGATAACGGTTCCCAATTTTATGACAATGAAGGCGCTTGGCTGACAGGAAGCCGTTTATCGCTGCTGTTTCCTTATGTAACAAATGGAATTGCCTTGGCAACCTATATTATGACAAACTTTATTAGGGAGCTTCCCAGAGAATTAGATGAGGCGGCTACTATGGATGGTTGTGGAATATTTCAAAATTTGTGGTCTATAACACTTCCGCTTATGAAACCGGTGTTGGCTACTGTTACGATCTTTAATTTTCAGGGCGTGTGGAGTGAGTTTTATTGGGCTTTGATATGATAAAGAAGGAAGAGATAAAACACTCGCGCCTTGGCTTACTTGGATTTCAGTCTCAGTTTAACACGGACTATGGAATCTTGTGTGCAGGTTTAATGATTTCGATTATTCCGGTACTTGCATTATACTTAAAGTGTTCTTCCCAATTTATTGGAGGTATTACAGCCGGAGCGGTGAAAGGATAACAGATATGAAATATTTTATCGAAGAAGGTAATGGAAAGAAAGTAATTATACGTTTGGATTCGGGCGATATGCTTCTGGAAAGCATTGAGCAGGTAATAGCGGAAGCAAATATTAAAGATGGAGTGGTGGTTTCTGGAATTGGAACTCTTTCGGATACAAGAATTCATATGGTAACAACAGTTTCGTATCCTGCAGTAGAAATTTATCCGGTATGGAACGATGTTCCGATGGAATTAAGCAGTATTTCTGGAATTATTGCAGATTATATGCCTCATTTACATATAGTTTTTTCCAGTCCTGAAAAAACGTTTAGTGGACATTTGGAGCATGGCTGTAAAACACTGTATCTTTGTGAAATTGTAATTGAAGTATTTGAAAAATTAGAGTTACAGCGCAGAAAAAACAGCAAAGGAATTATGGAATTGGAGAAGGCTGCAATCTGAATGTCTTGAACTACGATATGAAATATAAAGAAAGGAAAAGTGATGTTTCAGCTTCTATAAACATCATACAAAAAGCAATGGTATCATTAAGAGAGAAAATGTTTGGCTGTATTGCAGGAGTTCATATCGGATCGTCCATGGGAGCGGTTGTTGAGGGGATGAAATGGCAGGAAATTGAAGATAAATATGGCTATGTAGACAAGCTGTATCCATATGAACATTATTGGAATGGGTGGATGCGTGAAGCGGGAACAACAGAAGATGGCGTAGAACGTCAAAAATTGATGATCACAGCAATTGGAGAAAAGAAAACAGGGTAACGGCAGAAGATATTCGAGCTATCTGGCTGAGGGATATTAAAGATAAAGTAGGCGGTTGGGTTTCAGAGCCGTTTGAGGATACGCTTCTTGCTATGGCCAGAACTGGAATTCCGGCTACAGATCTGGGAAGATACTGTGATTATGCGGGACTTAACAGTTTTGCCCGAGCCTGCCATCCAATTGGTCTGATCAACGCCGGAGATATTCAGGCAGCGAAGGAAGACATTTTACAATGCCGGACAACTTTATCAGACGGCAAATAGTAAAGGTTTAAAATGGGCCTGTGTGACAGGCATAGCCATGCAGAGGCAACAAAGCCGAATGCGACGGTAGACAGTGTTCTTGGGGCAATTTATGATTATTGCGATAAAGATCTGGTAGTAAAAGAGATCGATGAACAGCTTTCTTATACCAGAGATTGCAGGACGATACAGGAAATGAGAAGCAAATTTGACAGCGTATACAGCGGAGAGGGCATGCCATATCCATTTAGTTATGCAAATGAGGTGGTTACAAAAGGAATTTGCATCTTCAAAATGACAGCAGGAAATACAAAAGAAGCAATTTTGGCGGGAGTTAATATGGGGCGTGATACAGACTGTGTAGCCGCGGTGGCAGCAGGAATTGCAGGCGCTCTTACAGGTGGTGAGTCGATTCCAGAGGAGTGGATTAAGCAGGTAGATTATGCTACGACTCAGAATCCTTACACAAATTCCAAGAGAACATTGAGAGAAAATTCGGATATGATTTATAACGCTTATATGCCAGATTGGAGGCAATGGAGGAGCAGATTAAGCACATGAAATATTGATTAAGGGGAGCTTTTTGTGAATACAGGGAATATTAATATTAAAGATATCGCACGTCTAGCAGGAGTGGGCGTAGCTACGGTTTCCCGGGTAATTAACAATACGGGAGAGGTAAAAGAGGCAACCCAGAAACGGGTTCAGGAAATTATTAAGGAATATAATTATGTTCCGAATAATAGCGCCAGGAATTTGAAGCGGTCTCAGTCCAATACCGTGTGCGTTCTGATGAAGGGTATTGCAAACCTGTATTTAATGATATGCTAAGACATCAATCAAGAAAAAGCATAGATAATCATTATAATATTATGATTCAGCAGATTGACCAGGATGAAGATGAACTGGATGCTGCTATTGTCCAGATGAAGGAAAAACGCTTACGGGGAATTATTCTTTTGGGCGGCATCATAAAAAACCGTGGAAATAAGTTTAAGGAATTGGATATTCCACTGGTTATGGTTACAAGTAATGAGGTAGACAATATCAGTGCTGACGAATTTTCAAGTATTGCCATTGATGATAGAATGGCGGCGTATGAGGCAACAAAATATTTGCTACAGTTAGGTCATAGAAAGATTGCGTTTATGGCCGCTGAATTAGAAAATTATGGTATTATGAAGCTTCGCCTGGAGGGATATAAGGATGCACTGAACGAAGCAGGCATTCCATATGATGAGACGCTGACTGAGAATGCAAGATCATTTTCTATAAAAAGCGGATACCAAGCGTTTCAGGAATTGAATCAGCGATGTGGGGGGAGGTTTACAGCTGTTTTTGCGATTGCTGATACCCTGGCGATCGGTTGTCTTCGAGCTGCAAAGGAATCAGGGTATCAGCTGCCGGAGGACTTGTCTGTTATGGGATTTGACGGGATTGAGTTTGGAGCATACTATTCTCCTTCGCTTACCACGGTAAGACAGCCGTATGAATATATGGCAGAGCAGGCAATCTTTATGATGTGCGGATTATTGGACAATGAAGATAATCGGCATATGGTATTAAATGCGGAAATTGTGGAGAGGGAATCCTGTGCGAAGAAAGGGGAATAAAGGAGGCTTATGGGAAAAGGCGAATATGAAAGCATTATTTGTGTAGATTTGCGGAGCTTTGATCGGGCTGCAGAGGATCTGGGGGTCAATGCGTACTTTAAGCAATTAGCTTTGTGCCGACAGGATTGTGTTTTCTGAATTTTCAGGTGATGTATTTGTTTGACTTTGAAAATGTAGATGATAGAGAATTGGATCCTATATGCACAGGCAGAACGGAACACCATGCAGCCAGGTATGGACAAATAGAGATCTCTATCGTTTGATTACATACATTCGGTCTTGCGGAGTAAGGGCGTATTTGGGGATTTTGTCAAATACCATCAGTGCAGTATGGAAAAATACCCGGTATCATTGGGAGTATCGGGAAGTTCTTCAGACGATGCGCGGCGAATCGCTCTTATGGGGTGAAGCGATCAACGTATTGAAGCGCCTAAAGGATGGACGTTTTTTTGAAGATATCTATATTGAGAAACTGATGCGGGTGTTGGATGCGTTTCATTTTGATGGTTATGTAGCCGGAGACGGTATGTTAGGTCTGCGAGGACCGCGGGAAACGCTTAAGGATACGGATTTTTCGCAGGATATGGTGGATCAGTTTACAGAATATGCAAAGCTCAGACAAATTGCTTTAGAGGATTATAATGCACGGGCGGATTATATTGTAACATATTTGATGCCGGAGTGGATTGACTTCTGGTGTGCCAGATGGGCAATGCATGTCTCAAAGGTTTCAAAAGAATTGAAAGCAAGAGGCATGACGTTTTTAGCGATTGATGCATGGAGCAGAAACCCAGAAGAAATTCGAGAATCTTTTGGAATCGACTATCATTTGTTGTATGAAAATGGTTTAGAGGGGGTATTTGTACAGGCAAGGGAAACAAATAAATGGAGAAAGCACAGAGAAGGAGAATATGTTCGGGAACAAAATAATATTTATACATTTTTTAGCACATAAGGCTTATGAACGCGGTTAAAGTATTATTGGGCCCAGGCTACGGTTAATGTTCCGGAATTTTGGAATACGATCCAGGATCTTCCTCATGTGGCAGAGAGGGAGTGTTATGCTTATTTATGGACACATTGCTTTAATGGAACTGCATGGGAACAGATTTGTGAAGGGGTATGTATTATCTGGGGCAATGACTTAAGCAGCGATAACTGGAACTGGCTGAGGTTTCGTTGGAATCAGGCCTATCAGCTTTGCCAGGCATATTACAGGCCAATAGGAATTACGCTTCTATGGAGTGAGAGGGGAGTGAAAGACCGGTTTCACAGTCATATAGCAGATGGCCGGAGGATAGCTTCCGTAATAGAAGAAGGCGTTTGTATACAGGCTTCAGTGCATGAAAAGAATCTGTGCCGTCTGATGGAGACAGGCAGTTTGGGATATTTTATAACAACAGATGAAACTTTGATAGAAAAATATCCGAATTATGCTCATCAGATTGTATTAATTTGCGACGGATATATGAAGTGGAACAATCAACGGTACGGCTGGGGTGAAGGAATTTCAATTCTGAAGCAGCTGGCAGGGATCCAGATAACAAAGGGACGGCTATGCGGCTTTGAGACAGAGCAGGAATCCTATGTGGTAAGCCTGGAGAATCCGGATAATTTGTTTTATGAGCAAGGCTATTTGGCTATAGACCGTGAAATTGTTCAAGTAAAGGCATTGCCGCCGAGAGAATGGTTTGTGCTTCCACATTCTGTGGAAGAAGGGAGTGTTGCTGTATCCATTCCGCCAGATGCTTCCGTACAGCTTGTGATAGAGATAAACTCACAGAAAAAAACGAAACTACAGTTTCGCAAAAAAGATCTAGGAATATAAACGAAAGTAGGAATAGCTATGAGAGAAGCAGGAATACTATTACCTTTGGCATCCCTTCCGAATGAGTTTGGAATAGGAGATTTTGGGGGAAGCGCCTATCAGTTTATTGACTGCATAGCAGCGGCAGGAGTGCAGATTTGGCAGATTCTTCCGTTAAATCCGCTTGGTTATGGAAATTCTCCCTATCAGCCGTTTTCCTCCTATGCAGGAGATGATATTTATATTTCATTAGAGAAATTATGTGAATATGGTTTGCTGACGGAAGAGGAGAAGTATGAGGTCCCTGCGTCAGATCGAATTTTGTATGAAGTGGTTCGGAAGAAAAAAGAACCCTGCTTTCGAATTGCGTATTCAAGGTTTCAGAAGGATGACGGATATACGAAATTTATTGAGAAAGAGCCATGGGTGCGTGACTATGCAGTGTTTTGTACATGCAAAAAGAAATATGGATATAGATGCTGGACTGAATGGCCAGAGGATGCAGAAACGGAACTTGACGAAGACGAGATTTGCTTTGAGATGTTCCTGCAGTATATGTTTATAAAGCAGTGGAAGGAATTGAAGAGCTATGCCAACGCAAAAGGAATTCATATTATGGGGGATGTTCCGTTTTATGTTGGACTGGATTCTTTGGATGTGTGGAAAAACAAAGAAAACTTTCAATTAGATCCACAAGGCTATCCAATCGCTGTGGCAGGTGTGCCGCCGGATTATTTCAGCAGTACAGGACAGAGATGGGGAAATCCTATTTATGATTGGAAGAAGATGAAGGAGGAAGGATACAATTTCTGGATTCATCGCCTTCAGTATAGCAGCGATATATATGATTTGGTTCGTATTGATCATTTTCGAGCATTTGATACATATTGGAAAATACCGGCTTCATGTAAAACCGCAATTGAGGGTGAATGGATTGAGGGACCATCTTATGATTTTTTTGACTGTCTGTTAAAGGCAAGTCTGATATTCGGATTATAGTAGAGGATTTAGGAGATTTACGTGAAGAAGTGTATGACCTGCGCGATCATTATGGATTTAAAGGAATGAAGATTTTGCAGTTTGCCTTTGATCCGAATGAAACGAATAACCGTTTCCCGGACAGGAAAAATATGGTGCTATATACAGGAACACATGACAATCTGCCTATACAGGGGTGGCTTGATCTGCAAAGCGCAGATACAAAGGCGACTATAGCGGAAACGTTGAAAACAAAGGGGATAGTATGTGAAGATTTGGCCTGGGGAATGGTAGAACTGGCAAATGCCAGCATTGCCGATATTGTGATTGTGCCGGTACAGGACATTCTGGGATTAGATGCGAAAGCAAGAATCAATACTCCTGGGACTGTGGGAAGTCCAAACTGGGAATGGAAACTGGAAAATTTTTTTGCATTTTATGAAAAACTGGAAGCTTTGTCCAAAGTCTTGGAGAATACTGGAAGGAGGTCAGGCATATGAAAGAAATTTACCAGATCAGGAAGGTTCATCCGGAGGTATATCAGATTATGGAGGCCGGATTAGGTGCTATGTATGTAATCTGTGAGGAAAAACAGGCAGTGTTAGTGGATACCGGAACAGGAATCAGCAATTTGAATGCATGTGTTCGTAACTTGACGGCAACGCCTTTTAAAGTATGTGTAACACACGGACATCGTGACCATTTTGGTGGTGCGGGACAGTTTCCGGAGGTTTATATGGCCCAGGAAGATTGGGAGGACGCCTGCTCTATTGATGCAGAAAGACGCAGAGATTATGTAAAGAAAATGATTGCCGCTGGTGCTGTGGATCCTGAACTTTTGGAACAGGCTGACATTCAGGAATGGGATCGGCGTCCAAGGCTTCACGTCATTAAAGAAGGAGATGTTATTTGTGCTGGCAATTGGAAATTAGAAGTTTTTGCAGTTCCTGGACACACAAACGGCTCTGTTGCCTTTTTCGAAAGGGAAAAGAATGTGCTTTTTTCCGGTGATTGTGCAAACCCTATTATGGTTCTTCGGAAAAAAGGAAGCGAAAACGATAAGGAGCTTGTGACGCGATGGCTTGAAAAACTTCGGTATGTTAATAGCCAGATTAATGATGAAACACTGATTTGTGCCGGTCATGGTATGCTCCAACGTGAAGTATGGAAGCAGCTGATAGAAGCTGCAGAAGGATACTTGTCTGGAAATCTTAAAGCAGAGAGAAGAAAGATACATTTCTTTGATGACAATTTTATTGTTTGGAAAGACATTCAGATTATGCTGGGATAAGGAGGAAACGTGCTAAAATGAAAAAATTGATTTATAATCCAGATCCTGAGCCGGTGCTTGAGCCACTATTTGAACGGCATAGCCTGGACGAAGTAGAGTGGTCGGATTTGTATGAGGTGACCTGTAATGGTGAAAAACAGGCAGTTTTTTATACAGATTCTTTTCATTATGCACCGGTAGCGGTAGGTGGCGAAAATGACGGTATTGATGTTGAGATTGTGATTTCCAGACCATTTGAACAGGTGAAGATTCGCCCGAGCAGCTATGGAATTGAGTTTCACAGAGAAGGACAAAAACTTTCGCTTTCATTTGCCGAAAATTATGAAAGTCAGCGTAGAGCTGGACGGAAATTTAAAAAATCCTCTGTTTGTTTTGTGTTCTCCTAAAATAGAAAAGCCCAAGAATACAACGATCTGCTTTGAACGTGGTAAAGTCTATAACGTGGCAACTCTGGAACTGCATGACAATGATG
>ENA-OQAZ01001644-OQAZ01001644.1-human-gut-metagenome-genome-assembly--contig:-NODE-1644-length-10285-cov-20.312758_pt1 | contig 10285 bp, 6 predicted proteins | sample MGYA00242737_ERZ504531 | MGnify/ENA primary metagenome ERZ504531 (study PRJEB26092, sample SAMD00036244) | human gut metagenome | host: Homo sapiens | study: EMG produced TPA metagenomics assembly of...
GTTTGCTGCGCAAACCCGCTCGTGCGGTTGTTTGCCCCGCAGGGGCAAACATTGCTCGCTCCCCAGTTTCGCTGCGCTCAACTGTGGCCCCACGCTCGCAACCCCGCAACACCCGAATTTCAAAACGGAGGAAGGCTCGGCGGCGTTAAGAACGGACAGTAATACTGCGTCCGTTTAGCCGCCGAGACTTCCGACCTCCTCTTTGGGGTTCTTAGGGCGTGCAGCCCCTAAGTCGCGGGTCCCGCTTGGCGGCGCACAACGAGCGCCGCCAGTTGCTGCGCAAACCCGCTCTTGCGGTTGATTGCCCCGCGGGGGCAATCATTGTGCGCTCCCCAGTTTCGCTGCGCTCAACTGTGGCCCCACGCGCACAACCCCGCACCGCGTCGAAACAGCGGCAGTTTTCTTTGGTTCTTTCTTTTGCTACCAAAAGAAAGAACAACTTCCCGGGGGGCTGCCGTTCCCGGGCAATCTCTCACTTCCCCCTCGCTGACTGAATATACTGCCGCGGCGTCTGGTTGTATTCCGCCCGGAATGCGCGGTAAAAGTTTGCGTAATCGCCAAAACCGCAGTATTGGCAGACTTCATTCGGCGGGACGCCGCCGGCTAAAAGCTGCTTCGCGTTTAATAGCCGCTTCTGCAAAATATAGCGATGCACCGTCGTGCCGACCTGCGCGTCGAACTTCCGCAAAAGATGATACTTGCTGATGAAGAACTTTTCCGACAGCTGGTCCAGCGTCAGGGCCTCGCTGTAGTGCTCGTTGATGTAGTGCAGCACCGCGTCCACGACCTGGTCACTCGTGCCGGTGGGGCGGGCGTCGCCGCGCTCGGCTGCGGCACGGTTCAGGCCGACCAAAAGCTCCACCAGCGCACTCTGGGCCAAAAGGTCACTGCCGTACGCCTTGTCCGCCTTTAACGCGCACAGCTTATCCACCGTTGTGCGCAGCGGCGCGCCGGTGGCCCCGGGCAGCCGCAGCAGGTTCGTGTGGCCGGGGACTGTCGTGTCAAAGCAGCGGGTCAGACTTGTGCGCGGGGTGGACAAGCCCTCCAGATAGGGCCGCGCGATCCAGAGCACGATGCGCTCATAGGCGTCGGCGTCGGTGGCAATGCGCGCCTGGTGCAGCTCCAGCGGGCTGCACAGCATCCAATCGCCGGGGCGCACGCGGTAGAGCTGGTTCTCGACGATGTACTCCACCCGCCCGCGCAGCAGCAGGTAAATCTCATAGAAGTCGTGGTGGTGCAGCTCGACCTCGTTCATGTAGGTCGAGCGATAGCGGTAGACCTCATAATCCGGCGCGATCATCGTCTGGCGCTTGGTGTAGGGATTGTAGTTTGACATAGGTGACTCCCAAAAAGCCTTCCCCTCCGGGACAGACTCCCCCGGTACGGGGGAGGTGGCGCATAGCGCCAGAAGGGGAGTAAGGTGGCTGAGCGAAGCGAAGCGGATGAGGGCTGACCTTGCCGCTGCCACCCTGCAAGCGGGATTTTGCGGCCAGCTCTCCCCTCATCAGCCGCCTGCGGCGGCAGCTTCTCCCCCAAGGGAGAAGCCTTTTCTGCGTTGCTATGATTTTACCGCAATTTTCGCAATTTTTCAAGCAATCAGCGTTATTTTCTTGCAAAAAATCACGCGGTATACTATAGACATCGCGGGCGGTCGTGTGCCGCCCACCCCCACAGCAACAAAAGGAGCAAATCATTATGCAGATGAATGCGTCTTCCATCGTCAACCAGAAAGCCGAGTGGGAAAAGCTGGGCGTCAAGCTGCCCGCCTTTGACCACGCTGCCATGACTGCCGCCACCAAGGAGCACCCCATCTGGGTCCACTTCGGTGCGGGCAACATCTTCCGCGGCTTCATCGCCGCGCTGCAGCAGCGCCTGCTGAACGAGGGTGTCGCTGACCGCGGCATCATCGCAGCCGACACCTTCGACTACGACATCATCGACAAGATCTACACCCCGTATGACAACCTGACGATGAACGTCACCCTGAACCCGGACGGCACCACCAGCCGCGAGATCATCGGCTCTGTGGCCGAGGGCCTGCGCGCCAACTCTGCCGACGCGGAGATGATGGCCCGCTTCAAGCAGATCTTCACCGATCCCAGCCTGCAGATGATCTCCTTTACCATCACCGAGAAGGGCTACGCTCTGTACCGTCCCGACGGCAGCCTGATGCCCGTCGTGCAGGCTGACATCGACGAGGGCCCCGCCCACGCCCGCCACGCCATGAGCATGGTCGCCGCCCTGCTGCTGGAGCGTTTCCAGAACGGTGCCTATCCTCTGGCCGTCGTCAGCATGGACAACTGCTCCCACAACGGCGAGAAGCTGCAGGCCAGCGTTATGACCGTTGCCAAGGCATGGCTGGAGAAGGGCTTCGTCGGTCAGGACTTCATCGACTACCTGTCCGATGAGACCAAGATCACCTTCCCCTGGTCCATGATCGACAAGATCACCCCGCGCCCCCACAAGATCGTCGAGGAGTCTCTGGAGAAGGACGGCATCGAGGGCATGACCCCCATCGTCACCTCCAAGAACACCTTCATTGCCGCGTTCGTCAACGCCGAGCGCCCGCAGTATCTGGTCGTCGAGGACAAGTTCCCCAACGGCCGCCCCGCGCTGGAGAAGGCCGGTGTCTACATGACCGACCGCGAGACCGTCAACAAGACCGAGCGCATGAAGGTCACCACCTGCCTGAACCCGCTGCACACCGCCATGAGCGTGTACGGCTGCATGCTGGGCTATGACCTGATCTGCGCCGAGATGAAGGACGAGGACATCGTCGCCCTCATCAAGCGCCTGGCTACGTCGAGGGCCTGCCCGTCGTCGTTGACCCGAAGATCCTTGACCCGAAGGCCTTCATCGACGAGGTCATCGAGCAGCGCCTGCCCAACCCCTTCATGCCCGACATGCCGCAGCGCATCGCTACCGACACGTCCCAGAAGGTCGGCATCCGCTTTGGCGAGACCATCAAGAGCTATGTCGCCGAGGGCCGCGACCTGAACAGCCTGGTCTCCATTCCTCTGGCCATCGCCGGTTGGCTGCGTTACCTGCTGGCCATCGACGACAACGGCAACGCCTTTGAGGTCAGTGCTGACCCGCTGAAGGACGAGCTGCAGGCCAAGCTCTCCGGCATCGAGTTTGGCAAGCCCGAGACCGTCACCGACCAGCTGGACGGCATCCTGTCCAATGCGTCCATCTTCGGCAGCGACCTGACCAAGACCGTCCTGGCCGACAAGATCAAGGCGTACTTCAAGGCCGAGATCGCCGGTGCCGGCGCCGTCCGCAAGACCCTGCACGAGGCCGTGAACGGCTGATTGCACCGTTGTTGTAGGGGGCGGCGTCCTCGACGCCGCGCAGGCCAGCAGTCCTTCCCGGGTCATATGTAGGGCGGCCAGCCCTCTGGCCGCCGCGGGACCTTGCGGCCAACGCAGCCTTTCCGGGCGGATATAGAATCCGCCCCTACGCGTAGAGGTCGATGCTCGCATCGACGGAAGCCTTTGCAGCTACGCTGTAGGGGCCGGATATGTCCGGCCCGCCACGTAAAATGTATAACCCGCTCACGGGTTCGCAACCGGAAACTTGCGGGCGAGGCATGCCTCGCCCCTATGCAAACGACTATACAAACAAAAGGAGCACCACATGTCTATGAAAATGGGTTGGCGCTGGTATGGTGAGGGCAATGACCCCATCACCCTCGGCGACATTAAGCAGATCCCCGGTGTTGAGGAGATCGTCTGGGCCCTGCACAGCAAAATGCCCGGCGAGATCTGGGAGGAGGCCGAGATCAAGGAAGTCGTAGACCAGATCCATGCTGCCGGCTTTGACGCCACCGTCGTCGAGTCCGTCAATGTCCACGACGACATCAAGATCGGCCTGCCGACGCGCGACAAGTACATCGAGAACTACAAGCAGTGCATCCGCAACCTGTCCAAGTTCGGCGTCAAGACCATCTGCTACAACTTCATGCCCATCTTTGACTGGACCCGCACCGACCTGTTCCACCCCGTCGGCGACGGCTCCACCGCCCTGTTCTATCAGAAGGACCTGATCCAGGACGACTACAAGGGCATGGCAAACTACATTCTCGAATTCACCGAGAAGTACAACATGACCTTCCCCGGCTGGGAGCCGGAGCGCATGGCCAAGCTGGACGAGCTGTTCAAGGCCTACGCCCCCGTCACCAAGGAGAAGCTGTGGATAACCTCAAATACTTCCTCGAGGCCATCATGCCACCTGCCGCGAGTGCGACATCAAGATGGCGATCCATCAGGACGATCCCCCATGGGACATCTTCGGCCTGCCCCGTCTGCTGGTTGACGCCGAGAGCATTGACCGCTTCCTGACGATGGTCGATGACCCGTACAACTGCCTGACGCTCTGCTCCGGCAGCATGAACGCCAACCCCAACAACAACGTGGCCGCCATCGTGCGCAAGCACTGTGACCGCATCCCGTTTGCCCACGTGCGCAATATCCACCACTTCGAGAACGGTGACTTCTCCGAGGCTGCCCACCGCGACTGCTGCGGCGAGACCGGCATCATTGAGATCCTGCGCGCCTACCATGACTGCGGCTTTGACGGCTGCATCCGCCCCGACCATGGCCGCCAGCTGTGGGAGGAAGGCCCCGGCAACTGCCGCCCCGGCTACGGCAAGTATGACCGCGCCCTCGGCGTGCAGTACATGCTGGGTGTCTGGGACCTGCTGGACCGCCTGGACGAGGAGAAGTCCAAGTAATTTTCGCCATCCTCAAATTGCTGTATAACAAAAAGGACGCTGTAGCGATACAGCGTCCTTTTTTGTTAGAGTTTTATTGTATAATTACCCGCTTTGCCCCCTTGCCGCCATTGCCCCTACCCGACACCTTACCCTTTTCACCACTCTGTAGGGGCCGGGCATGCCCGGCCCGCCACTTTGCGTCAGCTGCCATTGCATCTTCCCTTCGTAGGAGGGGTCTTGACCCCTCCGCCGCACCTTGCCTCTGCCGCTGCTTTACCTTTCACTCTGTAGGGGCGGCATATATGCCGCCCGCGCCTCCCTTGTCAAAGGGAGGTGGCCGAGCTTGCGAGCGGAGATCCTTACCCCTTCACCACGTTCACCAGCTTCTCCCCTCTCGCAAACGCCCGCGCGTTCTCCATCGTCGTGATGGCAATGCTCTGCAATGCCGTCCGCGTGAAAAATGCCTGATGGCTCGTCACCACCACATTCGGGAAACTCATCAAAATCGGCACGACCTCGTTCTGCAAAACGTCGTCCGAGAAGTCCTCGAACACCTGCCGTCCTCGTCCTCGTAGACGTCCAGCCCCACGCCCGCAAATTGCGGGCCCGCAGCGCGTCGATCAGCGCGTTGGTGTCGATCAGCCCACCGCGGCTCGTGTTGACAAGAATCGCGTTGTCACGCATCATTTTGATGGTGTCGGCGTTGATTATATGGTGCGTCTCGGCTGTCAGCGGGCAGTGCAGACTGATAAGGTCTGCCGTGCGCAGCAGCTCGTCCAGCTCCACATAGCGCACAATGCCGTCCAGCGCGGGGTTCCTGTACTGGTCGTAGGCCAGCACCGTCATGCCAAACCCGTGACAGATGCGCGCCATGGCCGCGCCGATGCGCCCCGTGCCCACAATGCCCGCCGACGAGCCGTACAGGTTGTATCCCAGCAGACCGTCCAGCGCAAAGTTGTTGTTGCGCACCTTGATATACGCCTTGCAGATGCGCCGGTTTGCGGCCTGCGCCAGCGCCATAGCGTGCTCGGCCACAGCCTCCGGGCTGTAGCCCGGCACGCGCAGCACCGTGATGCCGCATTTCTGCGCCGCGGCCAGGTCCACATTATTGTACCCCGCGCACCGCAGCAGCAAGCAGCGGATGCCCACCTGCGCCAGCTTTTCCAGCACCGGAGCCGAGCAATCCGCATTGACGAACGCGCACACAGCGTCCCCTCCCTGCGCCAGCGGTGCGGTATCCGCATCGAGATTCGCCGTCAGAAACCTGATCTCGCAGCCATATTCCGGGTCCGCCGCCAGCACATCAAAATAGTAGTGGTCGTATTCCCGCGTACCATAAAAAATAATTTTCATAAAAACGCCCCCAGTCTCCTTCAGTATCTGTCTTTTACGCCCTTAGTATACCGAATCGGACGGGGGATTTCTGTTGTCGGGACAACAGGCGACTATTTTTATTCCTTTTGCATTGCACATTTACCGGGTTTACATCGTAGGGAGGGGTCTTGACCCCTCCGCCCCCCCTGCCTCCCTTGTCAAAGGGAGGTGGCGCCGCAGCGCCGGAGGATCCTATCCCGCTGGCGCCCCTATTTCTTTAAGCTCCCCGTAGGCCGGGCATGCCCGGCCCGCACGCTTCCGAAAGCTGCTGTGCTAACTCCGGCAGCCCGTGCTCCCGCCAACCACCCCGGCCACATCAGCTTCCGCCCGCGCGGAATCTCCCGCGCCCTAAAAACAGCCCGCGGGGCTGTTTTTGCCCCGCGGTACGCTGGACGCGGGGCCCGGGCTTTTCGATTCCCACACGGGTCACCTTTTACGCCCGACACCTATTAAAAAGCGCATACAAAGAAAAAAGCACTACCTCAAATGAAGTAGTGCTTTTTGGTGACCCGTGCGGGAATCGAACCCACGTTAACGGCGTGAGAGGCCGCTGTCTTAACCGCTTGACCAACGGGCCATAATAAAAAAGAGAAGCCGGCATCTACCTATTTTCACAGGCCGTTTCCAGCCAACTATCTTCGGCACAAGTGAGCTTAACTTCTGTGTTCGGAATGGGAACAGGTGGAACCTCACCGTCATCGACACCGGCCATTCACATGGCGCTTGTCATGCTTCTCTTTTGTTGAGGATGTACCCTCAAAACTGAATATCGAACCGCTTTCTTAGCAAACAGAGTATCTGATCAAGATGGGGTCAAGCCCTCGACCTATTAGTACACGCTAGCTGAACGGATCACTCCGCTTACACTGTGTGCCTATCAACCTTGTAGTCTTCAAGGGGTCTTACCTGATTGACTCAGTGGGATATCTTATCTTAAGGCCGGCTTCACGCTTAGATGCTTTCAGCGTTTATCCGATCCGAACATAGCTGCCCAGCTGTGCCACTGGCGTGACAACTGGTGCACCAGAGGTTCGTCCATCCCGGTCCTCTCGTACTAGGGACAGCGCCTTTCAAATATCCTGCGCCCACGACAGATAGGGACCGAACTGTCTCACGACGTTCTGAACCCAGCTCGCGTACCGCTTTAATTGGCGAACAGCCAAACCCTTGGGACCGAATTCAGCCCCAGGATGCGATGAGCCGACATCGAGGTGCCAAACCTCCCGTCGATGTGGACTCTTGGGGGAGATCAGCCTGTTATCCCCAGGGTAACTTTTATCCGTTGAGCGATGGCATTTCCACTCACATACCACCGGATCACTAACTCCAACTTTCGTTACTGCTCGACCCGTCAGTCTCGCAGTTAGGCTCGCTTCTGCGTTTGCACTCTTTTGCTTGATTTCCGTTCAAGCTGAGCGAACCTTTGAACGCCTCCGTTACTCTTTAGGAGGCGACCGCCCCAGTCAAACTGCCCACCTAACAATGTCCCCCGACTCGATTCAGAGCCGCAGGTTAGAATTCCAATATCGCAAGGATGGTATCCCAACGGCCTCTCCGCCAAAGCCAAAGCCTTGGTTTCCAAGAGTCCCATCTATCCTGTGCATGCAACATCGAAACCCAATATTAGGCTACAGTAAAGCTCCATGGGGTCTTTCCGTCTTGTCGCGGGTAACCGGCATCTTCACCGGTACTACAATTTCGCCGGGCGGGCTGTTGAGACAGTGCCCAAATCATTACGCCTTTCATGCGGGTCAGAACTTACCTGACAAGGAATTTCGCTACCTTAGGACCGTTATAGTTACGGCCGCCGTTCACTGGGGCTTCGATTCAATGCTTGCACATCTCCTCTTAACCTTCCAGCACCGGGCAGGCGTCAGCTCGTATACGTCATCTTTCGATTTAGCACAAACCTGTGTTTTTGGTAAACAGTTGCTTGGGCCGATTCTCTGCGGCTCCATCTCTGGAGCACCCCTTCTCCCGAAGTTACGGGGTCAATTTGCCGAGTTCCTTAACAACCCTTCTCCCGTTGGCCTTAGAATCTTCTTCCTACCTACCTGTGTCGGTTTGCGGTACGGGCACCTCAGAAATACACACAGCTTTTCTCGCCATCTTCCATCTCAGACTTCGGTACTAATTTCCCTCGATCTCTACCGGAACCAACACCCGGCTCTGAGACTTCAAATGTGTCCCTGTGCTTAACTCTTTTGGTGGTGACGGAATCTCTACCGTCTGTGCATCGGCTACGCCTTCCGGCCTCACCTTAGCTCCCGACTAACCTGGAGCGGACGAACCTTCCTCCAGAAACCTGAGGCTTTCGGCCATGCAGATTCTCACTGCATTCGCGCTACTCATTCCGGCATTCTCACTTCTATACACTCCACAGCCGCTTGCGCTACTGTTTCTCCGCGTATACAACGCTCCCCTACCCAATATATTACTACATTGCCTAAGCTTCGGTGTCAGGTTTAGCCCCGTTAAATTCTCCGCGCAAAGACGCTCGACCAGTGAGCTATTACGCACTCTTTGAATGAGTGGCTGCTTCTGAGCCAACATCCTGGTTGTCTGCGTATCTTCACATCGTTTTCCACTTAACCTGACTTTGGGACCTTAGCTGTAGATCTGGGCTGTTTCCCTTTTGACAATGACATTTATCTGACACTGTCTGACTCCCAAGCATCAATACTCTGGCATTCTGAGTTTGATAGCTTCGCTAACCTCTCGGCCGCTAGGCTATTCAGTGCTTTACCTCCAGGTATCTAACTTGAGGCTAGTCCTAAAACTATTTCGGGGAGAACCAGCTATCTCCGGGTTCGATTGGAATTTCTCCGCTACCCACAGTTCATCCGCCGCCTTTTCAACGGAGGTCGGTTCGGTCCTCCATGGAATTTTACTTCCACTTCAACCTGACCATGGGTAGGTCACCCGGTTTCGGGCCCATTATATGCAACTTAACGCCCTTTTCAAACTCGCTTTCGCTTCGGCTCCAGACCTTAAGTCCTTAACCTTGCTGCATACAATCGCTCGCCGGACCGTTCTACAAAAAGTACCCTATCACGCATTGACGCGCTCTAGGTGCTTGTAGGCACAGGGTTTCAGGTTCTTTTTCACTCCCCCCCGGGGTGCTTTTCACCTTTCCTTCACAGTACTATACGCTATCGGTCACTGGGTAGTATTTAGGGTTGGAGGGTGGTCCCCCCGTATTCCGACCAGGTTTCACGTGTCTGGCCGTACTCTGGATCCTGCGCAGCTCTCTCCGTTTTCACCTACGTGGTTCTCACACTCTCTGACCGGCCTTCCCATGCCGTTCGGTTAACAGATTAAGTCTTAAAAGCAGTCCGTACCCCGAAAGTATTTCTACTCTCGGTTTGCCCTCTTCCGCGTTCGCTCGCCACTACTTACGGAATCTCGTTTGATGTCTCTTCCTCGCCCTACTTAGATGTTTCAGTTCAGGCGGTTCCCTCAATACACCTATTTTAAATTTCAGTGTATTGTACCCGAGTATGAACCCAGGTGAGTTTCCTCATTCAGAAATCTCCGGATCAATGCTTATTTGCAGCTCCCCGAAGCTTATCGCAGCTTATCACGTCTTTCATCGGCTCCCAGTGCCAAGGCATTCGCCCTGCGCCCTTGTTCGCTTGACCTTTCAAACGTTCTTTCAGAACATTTGGTATCCTCTTGATTCTCTCTTATTGCCAACGAAGATTATTGTTACCCTTCCTTTTGAAATTGCAATATTTCTTAAAAGAACTTACTATAATCTTTGTTTCGCAGTTATTATTCAGTTTTCAAGGTACGTCTTTGAGTGTCCTTTTCAGGGCCCTCAAAATCGAACAATATCTACTCTGCTTGTATCTTTCACCTGTTCCAGATGGCCGACCATCTTTGATGTTCTTCCATCTGCCTGACTCCTTAGAAAGGAGGTGATCCAGCCGCAGGTTCTCCTACGGCTACCTTGTTACGACTTCACCCCAATCACCAGTTTTACCTTCGGCGGCGTCTCCTTGCGGTTAGACTACCGACTTCGGGTCCCCCCGGCTCTCATGGTGTGACGGGCGGTGTGTACAAGGCCCGGAACGTATTCACCGTGGCATGCTGATCCACGATTACTAGCAATTCCGACTTCGTGCAGGCGAGTTGCAGCCTGCAGTCCGAACTGGGACGTTGTTTCTGAGTTTTGCTCCACCTCGCGGTCTTGCT
>ENA-OQAZ01001645-OQAZ01001645.1-human-gut-metagenome-genome-assembly--contig:-NODE-1645-length-10278-cov-3.517683_pt1 | contig 10278 bp, 13 predicted proteins | sample MGYA00242737_ERZ504531 | MGnify/ENA primary metagenome ERZ504531 (study PRJEB26092, sample SAMD00036244) | human gut metagenome | host: Homo sapiens | study: EMG produced TPA metagenomics assembly of...
CAGCGGCAGCGCCGGCCACCGGGCAGGTCGAGTGGTGCAGGGGACGCTGCAAATTCAAATATGCAGCCAGAACACCGACACCGGCGAGCTGACCGTGCGCAGCAGGATCTTGCCGTGCAGCAGACGCTGAGCTGCCCGGCGTGACCGAGGACGACACAGCCCTTGTGCGCGGCGAGGTGCTGGCCTGCACACTGAGCGCAGTCGACGGCGCAGGGGAAGCGTCTCTCTCGGTGACCTGGAAGCTGCGCGTCGAGGTCTGGCGCAGCGTGCAGCACACCGTCGTGGCCGACGCCTACTCCACGCTCTGTAAGACCCAGACCGTGCAGACGGTCTGCCGCCTTTTGCAGAAAACCGCGGATTTGACCGGGCGTATCCCGGTCACGCTTGACGACGACCTGCCCGACGCTGAGGGCACTGTTCTCGGCTGCTTTGTAACGCTGGGCGCCCTGTGCGCCGCACAGGCTGACGGCAGCAAGGCTGAAACACATTTAAAACTACTGGGCAAGGGGACTGCGCATGTGTTCATCAGCGATGCCCGCGGTGAGCTGACCTGTTACGACAAGACGTTTACCTGGCAGCCTGACGGCCTCTGGCCCGGCAGCACTGACGGTGCGTGGCCAAGTGTCGGGGCCTCCGTCGCGCGGGTCGCCAGTAGCAAAAGCGGTGCACGGCTGCGGGTCGATTTAGAGATCGAGATCAGCGGCGCCTGTTCCAGGCGCAGAGCTTTGACGCGCTCTGCGGCGTGGAGCTGGGCGAGGAATACGACGACAGCGACGGCCCGGCCCTCTATATTTACTACGCCCGGCAGGGGGAGCGCATCTTTGACATTGCCAGGCGCTACCATGCCCGCGCCCGTGACCTGGCCGCCGCCAACCATCTGGACACCAACGGTGACCCGCCGCAGGAGCTTACAACGGACACCGCCTGTCTGCTGATCCCCGCAGCGCTGTAAAGGAGGGACACATCCGTGACACAGGATCAAATCTACCAAAACATTGCCCAGCGCACCGGCGGGGACATCTATCTCGGCGTCGTCGGCCCGGTGCGCAGCGGCAAAAGCACCTTTATCAAGCGGTTTGCCGAGCTGATGCTGCTGCCGCGCATCAAGAACGAGGCCCGTCGTGCCCGCGCCCATGACGAGCTGCCCCAATCCGCCGCCGGGCGCACCATCATGACAACGGAGCCGAAGTTCATCCCCGAGAAAGCCGTCAAGCTCGAGCTTTCGGGCGGCGGCAGCTTCAAGGCGCGGCTCATCGACTGCGTCGGCTACATGGTGGACGGCGCGCTCGGCCATGAGGAAAACGAGGCTCCGCGCCTGGTCAAGAGTCCCTGGTTCGACCACGAGGTCCCGTTTGACCTGGCCGCCGAGACCGGCACCCGCTGCGTCATCCGGGAGCACGCCACGGTGGGCCTCGTCGTAACGACGGACGGCTCCGTTGCCGACCTGCCGCGGGAGGCGTATCTCGACGCCGAGCGCCGTATCATCGCAGAGCTGGACGGCATCGGCAAGCCGTATATCATCCTGCTGAACTGCGCCGAGCCGGACAGCGACGACGCACAGCGCCTTGCCGCCGAGCTGGCCGAGACCTACGGCCACGCGGTCCTTCCGCTGAACTGCACAACGATGACCGTCGAGACCCTCGACAAGCTGCTGCAAACGCTTTTGTACGAATTCCCGATCCGCGAGATCGCCGTGCAGATGCCCGCCTGGGTCACGATGCTCGAAAGCGGGCACTGGCTGCAAAGCGCGGTCTACACATCCATGCTGGATTTTGCTGCCTCGGTGCACCGGATGGCCGACCTTGCAGGCAAGCGCCCTCAGCTGGGGTGTGAATACATCACCGCCGCCAGCCTGACCGGCATGGATTTGGCCAGCGGCAGTGTCAGCATCACCGCTGCCGTCGCCCCGGATATTTTCTATAAGATCCTCGGTGAACAGACCGGGCTGGACATCGTTGACGAGGCAAGCCTTTTGCCATGCGTCGTCAGCCTGGCCCGGGCCAAGCGCGCCTATGACAAGATCAAATCCGCCCTTGACCAGGTCGAGGCCACGGGCTACGGCATCGTCATGCCGGGCATTGATGAATTGACATTGGAAGAACCCGAAATCGTCAGGCAGGGCGGCAGTACGGCGTGCGGCTGTCGGCCAGCGCCCCCAGCCTGCACATCATGCGCGCCAACATCCACACCGAGCTTTCACCCACCGTCGGCAGTGAGCAGCAGGGGGAGGAGCTCATCAAAAGCCTGCTGGCGGACTTTGAGACCGACCCCAGCAAGCTGTGGAGCACGAATATTTTCGGCAAGAGCCTGAACGAGCTGGTCAGCGAGGGCGTGCAGGCAAAGCTGCTGCACATGCCGCAGGAGGCACGCAGCCGCCTGCAGCAGACGCTTGAGCGCATCATCAACGAGGGCTGCGACGGCTGATCTGCATTCTGCTGTGACGGAGGAGTTATGTTCAGACGCATTTCCAGGCAGGAGCGTGAGCGCCGCGCCGCCAGGGCCGAGCTGGAAACGACCTTGCAGGCACTGCGCTCGAACGAGCGCGCCTTCACGGAGGCGCAGGACCCATTTTATATTGACCAGCTGACCTACCAGCACGCCGCGCTGATGTGCCGCTGCCGGGCGCTGCTTCGCACACTGCGGGCGGAAAGGGAGGAGCCATGACCGAATATTGGCCCTGTCTGCTCGCAGCTGTGTGCGCCATCGCCGTACTGCGCTGTGCCGCCCGCCAGCGGCACGGAATGCGCAGTCTGCTGGCAGGGGCCGTCTGCGGTTTGGGCGCGCTGGCCCTGCTGGGCCTGTTGGAGCCGGTGACCGGCATTGCGCTGCCGCTGAATCGCTTTACGGCGTTCTGCGCGGGCGTTTTGGGATTGCCCGGCGTGACGGCCCTGCTGATTTTGCGGCTGCTTTTATAAAATGCCTTGCCAACAGGGCGGAAGTATGCTATACTCTTTTAGAAAACGAGTGGAACATACGGCGGCGGGACAGCCCGCAAGGGCTGCCTGAGGAAAGTCCGGGCTTCACAGAGACAGAGTAACTGCTAACGGCAGCCGGGGGTGACCCCAGGGATAGTGCAACAGAAAGAAACCGCCGCGAAAGCGGTAAGGATGGAAAGGCGAGGTAAGAGCTCACCAGCGCACTGGCGACTTTGCGGCTATGTAAACCCTGCTCGAAGCAACATCCGTATGGGACATTATGCGGAGTCTCGCGCGTCCCGGTGATGGCGTGAGCCTTGCGGCGACGCAAGGACAAGATAGATCGTCGTTTGATACAGAACCCGGCTTACGGTCCAGTCGTTTTTTTCTTTGTTTTTTGCAAAAGCACATCTGTTTTTTGGTGCAGATGTGCTTTTTTGTATTTTTCTGCATAAAAAAGCGCACTATCTGGCAAAAAGTGCTTGTTTATTTCAGATAAATCGTATATAATGTAGTGTACGCCTGTGGTTGTGCCAAGATAGAGGATGGCACGCACAGGATTATGTAGGGAAACGTATATGTTTTATTTAGGGGGATCGTACTTATGGCTGATTACTTTGCAATGGATCACGACGAACTCACCGCTGAAAAGACCGCGCTGGAGGCCCAGTACAAGAAGTTTCAGGGTATGAATCTGAAGCTGAACATGGCCCGCGGCAAACCCGGCCCTCACCAGATGGATCTGGCCATGGACCTGCTCAAAATGGACAACTACATCACTGACAACGGCTTTGACACCCGCAACTACGGTGAGCTAGAGGGTCTGCCCGAGGCCCGCGCACTGTTTGCCGATGTGTTCGGCGTGCAGCCCGGCGAGGTTTTCGTGGGCGGCAACTCCAGCCTGCAGCTGATGTACAACCTGGTCGCCATCGGCATGATGTTCGGTTTCCAGGATTCCCCGAAGCCCTGGGGCCAGGTCGAGCACCGCAAGTTCCTCTGCCCCGTGCCCGGCTATGACCGCCACTTTGCCATCACCGAGGAGATGGGCTTTGAGCTGATCTCCGTGCCCATGAGCCCCGACGGCCCCGACATGGACATGATTGAAAAGCTCGTCGCCGAGATGACACCATCAAGGGAATCTGGTGCGTGCCGCAGTACTCCAACCCCGACGGCTACACCTACAGCGACGAGACGATCCGCCGCTTTGCCGCGCTCAAGACCGCCGCCCCCGATTTCAAGATCTTCTGGGATGAGGCGTACATCGTCCACCACCTGACCGATGAGATCATCGAGACGCCGGTTTTGCTGAACGAGGCCAAGAAGTACGGCAATGAGGACCGTGTCTTTATGTTCACCTCCACGAGCAAGATCACCTTCCCGGGCGCGGGCATCTCCGCCATCGCCTGCAGCGAGAACTCGATGAAGTACATGTGCAAGCGCTTCTCGACGATGATCATCAGCTACGACAAGATGAACCAGCTGCGCCATGTCCGTTTTCTCAAGAATAAGGCCGGTGTCCTGGCCCACATGGCCAAACATCGCCGCCGCCTGGTGCCCTGCTTTGACGCCGTCAAGACCACCTTTGCCGAGGAGCTGACCCCCTGCGGCAACATCGCCCACTGGACGAATCCGAAGGGCGGTTACTTCATCAGCTTGTACGTCATGCCCGGCTGCGCCAAGCGCGTAGCCCAGCTGTGCAAGGACTGCGGCCTGACCCTGACGGGTGCCGGCTCTGCCTACCCCTACCACAAGGATCCCGATGACTCGCATCTGCGCATTGCGCCGACCTACCCGAGCCTGACCGAGGTCGAAACTGCTTCTGCACTGCTCTGCGTCTGTGTGCGCCTGGCAGTTGTTGAAAAGTTGCTGGCCGACCAGCAGTAAAATATAATCCCGCCCGCCGGTGCGGGCAAGTTTTTTGGAGGTTTCTATGAACAGAAAAGGGAAGTCATGGCCGTTGTTCGTCGTGGCAATTTTGATCGTGCTGTTCTCCCTGACGGCCATCTTGGGTGTGAGCTATACCTACGGCGACACCAAGAATGTCTACGTCAAGGGCGCATCTGACATCCGCTTCGGCATCGACATCCGCGGCGGCGTGGACGTTACGTTCATGCCTGCCGACGATGTGGAGCCACCGATGCCCAGATGACCGCAGCCAAAACGGTTATCGAGGACCGCCTTGTCGGCCTCGGCATCACCGACTACGAGAGCTACGTTGACAACAACAAGAATCGTATCATCGTGCGTTTCCCGTGGAAGAATGACGAGGCGGACTTCAACCCGCAGACCGCAATCGACGAGATCGGCACCACCGCCAAGATGGTGTTCCGCAAGGCTCGTCCGCCACGGGTGAGGAGATCCTGAGCGGTGACGACGTGGCTTCCGCAAGCGCTGCCTACAACGAGACCGAAGGCTGGGTCGTCCAGCTGAAGTTCAACTCTGCGGGCGCATCTGCTTTTGCCACGGCCACCACCGAGCTGGCAGCCAGCAACGGCACGATCTCCATCTGGCTGGATGACAATAACATCTCCACCGCCACGGTCAACGAGGCCATCACCGGCGGTGAGGCCATCATCAAGGGCAACTTCGATCAAGACAGCGCCTCCACGCTGGCGAACCAGATCAACTCCGGCTCTCTGCCGTTTGCCCTGTCCGCTGAGAGCTACTCCACCATCAGCCCGTCCCTGGGTGCCAAGAGCCTGGACGTCATGGTGCAGGCCGGTATCATTGCCTTCATTCTGGTCGCGATCCTGATGATCGTGCGCTACCGTCTGCCCGGCACCATCGCGGTCATCTCCCTGATGGGCCAGGCCGCCGCCACGCTGGCTGTTGTGTCCGGCTATTTCACGGTTTTCCCCGGCTCCACGCTGACGCTGCCCGGCATTGCCGGTATTATCCTCGGCATCGGCATGGGTGTTGACGCCAACGTTATCACCGCCGAGCGCATCAAGGAGGAGCTGTCCAAGAACAAGACCCTCGAGGCGCTGTCAACAGCGGCTTCAAGATGGGCCTGACCCCCATCATCGACGGCAACGTGACCATCGTCATCGTCGCCGCCATCCTGATGGGTGCCTTTGGCCCGACGGACGGTTTCTGGGCCAAGGTCTTTAACCCGATCTTCTACTGGTTCGGACCTTCCACTGCCGGTACGATCTACTCCTTTGGCTTCACCCTGCTGACCAGCGTTCTGCTGAACTTTGTCTTTGGCGTCTGGGCGACCCGCGTTATGATTCGCGGCGCTGTCCACTTCAAGCCTCTGCGCAAGGCATGGCTGTTCGGCGGCAAGAAGGAGGGCGGTGCCAACTTCAAGACCCCGTCCATCAACTTCATCGGCAACCGCAAGAAGTTCTACACCTTCTCCTGTGCGCTGATCGCTGTCGTGCTTGTGTTCTGCGGCATCTTCGGCGTCAAGATGGACGTCGAGTTCAAGGGCGGTTCCATGATCACGCTGGCCTATGAGGCGACGCTGACCTGAACGACCTGAAGTCCACCATCGGCACCGAGCTGGGCAAGTCCAATCTGACCCTGCAGACCGGCTCTGATATTTCCGGCAACCAGACCCTGACTGTCACCCTGCCCGGCAGTGACACGCTGACCACCGAGCAGCTCGACAACCTGCTGGCTGCCCTGAATGAGCAGTACCCCGACAACAACTTCGTCCAGAATGAAGTCAGCAACGTCGATGCCACCATCGGTAAGGAGTTCCTGCTCAAGAGCGTCGTCGCGCTGGTTGCGGCCTGCGTGCTGATCCTGCTCTACGTGGCCTACCGCTTCCGCAAGATTGGCGGCCTCAAGGCCGGTTCTACCGCCATTGTGGCTTTGCTGCACGATATGTTCGTCGTCTTCGGCGTCTTTGTCCTCCTGCGCATTCCCCTGAACGGCAACTTTATTGCTGCCCTGCTGACCATCCTGGCTACTCCATCAACGATACCGTCGTTATCTATGACCGTATCCGCGAGAACAGCGCCCTGTACGGCAAGAATCAGATGAGCCTGGCCGAGTTGGTCAACCTGTCCGTCAACCAGAGCTTTGCCCGTTCTCTGATGACCTCCATCACGACCTGCCTCGCCCTGGGCGTTGTCTGCGTGGTCTCGGTCATCTACCGTCTGGACAGCATATACTCCTTCGCGTTCCCGCTGCTGTTCGGCATGGTCAGCGGCGTCTACAGCACGATCTGCATTGCCACGCCGCTGTGGGTCGACTGGAAGAACAAGAAGAAGGCTGCCAAGAAGGCCTGAGCTTGTAGAAAAGGAGGGAACCCGATATGAAATGCCCCTATTGCGGTGAAGTTGACTCCAAGGTCATCGACTCCCGCCCGACGGAGGACGGTGAAAAGATCCGCCGCCGCCGCGAGTGCCTGAACTGCAAAAAGCGCTTTACCACCTACGAGATCGTTGAGACGGTCCCGCTGATGGTCGTGAAGAAGGATCGCTCCCGCGAGGTCTTTGACCGCCAGAAGCTGCTGAACGGCATGCTGCGCGCCTGCGAGAAGCGCCCCGTCAGCTACACCCAGTTGGATGCCGCCGTGGACCGCATTGAGCAGCAGCTGCTCAACTCCTATGACCGCGAGGTTTCCTCCATCCATATCGGTGATTTGGCCATGCAGGAGCTCAAGCAGATGGACGATGTCGCCTACGTGCGCTTTGCCTCCGTCTACCGTCAGTTCAGCGATGTCAACACCTTTATGGAAGAACTGAAGGATATGCTGGACAGCCGCTCAAAATCCGCTGAAAAATGATTGCCGCACCTGTTCGATCTGGGTGCAGGCGCGCTGCGTCTCCATCTCGAGGTCTGCCAGGCTGTCGGCCTCGGCACAGGGCGGCAGCACGGCCAGCGTCTGGTTGAGCTGATCCAGAATATTGCGGCGCACAAGCAGGCCCAAGACCTGAGTGCTGCGCAGTGCCCGGTTGGCCGCACGGCTGTACGCGCGGCGTGCGGCAGGGTAGTCGCCCTGCTCCGCCAGAGCGTAGGCTGCTTCAAGCTGCCGCTGCATTCCGGCTGTGGTGCGGTCCACATACTGCCCCGCCCGGAACAGCAGCACGCACAGAGCCAGCAGAATGATTGCGGCATACCAATTTCGCTTCATACGCACACCTTTTCAGGCCGCCCCTTTCGGGGCGGCCTTTTTCTGTATCAGAATGGATTTTTTGCCGTTGTAGAGCAGCAGCAGAACCGCCTCGCGGGTCGTCTGCTCACGACGCAGCAGTGCATCCAGCGCTGCCGTATCCATGCCGAAGAACGCAAGATTTTCCTTGTAAACTGCCTTATCGATGAGCAGCGGCAGCATAGGCGGCTCGCCGCCGTCCTGCGGCATTGGGGCCGCTGTGATGCTGCCGTTCGGCTCGATCACGCCCCAGTAAACATCCTTGGGGGAAAAGATGTCCTTGCCGCGCAGGGCCTCGGCCAGGTCGGATGCCGTGATGCGCAGCTGTGCCAGCTCGTCCTGCAAAATTTCCCCGTTGCGGATGATCGTCACCGGCTTTCCCAAAAGCAGCTGGGCATATTTCGGGCAAAACCAAACCAGCGTGGAGTTCAGAATTTCAAGAGCCGTGATTAAGAAAATCGGCACCAGGCTGGCCGAGAGCGGTAGATCCGGCTCGTCGATGCAGATGGATGCGACGTTGGAGATCAGCAGCGTCGTCACCAGCTCGGCGGGCTGCAGCTCTCCCAGCTGGCGCTTGCCCATCAGCCGCATGGCCACCACCACAGCCAGATACACCAACACCGTGCGCACAACCGAAGAAATCATCCCGGCACCTCCTCATAAATTCCCGCAAAGGCGGCCACACTATCCTGCGTGAGAGGGGGAGAACCATGACGCAGAAACCGCTGTACCGCTCGCTGGATGCCAACCTTGCGCTTCTGGAGGAAATGTTTGGCCGTTCCGACGATTTTTATACCAAGCGCCTGATGCTTGCCGGTATCCCGTGCGCTATCGTCATGTTCACAGGGCTGTCCTCGCCGGAAAAGCTCTGCCGCATGGCGTTGGACATGCTGGACCGCGATCCCGCCATGTTGGGCGGTGGGGAGGGGCTGTGCGACTATCTGCTGACCCAGAGCCGCGTCCCCGCCGAGCCTGACGCGGTGGAGGATCGCACCGCGCTGGTGGAGCTGCTCTCCAACGGACTGTCCGTTTTGCTCATCGACGGCGTGCGGCGCGGCGTCGCGTTTTCGACGCAGGAGATGCCCCAACGCTCGATCTCGACGCCGATGAGCGAGGGCAACCTGCGCGGCCCGCAGGAGGCATTCACCGAGCTGCTGCGCAATAACATTTCGCTGCTGCGGCGGCAGTTCCGCACCGGAACGCTTGTGGCAGAAATCTCCACCGCCAGGACCCGTGCCAAGACCGAATACTGTCTGTGCTACGACAGTACCCTGGCCCCAAAGGAAACCATCGACGCTCTGCGGGAGCGGCTGGAGCAGGTGGAGATTCCCGTTCTGCTGGACAGTGCCTACTTTGCGTCGTTCCTCAAGCAGGACAAGCTGAATCTTTTCCCGGCAGCTGCCTACACCGAACGCCCCGCCACGGCCTGTGCCCGCCTGTGTGAGGGCAAGGCCGTCGTTCTTGTAGCGGGCTGTCCGTATGCGCTCATTGTGCCCAGCTTTTTTGCCGAGCACTTCGAGTGCCTCGACGACTACGCCTCGGGCGCAGTGTTTGCCGGACTTATCCGTATTTTAAAATATCTCGCCTTCCTGCTGGCTGTGTTCGGGCCGGGGCTCTACGTCATGGCCGTGGCCTTTGCGCCGGAGATCATCCCTATCCGGCTTTTGACCAAGCTGCACAGGGCGAGGCATCCACGCCGCTGCCGCCAATGCTGGAAATGCTCTGCGTGACGCTGCTTTTAGAAATCGTCCGCGAGGCCGGGCTGCGTGCGCCGCAGTCTATCAGCCACACGGTCAGCCTGGTTGGCGCGCTCATCATCGGCGAGACCGCTGTCAGCGCGGGCATCGTCAGCGTGCCGGTTTTAACGATGGCCGCTGCGGCGACGATTGCCACGCTGGCTGTGCCGTCGCTGTATGAGCAGTCGATCCTGTTCCGCTTTGCCGTCATCGTGCTGGCCGGGTGCTTCGGCGTGCCGGGGCTGGCCTGCGCCGCACTGACGATTCTGGCGATGGCCTGCGGCAGTGAACCGTTCGGGTACGACTATCTATACCCGCTCATGCCGCCGGGCCGGGCCAGCGTGAGGGACGGCTTTGTGCGCAGCATCTGGAGCCGCCTTGCCAAATCCGGGGAGGTGATCAGCCGCCATGAAGCGTGAATGCCCCAGTCTTTTCGCCGCACTGCTCGTCAGTCTGCTCGTCAATGTGTTGCTGCGCAGCCAGACCGCCTACTGGCCGCGCTGCCGGGCTTCAGTGCGGTGGT
>ENA-OQAZ01001647-OQAZ01001647.1-human-gut-metagenome-genome-assembly--contig:-NODE-1647-length-10268-cov-4.929001_pt1 | contig 10268 bp, 15 predicted proteins | sample MGYA00242737_ERZ504531 | MGnify/ENA primary metagenome ERZ504531 (study PRJEB26092, sample SAMD00036244) | human gut metagenome | host: Homo sapiens | study: EMG produced TPA metagenomics assembly of...
GCTACCGCTACGCCTCATTCTTTCCGTCTTTGCAGATGAAGAAATATCCCTGCGTCAATATAGCAGAAGCTTAATTTTTCGCTGTACTATAGCAATCCTCTAAAAATAATACATCTTAATCCAGCCCATCAGAGTGTGAAATCCTGCGTCAGATATCTTTGCCGTGCGTCAGCACGCCTGCAGATATCTTCCTTGTTTTTTGCACTCTGCTGAACTGTCTTAAATGTATTATTTATGAGGATCGCTATAGTAATGTTTTTTTTGCAGATAAAAATTGAAAATGCTGTAAAATCTGTAAAAGCAAGGGATTTCGATGCCTATGTAGCAGTAGGAAGCTTCCATAAAAGATAATAGATCTATACCAAGAAAATAGAATTATTTTTGAGATTACGATAAATCAGAACAATTTCATCAAAATATTTATATAAGAGGGAACTTCATTTCTTAGCACGTTTTTATAGCATAAAATATATAGTTTGATTGAAAAAAATAAAACCGGAAATTTATGCAGAGTTGATGGATTTTGCAATTGATGTACGGTTACTGTAAAACTCCTGTTTAGGTCAGAATGAGTTTGGGTATACTACACAATAAATAAAATAATTCAAAACCTATTTTCTATTGTTTCACGTGAAACATTATGTGGCAGTTTAAAAATAAAAGTGTTATAATGATATCCAATGAGTAAAAATCCCTTAAAAAAATAAAAAGGAGGGGTACAATGGGACGAATCATTGCAGTTGCCAATCAGAAAGGCGGGGTTGGAAAATCAACGACAGCCATCAATCTATCGGCCTGCCTTGCTGAAAAAGGGAAAAAGGTTCTTGCCATCGACATTGATCCGCAGGGAAATACAACCAGTGGACTTGGCACAGACAAGAATGCAGTAGAAAACACCCTTTATGAGCTGCTGCTTGGAGAAGCAGAGATCAAGGATACTATTATAAGGAACGTTGTAGATAATGTTGACCTGATACCGTCGAATATGAATCTTTCCGGTGCAGAAATTGAACTGGTTGGTCTTGAGGATAAAGAATTTATCCTGAAAAAGATCACGGATAAACTTCGCCGGAAATATGATTACATAATCATGGATTGTCCGCCGTCACTGAGTATGCTTACAATTAATGCTTTGACAGCCGCAACCTCCGTTCTGGTGCCGATTCAGTGTGAGTATTATGCATTGGAAGGTTTGTCACAGTTGATACATACCATCGAACTGGTAAGGGACCGATTGAATAAGAGATTGAAGATCGAAGGCGTGGTCTTTACCATGTATGATGCCAGAACAAATCTGTCACTTCAGGTTGTAGAAAATGTAAAAGAAAACCTGGACCAGAATATATACAAAACGATCATACCGAGAAATGTACGACTTGCAGAGGCACCCAGCTATGGAAAACCGATCAATCTGTACGATTCACGATCTACAGGAGCAGAGAGTTATCGCCTCCTGGCAGAAGAAGTTATAGGCAGGGAGGGCGAATGATGGCCGGAAGAAGAACAGGAGGCCTTGGAAAGGGTCTTGACGCACTGATCCCGAACAAAGCAGGCGGTCCGTCAAAGGAACCTGCAAAGAAGACAAGATCTGCAGTTGTAAAAAAAGACAAACTGACTGAAAAAGATAATCCGGCCGCAGAACGACTTGTGAAAATTTCCAGCGTAGAACCAAATCTGAATCAGCCCAGAAGACATTTTGATGAGGATGCGCTGCTGGAACTTTCGGAATCCATTAAACAGTATGGTGTTCTTCAGCCGTTGTTGGTATCCGATAAGAAGGATTATTTTGAGATCATTGCAGGCGAACGCCGCTGGAGAGCTGCCAAGATGGCAGGACTCAAGGAAGTGCCTGTTGTTGTAAAAGAGTTTACAGACCAGGAAATCGTAGAAATTTCCCTGATCGAGAACATTCAGCGGGAAGACCTGAATCCTATAGAGGAAGCGATGGCATACAAACGCCTGATGGAAGAGTTTCACCTGAAACAGGATGAAATCGCAGACAGAGTTGCCAAAAGCAGAACTGCAGTAACTAATTCCATGCGTCTTCTGAAGCTTTCTTCAAAAGTTCAGGAAATGGTAATTGCAGATATGATCTCAGCTGGTCATGCAAGAGCACTTCTGGGAATTTCTGATGAAGCTCTTCAGGAAACAACAGCCATGAAGGTTTTTGATGAAAAACTCAGTGTTCGTGAGACGGAAAAACTTGTAAAGAATCTGGTTTCTCCTGCGAAAAAAGTAAAAACAGAGAGAAACACAGCAGAAGATGCCATTTATGAGAGCCTGGAAGAAAAAATGAAAGGTATCATGGGAACAAAGGTATCCATTCAGCGAAAGAAAAACAACAAAGGTAAAATTGAAATTGAATATTATTCCAGAGATGAACTGGAGAGGATCATTGATCTGTTCGAATCTATCAGATAGGAGGCAGAATGAGCGGGATTTTTGAAAGCATGGGAATTGATTCCGGGATTGTGATCATTGTTTTGCTGATCCTTACCATCATTCTTCTGATCAATGTGGTGAGTAGCAATATGCGTCTCAGCCGTTTGGAACGGAAGTACAAGATGTTTATGAGAGGCGGAGATGCACAGTCACTGGAAAAAGTTTTTGTAAGAAAATTTGCACAGATCGACCGGCTGTATGAAGCAAAGGAAGATCATGATCATGACATCAGCTTTATCAAAAAAAATATGAATGTAATGTTCAGCAAATATGGCGTTGAAAAGTATGATGCATTTGATGATGTAGGTGGAAAACTCAGCTTTGCACTGGCGCTTCTTGATAAAAACAATACGGGTCTGATCTTGAATGCGGTTCACAGCCGCGATAACTGTTTCCTTTATTTAAAGGAGATCGTAAAAGGTGAGTCCTATGTTGTACTTAGTCAGGAAGAAGTGGAAGCTTTGAGAAAAGCAGTAAACTTTGGACTTGGTGAGATTGAGAAGGAATAAAAAACTGCAAAGAGTAAGAATATTTTTAATACAGGAGGAATATCATGTTAGACATTAAGTTTGTGAGAGAGAATCCGGAGGTTGTAAAGCAGAATATCCGCAATAAGTTCCAGGACAGCAAACTGGAGCTGGTTGACAAGGTTCTCGAACTTGATAAAGAAAACAGAGAGATCAAGCAGGAGGTTGAGGCTCTCCGTGCTGAGAGAAACAAGATCTCCAAACAGATCGGTGCTCTTATGGGCCAGGGAAAAAGAGAAGAGGCAGAAGAGGTTAAAAAACAGGTTGCTGCATCCGGAACTCGTATTGAGGAACTTTCTCAGAGAGAGAAAGAGGTTGAGGAAGAGCTTCTGAAAGATATGATGGTGATCCCGAACATCATCGATCCTTCTGTACCGATTGGTAAAGACGACAGCCAGAACGTAGAGATTGAGAAATTTGGTGAGCCGGTTGTTCCGGATTTTGAAGTTCCGTATCATACAGATATCATGGAGAATTTTGATGGAATCGATCTTGACAGCGCAAGACGTGTTGCCGGTAACGGATTCTATTATCTGATGGGTGATATCGCACGCCTTCATTCCGCAGTAATTTCCTATGCAAGAGATTTCATGATCAACCGGGGATTTACTTACTGCGTACCGCCTTTCATGATCAGAAGCAACGTTGTTACAGGCGTTATGAGCTTTGCGGAGATGGATGCTATGATGTACAAGATCGAAGGTGAGGATCTTTACCTGATCGGAACAAGTGAGCATTCCATGATCGGTAAATTCATTGACCAGATCATCCGGAGGAAGAGCTTCCGAAGACACTTACAAGCTATTCTCCGTGCTTCCGTAAAGAGAAAGGTGCTCATGGACTTGAGGAGAGAGGTGTTTACCGTATCCATCAGTTCGAGAAACAGGAGATGATCGTTGTCTGCAAGCCAGAGGAGAGTAAGATGTGGTTCGACAAACTGTGGCAGAATACAGTAGATCTGTTCCGTTCTCTTGATATTCCGGTTCGTACGCTTGAGTGCTGCTCCGGTGACCTTGCTGATCTTAAGGTAAAATCCCTCGATGTTGAGGCATGGTCTCCACGTCAGAAGAAATACTTTGAGGTAGGAAGCTGCTCCAACCTTGGAGATGCACAGGCACGTCGTCTGAAAATCCGTGTAAACGGCAAAGATGGCAAGAAATACCTTGCTCATACATTAAACAATACAGTAGTAGCACCTCCGAGAATGCTCATTGCTTTCCTGGAGAATAACCTGAATGCAGATGGATCTGTAAATATTCCAAAAGCTCTGCAGCCATATATGGGCGGTATGACAAAGATTGAGAAAAAGACACGCGCGTAAGAGAAACGCAGGCTTTTTCAGGGAGGTGTTCTTGTGCACAGTTATTTAAAGACCGTTGGTTTTTCACAGATTACCAGAAGAAGTGAAATAAAAGAGATCATCCGTGATGTGATCGCAAGCTACGATGAAAAGGTTTGCGTGGAAAATCATCCGGAAGGCGTATTTGTACAGTTTTCCAAGAATTATGGCTGTGACTGTGGAATCAGCGTTTGTGGTCAGTACGATGAGAACGGTGAGTTTCACGTGGAATATTATTTCCCATTTTTCAGGGGAACAGGAATCACATCCAGGGAAAAAGTGACTGTTGAACGTCATACAGATAAGGAATCCTATGCAGGAGCATGTGATGATCTGCGTATAGGAGTGACTATGATCTTTTATCTGCAGAATCTGGCAGAATATATGCAGGAGAAATACAAAGGCCTGAAAGACCCGGGGGACCGTCCGGTGACGGTTTCCGGTCTGGCTTCTGAGGGAAAGATCCTGTTTCCGCTACAGAAGGATAAGGAAGCTGTAAAGGTGGAGAGAGAGCTTTCCAAAAACAGGACTAATCTGATCGCAGCAGCGCGTAATGGTGATGAGGAAGCTATGGAGAGTCTTACAATGGAGGATATGGATACTTACTCCATGATTTCCCAGAGAATTGTTACAGATGATGTTCTCACGATCGTGGACTCTTATTTCATGCCTTATGGAATCGAATGTGATCAGTATAATGTTCTTGGTGAGATTCTGGACATCATGAAATTTAAGAATATCCTGACAGGTGAAGAAATCTGCCAGATGACTATTGAGAGCAATGATATACAGTTTGATATCTGCATCAACAGCAAGGATCTTCTCGGTGAACCGGCAGTTGGACGCCGCTTCAAAGGAACAATCTGGTTGCAGGGTCAGCTGCACTATTAAGTTTTCGAATTTTGAATTAATTCTTGTAATTTCAAAATAAATATAGTAAAATAATGGTTGTGAAACTTTTGGAAGTGTTCAAAATGTTTCACAACCATATATGTCCATATAGCTCAGCTGGATAGAGCACTCGCCTCCTAAGCGAGGGGTCGGAGGTTCAAATCCTCTTATGGACGGGCTTCAAAGCGTTCGAAAATGTTAGCTGGATTAGCTGACAACGAACGCTTTTGTTATTTTCTAATCACGTTCGTGACACGAAATTCCATTCAAAATAATCCATTTCCAGCTAACACAATCCGATTTTTGTTAGCTGACAGCTAATCAAAATCACCGGTTTGCAAACATGGTTTTTCAAGAGTCCAGCTAACATTTGGGTTCCGCTCTGTTGTCACCCCTTATTCGGGGATGTAAATTAGAGAAAAGGCGGGAAAAGAAACAATCTCTCCGAAACCTGCAAACATAAATTAGCTGAAACAGTATTCAATTCTATTAGCTACAGCTAATGGTCAAACAGCAATGTCTGTTTGGAACTTTACCTACAACAAAAGTTCCAGGCAGGCATTTTCTATTTCCTGAGTCCTGGAGGAAAGGAGTCGAGATGGTTGAGGCAAACAGACAATCAGGAGAAAACGAAGAAAGAATCATAGAAATTGAGATTGAACGTCTCCGCCCTTTTAAGGAACATCCCTTTCAAGTAAAAGATGATAGTTCTATTCTTTTATATCTTTTCTCAATACTTCTTTTGGTGGTTCAATCTCTTTTGCCAGTGTATGTTCTGTCAATTCCGACAGAATTTTTAATTTCTTATTTATGAGTGGTCTCATGCAGTTTGGAACGTGTTCCTGATGTGCCCGATGTATTGCCACGCACTCTTTACAATTTCCATGATATCTGCAAGCTTTCAGACATGGACAATGGTCTTTATCTACATATTCCTTCCTGAATTCCGATGCAAATTCTTCCTGGAGTTTTAATCCCTCTGACCGGTTTCCTTTGTGAAATTCTTTCATTGCAGCTATTTCTTTTTCGTTTCCCTCGATTTTCATTTTATTCTCTCCTCGTATAATATCTTTTAGATACATAAATACATGTATCTTAGTTACCAAATAAATATTGTTCAATAGGCTTAGTAAAGCCCATGATATAATTGTCCTAGAGCGTGTTTGAAAAACATTTTGAGTTGTTCATTTTAACCAAATTAATATTGAGACGATGCATACAAAACCCAGAAAATTGGAAGCAAGTTTATCATAACGTGTCGCTATGTTGTGGTCAAGCTATTCGGCGAAACACTTTTAATTTGAGAAAGTAGTTTTCTACTAAATCTCTCTCTTTATAAAGCCACCAATCACAATGACGGTCAAACTTTGCTCCTTTTCTGGAAGAAATCGTTGGTTCTCCACCATGAGAGTAGATATAAATATCATTACGTTGCCCTTCACTAATCATAAAATATACTGGATAGGATATGAGGAACCGGATGATCTTCGAATCACACTGGCAACGATCATGATGGATGTCATCAACGAAGAAGAAATCAATCTGGAAGATGGTATCTTACATCATCAGGAAAATGTAGATCTGCTTCCGGCAAACATTGAGTTTTCCGCACTGGAAGTGACGATGAGAAATGTTATGAGCAGAGAAATGATCATGAAAGAATATATCGATGCGATAAGATCCCGATACGATTATATCCTGATCGACTGTATGCCGAGCCTTGGTATGATGACAATCAATGCACTGGTTTCCTCTGATTCTGTTTTGATACCAGTACAGGCCGCATATCTGCCTGTTAAAGGACTTCAACAGCTGATCAAGACCATTCTTACAGTAAAGAAAAGACTGAACCGAAAACTGGCGATTGAGGGCATTCTTGAATTTAAGGAGGATATGAAAATGAGCGAAAACAATGATTTTATTCAGTTACCACCACTAAAAAAAGATACACCATCCGCTGTGGTAGCATTCATCTGGGAGTACATGAAAATACCGGAGAACTCAAGAGAAAAAGTTAAGGATATGATCAAAGAAGTACATGAAAATGGCATGAAATTAGATTATAAAGAGCCAAAACTGTATGATGTTGTTTCAAAAGAAGAAATCGCTGAATTTGAAGAGGTCATGCGTAAAACCATAGCTGACATTGTATCAGAAGCCAGTGGTGTTGCCTGTTGGGTATATGTGCAGAAATATGTGAAGCATAAGACCTTGGATGAGATGCTGCAAGAATGGTCAGGAGCAGGCCAGTTTATTCTTGCTATGGATACTTGGTTTGAAAGACTGATGGCGGATCAATAGAAGCTGTGATAGAATGAAGAAAACGATTTGATGTGCAAATCGGAACTTTTTGAGGAGTTTTGAGGAGATAGATATAAAATGACCTTCCAATTAGTTTGTATAGAACCAAAAGAATTAACGCAATACAAGTCGGATATGCAGGAAGCATTTCAGAAAGGTTTTGAAGATGTTTTCGGGAAAACAGATGCTGTTATTCTGCCTGAAAAGGACATTGACCAGTCGGTGAATGCGGAGGGTTCTGCTGTCTATAAAGCTGTTGTCGATGGAGAAATGGTGGGCGGTGCAGTTGTTATTATCAATGAGAGTACACAGCATAACCATCTTGACCTGCTTTTTGTAAAGAACGGAGTTCAGAGCAATGGTATTGGTAAGAAGATATGGTTTGAATTGGAACGAATATATCCGAACACGAAAGTATGGGAAACCTGTACGCCGTACTTTGATAAGCGCAACATTCATTTTTATGTGAATGTCTGCGGCTTTCATATTACAGAATTTTTTAATGAAAAACATCCTATGCCAGATACACCGGACGATTTTGTCGGCGATGGCAATGAGGGAATGTTTGCGTTTAAGAAGCAAATGCGTTTATGAAATTCAAGTTGGTAGGAGGTGTTTGATATGAAAGATTCAACAGTAAGCGCCCGTGTTGAAAATACTATAAAAACTGAAGCCGAGGACATTCTTCAGAAACTTGGTGTTCCTGTTTCTGTTGTAATCAACTCCCTTTATCGTCAGATTATTAGTTCCAGATGTAGCACTGAATTACATTCGTTCTATTCGCAGTGAAATACAAAAACTGACATATATGACACCAAGTATCGCTCCAGTAGAATGGGAACTTGGCATTCCAGAGGTATACGTAAAATTATTGTCCAAAATTTTTATATCTATTATAGATTGGATGATTCATCTGCCAAAGTCTATATTCTAAATGTGATTTACGCAAAGCGTGATCAGCTCAGGGCATTGAAAAAAATGAATCTGCATGATTAATCAATAAAGGGCTGCACACTAAGCAATTCGTGTACAGTTCTTTATTGATCATCAATTTTATATATTATCCAATATACCCTTCTCGATATACCCTGCAATTTCCTTCGCAAAATAGGTCAGGTAAACACAAGCGCCAGCGCGGTAAACACCTGTCGCCATTTCGCAGACGATTTTTTCTTCGTCCACACAGCCAAGCTTTGCACCGGCTTTACCATGGCATATTCGCCGCTGACACTGTATGCGGCAACCGGGACATTGACGGTGTCTGCAACCTCACGCACAATATCCAGATAAGTCATCGCCGGTTTTACCATGATAATGTCTGCGCCCTCGGAAACGTCTAACTGCGCTTCCTTTAACGCTTCCTTTCGGTTGTGGAAATCCATCTGGTACGACTTTCTGTCACCAAAGGACGGTGCTGAGCCTGCCGCATCGCGGAACGGTGCATAAAATGAAGACGCATATTTTACGGCATAAGACATAATCGGTGTATTTTCATAGCCCTGCGCATCAAGTGCATTGCGGATTGCAAGCACTCTGCCGTCCATCATATCAGACGGTGCTACCATATCTGCACCCGCCTGCACATGGGAAACGGCTGTCTTTGCAAGCAGTTCCAATGTAGAGTCATTGTCACATCATGTCCCTTTAACAGCCCGCAATGACCGTGTGAAGTATATTCGCACATACATACATCGGTTATCAGATACATTTCCGGAAAATGTGCTTTCGCCTCGCGCAATGCACGCTGTACAATTCCATTTTCTGCATAAGCACCGCTTCCGACTTCATCTTTTACATCGGGAATCCCAAAAAACATGACACTTCTGACCCCCGCTTTTTCCAAATCCTCTAACGCATAAAGCATGGTGTCGGTGGTGTAGCGGTACTGTCCTTCCATTGCCGGAATTTCTTCTTTTATCCCGCTTCCTTCCCGCACAAACATCGGATAAATCAGTGATGATGCATCCATTCGTGTTTCACGCACCATTTTTCTTAAAACGGGATTTTGTCTTAATCTTCTTGGTCTTGTAATCATTTTTTCCTTCTTTCCGCCGTATCAGACTTCTACTTCTACTATTTTATTTAAAATTTTTGTAAATTGTACAAATTCGTCGGCATCACAGTTCTTTTTCGCCTGACAGACAAACTTATGTACCAGACTGTAGGCGCTCTCCTGCCCCAGTGCCTCCTGCGCCCTTTCTGACAATGCCGCAATCGCCGGAAGTGCCTCACCGAATGCCATATTTTTAACAAACTGTTCTTCATATTTGGACAGAATCGCCTTTGCCTTTGGCAGTGCCTCTAACTTTGCCGCATTATTCTGTCTTGCAAGCTCCTGCATATCCTCCATGGAATAACAGACGGTTTCCGGCACCTGTGACATTTCCGGCTCAATATCCGCCGGTACTGCAAGGTCAAAAAACACCCTCTTTTTCACCGGTGGATTCTGCGCCAAAAATGTTCTTTCATCACCGTATAATGCGGGCTTGACGTGGCACTGATGACAATGTCCATGTCCGGCATATATTCATACCGCTTCTCATACGGAATGACTGCATACCGCATATCCTGTCCGTGTAACGGGTACGGCAGTTCATGTCTTGCCGTGATAAAAATGTTTAATCCCTGAAAATCCAGTGCATCTTTTAAAACAATACTGCCGATTTTACCGGAAGCACCGATAATCATTACGTTTTTCACCGGTAAATCCTGCTGACATTCCATAGCTGTTTTCAGTGCCAGCCCCGCGGTCGATACAGAAGACTTTG
>ENA-OQAZ01001648-OQAZ01001648.1-human-gut-metagenome-genome-assembly--contig:-NODE-1648-length-10268-cov-2.109358_pt1 | contig 10268 bp, 18 predicted proteins | sample MGYA00242737_ERZ504531 | MGnify/ENA primary metagenome ERZ504531 (study PRJEB26092, sample SAMD00036244) | human gut metagenome | host: Homo sapiens | study: EMG produced TPA metagenomics assembly of...
TGCTTCAAAAAACAGTTCATAATCATTCATCGAAATTTTTTTGTCCGCTTTTTAGATAGGTTCCATGATGGTGTCAGCTTCAATTCGGTGTTTCTGTTCCTGCAGTTCCTCAAGCTTTTTTGCAAGTTTATCGTATCGGTCTTGCAGCTTGGACATATCAGATTTTACTTTGGAAATTTCGGTTTCAATTGCCTCAATCGTCTTCTTCCTCGCCATTATCCTGCGCCTCCTTGCTTATGTATGACTGGCTGATATTCAGCAGCTTACCATATTCCTCAGCTCTTTTTTTGATGTCTGTTTCATCAAAGCCAAAAGAGTTCAGAATTAACTTTTGAGTTCTGGTAACTGCATGATCTAATTTATAGTTTCTGCCGTGACGGCGGACAATTTCAATCTTTTCAAGCTCACGGATTGCGGCTGGAACAGTCATATACTTTTTGTTTTGTTTCCATTCCGATCATTTGTTCTTTGAGAAGATTATAAATCCGGTTACGGACAATTAATGCCACAAATTCTATAAAAATTTTAGATGACATGCTTCGCGATGACTGAACACGTTCGCTTTTGGAACCAATAAATGTCTTATCAGATTGAAAAAAGCTTTTCCGAAATATCCCGCCCTTTATACTGGATCAGAGCCTGAGAGGCTGTCATTTCTCAGAAGTAATGATGCAAAAGTATCCGCACAGCTGCAACTCTCGCTCAATCACATCGGTTCGTTCATCAGCACCCAGAAAAATCCCCTGTTTGCTGTAATGCAGATGAAAGTACTCCTGATAAGTTTTACCAAACTTTCATCTTTTCCGACGTGTCTGTCCATGAACTGCCGCAGCTTCTCAATTCGCTGTTCCAGGCGTTCCCTTTCAGCGGCCTGCTTCGATGGATTGTAATAAATGTGAAAATATCTTTCTGCAGTATCATCTTCATAAAGCCTGGCTGTCGTTGTGATGCCATACACCTTGTAAGCACGAATTGCGGCTTCCCGCTTTGCTTCAAATGTTCCTCGGTTTTCAAGCACAAGAGAAGATACCAGTGTTTTGCAGCCTTTGCACATGATGATGAATGAATATCCATTTTCATCAATGTAACGGATATTTTCTTTGCTGAAATAACCGCGGTCAAGGATAAAGCCTATCTGCTATATCCGTACTCCAGGACCTTATCAACCATAAAGGTGAACTGGGATACATCTGTAACAGAACCCGGATACTCTTCATAAAAGAGTGGAATCCGGTTTGTTCTATCCATGGCGATTGATAGATTGAATACTGGAAATCCTTTATCATCCTTGGCTTTTCCAAACTCGACAATGTCGATGTCTCCTGCTTCACTGTTCTTGTTCGTGGAATCATAAGAAACATAAACTCTGCTCTTATGATCGCGCTTGGCATTCCAATCATCCAGGAAGCCAATACACTGATCTTTCGAGATTGTGTTAAGGAGCCGGCTGACCTTAGAATCACTGTATATCGTCATTTTATCTGTCAAAAGAGGATGGGTAAAAGCAAAATCCGGATAGTATTGTCCCGCGTTTTCCTCTTCTATGATCAGGTAAGAAACAAGATCCAGAATCAATCCAGTGTCACTGCCAAAGCGTTTTTTTAACATCGGAATAAGCTTATATTCATTCAGTATTTTCTGAATGATGATGCATGAGCCAATCTTAAGGCAACAGCTCCGATATGCCAATGGTAGCTCTTCTGGTAGTTTTACATCTGGAAAATAGCTTTGAAACTTTTCATTCGGAATCATAAGCGTTGAATCAGAAGAGGATATCTTTCCGACGATAGTTCTTAGCGGTACGGAGTATTGTTTTTCTGGGCGATATTCACTGCCGTATTGATACAGAATGTAGGTTGTAGTTCCCTTTTTCTTTGTAATGATTTTACCCTTTATTTCGGGAATTTTGATTGTAGTATTGAGGTACATGACTCCTCCTATATTTAGTGTAACCGTTACACTAAATATAGCATATCCATACAGAAAATACAAGTCTCAAGCATCGCATATTTGCTTGCTTTTTATGACGTAACACCTTGAATTATCGGTTTTAGTGGAACTCAAATGCAGAGTTCACATACTAATGGCTCTGTAGTAAGGCGTCCCTGCTTTAAACAAATCCTTTTGATCAGGCTGCTGGCATAATCGGCATTTTCTGTCTCATAGACCTCCCAGCCCACGATACTCCGGTCATAGAGATCCGAAAAAAGATACAGATAGTAAAACATTCCTTTATGTGGGCCATTCAGATACGTAATATCCCACATATACACCTGATTGGGTGCTGTTGCACTGTATGTAGACGGACGGTTATGCTTTGGTGCTTCACTGCGTCCACGATGGTTCAACATTTTTTCTTCCCGTAAAACACGGTAAAAGGTTGATTCAGAGGCGATATAGATGCCTTCATCGGCTAGTGTTGGAACGATCTCACATGGCGCCATGCTGGCGTATTCAGGCTTGTTACAGATATTTATGATTTCCTTTCGGGTTTCTGTCGGGATCTTATTTGCCGGCTCTGAATGATCCGCTGTGGGACGTCCATCTTCATAGGAATTTATATCTGATTTCCTTTTTTTCCAGCGGTAAAAAGTCCTTTCTGTAATTCCGAGACGGTAACAGGCTTTTTTGCAGGATGCACCAGATGCAATAGCTTCATTGATTAGCAGTACAGCATTTTCGCGGTCTGAGGCGCTAATCATTCGTCCTCGGGATCCCCCCAGATCGCATTTGCTTTTTTTGACAATACAAGTAAAGCTGCAGCTTCGGCAAGAGCTTTTTCCTTGCGTTGTAATTCCTTTTCAAGTTTTCTGCGTTCTTTTTCAGAATCCTTGAGTTCCCGGTTTAGTCGGGAGGCCTCTTTAGCGATGCCGCCATTTGCATTCATGCAGGCATCTTTCCAATCCTTAATCTGCTCAACATAAAGTCCTTTTTTACGGGCATATTCAGCAAGTTCCGTTTCATTCATGCTCGCTGTTTCAACAACAACTAAGAATTTATCCTGTGTGCTCCAATTGTCTGGGATGGCATCTGTACCAGGAGTGGCATAGCCTTCCTTTCTGGCTTTGTCCCGCCAGTTACGCAATGTCTGTTCGGAAATACCTTCTTCTCTGGAAATTTTTGTAATGGATTCATTGTTTGGTGGAAGCATCCTCCTGAGGAGTGCATCCTTTAACTCTGGACTATAGTTCATAATGAAAGCTCCCTTCCTGCGATAGCTCTATACTACCACAAATGTAATTATCTTTCACTGACAACTATCCTAACACACAGGGGAATAGCATATCTCTTTTTGCTCTTGTATTCCTGACCGTATTGGTATAGGACATAGGTGACAGAACCTTTTTTTCTTGGTGATGATCTTGCCCTTTGCCTCAGGAATTTCAACCTGAAAATCGTAGTACATGGAGTTCCTCTGTTTAGTGTAATCGTTACACTAAATACACTGCAATTTCGGGAGAATGGCAAGCCCGAAAAGCTAGGAAATAGGCGGGTTTCAAGGATTTTTAGTGTAATTTGAACTCTTTTAGTGTAACTTCTTTGAAGAGTTCACACTTAAAGATCGCTCTGACCCAGATCTTAGAGGAAGTGAAGAAGATCTGTCCGGAGGGAAAGAAGAATCCGGGACTTCGCGAGAAAATCGCTGCAGCCAAGGCGGAGTTTAAGAAATCCAACGAGGCGATCTCCAACGACAACCGCTTCCCGATGACACCGCAGAGAATCTTAAAGGACGTCAAGGAGGTATTCCCGGAGGATGCCTATATCTTTACAGACGTAGGCTGGAACAAGAACGGTGTTGCCCAGCAGTTCGATATCACCGTACCGGGAACGATCCATCATACCTCCGGTCTTGCGAATATGGGCTTCGGCGCATCCGCAGTCCTTGGCTGAAAGCTGGGTGTTCCGGACAAGATCTGCCTGACACTGGACAGGCGACGGAGGATTCGGCGTACAGCGTCCTGCCTTGCGACAGCCGTTCAGGACGGAATCCCGTGTACATGGGTTGTTATGAACAACTCCGCCTTCGGAACCATCGCCGGTCTTGAGAACGCAAACTATCACCATAAATTCGGTACTGTATTCCACACACCGAACGGAGATTCCTATACACCAAGATGGTCAGCCGTGGCACAGGCTTACGGAATGGAATCCATCTGTGTACAGTCCGCGGAAGAGTTCAAGGGAGCTCTTGAGAAAGCACTTCAGGCAAACAAAGAGGGCAGACCGTTCCTCGTAGAGGCACCGATGGAGAACATCATCGTTCCGACACCGGGATGCTGGAACATCAACGATATCTACAGCCCGAATGAGCTTGTAAAAGAAGGTAAGCTGGTACGGAAAGAGAACGGACGCTACGTTGCTCCGAGCCACTCCAAATCCCACAATACGAAATAATCGGCAACTGTTGATACCCTCACAGTTACGGTTATGATAAATGTTCAGGTACGCGAAAAAATGCGCGGAAGACGGGACAGAAAAAATTCTTCCTCATAGTTGAGTGCTCACCCTATTATAGATAAATAACCCCATTAAAAAAATCTGAGAAAAACTCCCAATCGCCGGATGTGCCATGATCCGGTGAGAGGGAGTTTTCGTTTAAGGAGCAGGAGATCAGGATCAACGTTAAAAGTTGTCCGGGTAGATTTTGAGGAGAATAAGACAATGTTCACGCATTGCGCAAACGTAAAGGTCAAACCACTCGCCTTTCACTAAAACCATTTTTAGTGCATACTTGAGAAAACCAATAGATTTTTCAAGGAGGACTAAAGACTATGGATCAGTGTACCCACGAAGTCCGTGCAGAGTACTGGCGAAAGATCATCCAGGCTTGTGGACAGAGACCTGCCGGACAATCAGCGAAACGATGGATGGACGAAAACGGCATCCGAGAGCAAAGCTACTACCACTGGCAGAGGCGCTTTCGGCAACAGGCTTATGCGGAAATGAAGGAGAACGTTTCTGTCCCTGCCACAACGGAAAAATCGGAGCTGGATTTTGTTGAAATTCCGTGTACTGCTGTTTCGGAAACAAATATTCGTCCGCTCTCCAATGAACCGGCTGCTGTTATCCGGACCGCATCATTTCAGATTGAGATCTCCAATGATATTTCAGACACTCTTCTCAGCCATATCTTACGGGAGGTGTCCCATGCTTGAAGACGCAGCCGGGATCCGTCGTGTAGTCCTTGCGTGCGGCACTGTTGATCTGAGAAAAGGGATCGATGGTCTGGCAACGATCATCGGTGATCGGTATGGGCAGAATCCTTTCGAGAAAGGAACCTGTTCCTGTTTTGCGGGAAACGTTCTGACCGGTGCAAGGGGCTTTTATGGATGGGAACGGGGTTTCTGCTTTTGTACAAAAGATTTGAGGACGGAAGATTATCCTGGCCAAGAAATATCCAGGAAGCGGCAGAGCTTACAGAGGACCAGTACAGGTACCTCATGACAGGATTAAATCCCCTGGATCCCAGGATCAAAGACGTTGATCCGAAGCATATCTATTAAAACGTTTGTGAAAAACAGAGAAAATAAAACGCCAGTCTGACCGCCAAAAAGGGCGGTGTCTATTAATGGAATCCTCTCCGATGAGACGAACCGTTTGTCCTGTATGAAGATAAAAAAGAGAACTTTTAATTTTAAACGCCTTGCATTTCAAGTGACTGGAACAGGGCATCCAGAGACGTTCCGGGTAGGTAAAAATGACGGACCGGTATGGAAACCAGATTGGCATTTATCACCGATTTCTGCTATACTTTCCTTAGAAAGAAAGGCGGACATCATGTGTAAAAAATTCACTCCGGATGAACTGAATCAGATGGACCATACAGCAAAAAACGATGTTATCTTCCAGATGCAGGACCGGCTCGACAAGCTGGAACAGAACTATGAAACCCTCATAGAACAGGTCCGGCTTGCAAACCAGCAGCGTTTTGGTCGCCAGACAGAAAAACTGGATGATATCGCGGGGCAGCTCTCCTTTTTTAATGAGGCTGAAGCGAATTACGATGAAACCGCCCCTGAACCGGTCATGGAACAGGTTATCGAATCCGCAAAAAAAGAGGTCCCGTAAGTCTAAAAAGAAGGGACAGAGGAAGAAGACCTGAAAGATTTCCCGCAGGAAGAGATTTCTCATGATATACCGGAGCAGGAATTAAACGAAGCTTTTGGTTCGGGGAACTGGAAAAGCATGCCGGATGAGATCTTCTGGCAACTCCGGTTCGAGCCGGCCAGATGGATTGCGGAGAAACATGTCATCAAAGTGTATGTCGGAACGGATGGGCGCATCAGGATGAATTCCTCCGTGGAGATCATCCGGCAACCTTATTTAAAGGCAGCATTGCGACCCCTTCTCTTGAAGCCGCGATCATCAACTCTAAATATGTAAACAGCAACCCACTCGACCGGATCTCCAGGGATTTTGGAGCGAACGGATTGAATCTGTCCAAGCAGACGATGTCCAACTGGACTGTATGGACGGCAGAGCGCTACTTATCAGTCGTATACGAGATGATGAAGCAATGCCAGCTGAAAGCCCATGTAAACCAGTGCGACGAAACGACCGTGGATGTGATCATGATGGAAGACCCGCAGGCAGCAAAAGCTATATGTGGGTGCATATCACCGGGGAACTTGGCAAGGTACCACCGATCATCATATATGAATACCAGAAAACACGCCATAGTGACCATCCAAAGGCGTACTATAAGGATTTTTCCGGCATTCTTATGACGGATGGGCTGGAACAGTACCACAAGCTGGAACGGGATCTGGAAGGGATAAAGAACGCAAACTGCATGGCACATGCAAGACGCCATTTCGCAAACGCGATCAAGGCAATCGGAAAAAGCAACCCGGAAGCAATCCAGTCATCTATTGCGTATAAGGCACTGGTAAGGATCGGTGCTGTCTATGATCTGGAAGGTGGACTGAAGGATCTGAGTTCGGAAGAACGGTTAAAAGAGAGGCAGAGATCCATCAAGCCCCTGCTGGAAGAATTCTTTGCGTGGATCCATGAAATAAAGTCAGATCAGACGGTCCTTCCAAAGGTTGAAACCGCAAAAGGGATCAACTACTGCCTGAATCAGGAAAAATATCTGAAGGTATTCCTGAGTGATGGGGAAGTGCCGATCGATAATCTTGCCAGTGAACGCGCACTGAGAACCTTTACGATCGGCCGTAAGAACTGGATGACGCTGAACACAGTACGTGGTGCACAGGCAAGTGCAATGATCTACAGCATTACCGAAACAGCCCGGGCAAATGGGTCTGAATGTTTACTACTACGTAAAGCATCTATTAACCGAACTGCTTGAGATCATCCGTATCGACGGAAGTGTCGACGAAAAAGAGTTAGAGAGTCTTATGCCATGGTCAAAAGATCTTCCGGCTGAGTGCTATAGCAAGCGCCGCAAATGAGCGGCGCTGTATTTGGCGTGGGGCGAAGGATTTGACCTTTACGCGCAAACAGTAACTGGAATAGATACAGCTGTGTGAAAATCACCGGATAAGACCGAGGCTGCTGACCTTACGCCAGAGTTTTTAAGAACGTGCTTAACAGGTTCGACCGGGATCTGCCCTGGCGCAGATGCCTTTCCTGCGGTTCCGAAGGTCACGCAGGAGCCGAGAGCTGACCAGCAGATACGGCTGATGCGCCGGTGGGCTCATGGGACATGGTGATCACCGGGGTATCACTGTGCTCCTCCTTCATGGTCAACGTTGCGTCAAGCAGAGTCAGGACATCCCCGCTCACACTGCGGCATCACCGCGAATTTCACGATATCAGCGCCCAGGGACTGCATCAGGCAGAGATTGCTTATGATGATGTTCTTATCCGGCGTTGCGGTAAAGTCGTGGCGGGAGGCGACGACTTTCACGCCAACCTGTGGGCTGCCGCAACGATCGTTTTCATCGTCTCTTCCCCACGGGAGAGTTCCACGTCCACGAGGTCAATAAGACCGCTGTCGATCACGGCGAGGATCGTCTTCGTGTAGGTCTCTGTGTCGATCTCCATCATTCCGCCTTCCACGCTGGTGCGGATCGTAAAGAGTACCGGAAATTATTTCCCAAAGTATTTCGGAATTAAGGTCATGCCTTGGTCCGGACTTCGGGATCTTCCATACCGGTGTAGAAGTCCGCACGCCATTCGATCAGGTCGAACGGAGTATTCCGGATCAGATTTACAGATTTTTTCAGGTCATCGAGATTTGTATCCGTAACCGGAATGCAGATCTTCGGCATTCCGTCTCCCAATTTTACATTTCTTACTTTTACAATTGCTCCCATAAGCGGTTACTCCCCTGTTTCTATATGATTGATGTAATATCCGGTCATGCGTTATATAACGCACATCTCGCAGAAAGAATGCCGGTGCTTTGTATTCCAAATCGGCAAAGCCTGCGAGGCGTGATCCGCTATGTCCATAGTATAAAGACAGGAGAGAGAAAAAGTCAACACTTATGCGCGTTAAAGTTTAAAAATTTAAAGCAATATATTAACGGGAACGATCAATTCCTACTTATCAAGCGAACTCATCGATCGATCGCAAAGGTGTGCAAAGAATTGTTAAAATAATATCATATAGATTCACAGGAAAACTGTCTTATTCCTGCATTTCACACATCAATTTTTACCATTCATACACGATTTTGTGCAGTTTGCACGAACCCCATTGTATCAGGGTTATGTTTACGTTAAAATTTAGACATGAAATGTGAAATATTTATAAAGAATATGAAGCATTTGAAAAGTGGGTATGTAATGATCCGGGTGGGACCGGATCGTTACGGGTAAACAAAAAGAAGGAGAGGTAAACAGTATGAGATTAGTGAAGAGAATCACAGCAGCAGCTATGGCACTCACAATGACAGCAGCTCTTGCAGGATGCGGCAGCAGTTCCGGCAGTACATCTACAACAGCAGCTGACACAACAGCGGCAGCCGTAACTGAGAAAGCGGCGGATGGTTCCAGCGCGGAGGCAGGCAGCACATCCGTGAGCATTGACAGGGCGAAAGAGTTCGTCACAGTCGCAACCGGTCCTACGAGTGGTATCTACTACCCGATCGGCGGCGCATTTGCAACCGCATTAGGAAATGCAGGATATAAGACATCCGCACAGGCAACCGGCGCTTCCGTTGAGAACATCAACCTGATCTTAAACGGTGAGGCAGAGCTTGCAATCGCAATGCAGGACTCCGTCGTACAGGCGTATGAGGCTTTGGTGCGTTTTGAGAAGCAGAGCCGGATCTGAGAGCCATGATGAGACTCTGGCCGAACTACGTACAGCTCGTAACCGTAGCAAGCACAGGCATCAAGAGCGTTGAGGACTTAAAGGGCAAGAGGGTCGGTATCGGTGCTCCGAACTCCGGTGTTGAGTTAAATGCGAGAATGATCTACGAAGCATACGGCATGACATATGAGGATAGTGATGTTGACTACTTATCCTACGGCGAAGCGATCGACCAGATGAAGAACGGTCAGTGCGACGCGGCATTTGTTACCTCCGGTCTTCCGAACGCAACCGTCAGCGAGCTGGCATTCAGCTACGATATGGTGATCGTTCCGATCGACGGCGAAGGCAGAGACAACCTGATCGAGAAGTATCCGTTCTTCTCCGCAAGCACGATCCCGGCCAATACATACAACAACAAAGAGGACGTGGAGAGCGTATTCGTTTACAATATCATGCTTGTAAATAAGGATGTATCCGATGACATGGTCTACGATATGCTTGACTGCATCTTCTCCGACGATGGAATCGCTACCATCAAGGCATCCCACAACACAGCAGACAAGAACATCGATGTTTCCTTCGGTGTTGACGATGTAAAGATCCCGCTTCATGACGGTGCTGCGAAGTGGTGGCAGGATCACGGTTATGAGACTCCTGAGAACTAAATTAAAAATCCTGATTCCGGTTCTTCTGGTAATCACAGCAATCTCTGCTGCCGTATTTATACGGCAGCAGAAAAAAATTCTGGTGATCGAAGAGCTTGAAACCGGAAATGTCTACCGGGAGATTCCGGTAAAGACCGGTGACGAGCTTTCCTTCCAGTGGGAACATTCCTTTGAGCATATTCCATGGTACGAGTATTACGAAATACAGAAAGACGGAAGCTTCATTCTCCACACCATCGCGGTCGCGGGCTTCGGTGCGGAATTCCGGCAGAGATGGACTGCAAATACCGCTACGAAGACGGACTCGTCTACATGGATGAGATCGAAAGCGTCTTTCCGCAGTTCAACTGGATCAATTCCCAGACAGCCCTGAAG
>ENA-OQAZ01001650-OQAZ01001650.1-human-gut-metagenome-genome-assembly--contig:-NODE-1650-length-10260-cov-2.242969_pt1 | contig 10260 bp, 8 predicted proteins | sample MGYA00242737_ERZ504531 | MGnify/ENA primary metagenome ERZ504531 (study PRJEB26092, sample SAMD00036244) | human gut metagenome | host: Homo sapiens | study: EMG produced TPA metagenomics assembly of...
CGCTCATTTCGCCGGGACGTTGTTGCGCGAGCTGGCGCAATCCCAATCGTTCCAGCCATAGCATGGCCATGTCGGTGGCCTGCTGGTAGCTTGCGCCGCCCAGCATCATCGGCAACGCGATGTTTTCGATGGCCGGCAGTTCCGGCAGCAGTTGTCCGGATTGGAAGACGAAGCCGAAGGCGCTGCGGCGCAGTTTGGTGCGGTCAGCGTCGCTCAACCGCGCTAGGTTGGCACCGCGAAACATCACATTGCCGCTGTCGGGGTGATGATGCCGGCGAGTGCGTGCAGTAACGTCGATTTGCCGGAACCGGACGGTCCCATGACCGCGATGCTTTCGCCTGCCTGGATGCCGAAATCCACGTGATTGAGCGCCAGCATGTGTGTGGCGTTTGGTGTCGCCTGTTGGGTCGAATAATCCATGACCAGATCGGTCGCCTGAAGTATGTGTTCCATGTTTCCTACGGTACGGAAACGGATTGGTCCCGGCCATCAGACGGCGGGATGAACTTACAGGTTTCCTTCCGGCATGCATCATCCGCAAGGATTAGCGTAATCGCGGACTGCGGATGAGATGCCGTATGTCAGACGAGGTGCCAGGACAGGCGGTGCAGGTCGCTGGGCCCGAATTCAGCGATGGCGTCACGGTGTGCGGCCGAACCGTAACCCTTGTTGTGGGCCCATTCATATGGTTCATATTGGGGTTGCGCTCCCAGTTCGACCATGAGCCGATCCCGGGTGACTTTGGCGATGACCGCGGCGGCGGCCACGGCGGCGCAATACCGGTCGCCTTTCACTTTGGTGGTAACGTTCGCCGGCACCGGCACTTCGGGCGCGTCGAAGGTGTTCAGCGTCTTGGTGATGTAATCGTTCGGTCCGTCGAGGATCGCGCCGACCTTCACCGGTTTGCCGGAGAGCATGCCGTTGCCGTCAATGCCGAGCTTCGCCTCCGCCTGTGCCAACGCACGTAACGCGGCTACGCCGAGTGCATGGGAAATGCCCCACTCGTCAATCTCCTTGTTGCTGGCGGCGCCAACAGCCCAAGATGCGCACCAGGATTTGAGTTCGTCGAAGATGGCTTCGCGCTTGTGTTCGGTCAGCATTTTGGAGTCGGCCACGCCTTTCGGCACTTCCAGATGCGAAGATTCTTGCGAGCCTCCTTGCGAAGCTCCAGCCGGCCCGTCTACGTCACGCGCCCAAATCGCAGCCGCACCAACCATTACCGGCCCTGCGAGAGATCCACGCCCCACTTCGTCAAAGCCGACGATCACATCGTAGCCTTGTTCGGCAATAGCACGTTCCAAATCCAATGTGGGAATTACGGAAACCGCCATCAGTCCGCCGAGCCTCCTTCCGGAACGTCGGCAAACACTTCATGGTGCGCATCGAGCCCGCCGATGCGGTTCAACGGCCAATATTTCGCGAGTCCGACACCCACTACGTCGGAAATAGGCACAAGTCCATGTGAGGAATCACCCTGATGATAGCGTGAATCGGCGGAATTGGCGCGATTGTCGCCCATAACGAACACGTGTCCTTCGGTCACGGTCACGTTGAACGCGAATGAGCTGGGATCCACGTCGGGGCGAATGTATGCGCTTTCGTCAATCGCCACACCATTGATGGTGATCGGCTTACCTGGCCCTTCGCATGCCACGGTGTCTCCTGGCAATCCGATGAGCCGTTTGATGAGGTAGTCACCGCCGAGTTTGCTGCTGTCTTCCTGCCGCAGCCAGTGGTCGGGGTCCTTGAACACCACCACGTCGCCGCGTTTCAGATCGAAGACTTTCGGGGTGAGTTTCGAGGTGATCACGCGGTCACCCGGCTCGATGGTGTTCATCATGGATCCGGAGGGAATCACGTAGAATCCGAGCAGGAAAATGCGTATCAGCAGCACGATAATAATAGGAATTCCGCACCAGACCAAGGTGTCGCGCAAGCCAAAGCTGTCGCCGCTATTGTTTTCTTCTTTGGCATGCCTCATACATGATTCCTTTATCGTCCGGTTTGCACACTGACCCCTATCATAGCGGCCAAGAATAGAAAAAGGCCCTCCTGCCGTGAGGCTGAGGGCCAATTTCACGCTTTATTTGCGTTTGAAACCTCACTTCTCGGAGTTGTCGCGGCGCTCAACGATACGAGCGGCCTTACCGCGCAGGTTGCGCAGGTAGTACAGCTTGGCGCGACGCACACGGCCCTTGCGGACCACCTTGATGGAGTCGATGACCGGGGAGTGCAGCGGGAAGCGACGCTCCACACCGGTGCCGAAGCTGATCTTACGAACAACGAAGGTCTCACGGACGCCGCCGCCCTGACGAGCGATCACAACGCCGGTGAAGGCCTGGATACGGGAGTTGTTGCCTTCCTGGATCTTCACGTTGACTTCAACGGTGTCACCCGGACGGAATGCCGGGATTTCCTCGGCCGGCTTCATGTGCTTGGCGTCAAATGCCTCAATAGCGTTAACCATTGTGTTTCCTCGAGTCGCCGCCGCATATCAGCGCACAGGTAAGGGCTTCACGATTTTTCAATTTCGTTCTGCCTCGTATGTTCTCCGCAGGTCTGCCTGCGAAGGATTGCCAATCCGCCGAAAATCACGGTAACTTGCGTTTGTGCAACATTCCGTTCAATCTTGCGATTGTTCTCGGCTGGACCCGAAGGAATCAGGATTATGCGGCGTCCTGAATCCCGGCACAGCAATATTCAAAAATACCCCACCCACCAGACCTTTTGAAGATGGCCAGGGGTAGCAAAAAGGGCTCTGCATCCCGTGCAGAGCCCTTTCGAAGGCTATTTAATCCTTAGAGAAATCAGAACTTGCGATTTGCGCGGTAGAACTGGATCAGGGACTGAGTGGAAGCGTCCTGAGCGGCCAGTGCTTCGTCATCCTGGGAGATGGCCGGGGTGATCTGCTTGGCGAGCTGCTTGCCCAGTTCGACGCCCCACTGATCGTAGGAGTCCAGACCCCACACGGTGCCTTCAACGAAGGTGATGTGCTCGTACAGGGCGATAAGCTCGCCGAGTGCGAACGGGGTCAGTGCCACGCCGAAGATGGAGGTGGTCGGGCGGTTGCCGGTGAACACGCGGGCCGGAACGATCTCTTCCGGAGTGCCCTCTGCACGCACTTCGTCAGCGGTCTTGCCGAAGGCGAGAGCCTTGGTCTGTGCGAAGTAGTTGCCGAGGAACAGCTCGTGCACGTCCTGGTCGCCGTCCTTGGTCGGGTTCGGGGTGTTCACGAACGCGATGAAGTCGGCCGGGATCAGCTGGGTGCCCTGATGGATCAGCTGGTAGAAGGCGTGCTGGCCGTTGGTGCCCGGCTCGCCCCAGAAGATTTCGCCGGTTTCGGAGGTGACCGGGGTGCCGTCCCAACGCACGGACTTGCCGTTGGATTCCATGGTCAGCTGCTGCAGGTAGGCCGGGAAGCGGTGCAGGTACTGGTCGTACGGCAGCACGGCGTGGGATGCGACCTTGAAGAAGTTGCGGTACCACACGTTCAGCATGCCGAGCAGCACGACCACGTTCTTCTCGAACGGGGTGTTGGCGAAGTATTCGTCGATCTCATGGAAGCCGTGCAGGAACTCTTCGAAACGTTCCGGTCCGAACACCACGGCGAGGGAAGTGCCGACGGCTGCGTCCACGGAGTAGCGGCCGCCAACCCAGTTCCAGAAGCCGAAGGCGTTGGCCGGGTCGATGCCGAACTCAGCGACCTTCTCCAGGTTGGTGGAGACGGCGACGAAGTGCTTCTTGATGGCTTCGGCGTTCTTCTCGTCGGAGCCGTCGACTGCGCCGGCGCTTGAGGCGTCGAGCAGCCAGGTGCGGGCTTCGCGAGCGTTGGTCAGGGTTTCCAGGGTGGTGAAGTCTTGGAAACGACGATGAACAGGGTGGTCTCCGGGTCGAGGCCCTTGGTCTTTTCGGCCAGATCGTTCGGGTCGATGTTGGAGATGTAGCGTGCGGAGATGCCTGCGTCAGCGTACGGCTTCAGCGCTTCGTACACCATGACGGGACCCAGGTCGGAACCGCCGATGCCGATGTTGACGACGGTTTCGATCTTCTTGCCGGAAACGCCGGTCCATTCGCCGGAGCGAACCTTGTCGGCGAATGCGTAGATGCGGCCGAGCACTTCGCGCACGTCCTTGACGGTGTCCTGTCCGTCAACGATGTACTTGCCTTCGTCTTCGGCCGGGCGGCGCAGTGCGGTGTGCAGCACGGCGCGGTCTTCGGTGTTGTTGATGTGCACGCCGGTGTACATGGCCTTGGTGCGCTCGTCGAGCTTGACGGCTTGGCGAGGTCTGCGAACAGCTGCAGGGTTTCCGGCTTGATCAGGTTCTTGGACAGGTCGAAGTGCAGGTCGCCCGCGTCGAAGCTCAGCTTCTCGACGCGCTCGGCGTCATCGGCGAACCACTGCTTGAGGCTGATGCCTTCGGACTGCAGCTCATCGTAGTGCTTCTGCAGTGCGGCCCACTCCGGGGTCTTGGTGGCGTCAACAGGAGGATTGATGGCCATGGTGTATAGGTCCTTTCATCATCACTATGAAGCGGATGCGATTGCGGCTTCTCTGCGGATTTCCGCGTGTCGCATTCCGTATCTCTTCACCTCACAAGATACTCACAAAAGAAGACAGAACAACACAAAAATATTTCCTGAGTTAACACATTCGCCAAGATTCGCAATATAGCGCGGTTCCGACAACCTTCCGTCTTCGACATGCGCATTTTCGACGATTACTGAAATCGTATGCATGGTTCCGGCGCAAGTCTTCGTAACACTTCCAAACATGTAATAAACGAAACGATCGCATTATGCAGTGAACGACAAGAAAACGGCACTGCAGCTACCAGCAAGCAAGCATTCAACGACTTCGTGCTCTGCGGGGTCACAAACAATCTCCCGCACCCGGTAAAGATCTCCTTGCCGCTCTTATGCGAGCGCGACGAACAAGAAGTGAGCGCCGGTCATCAGCAGCAAACTGATAATCGCAGTAATCGACAGCGTAAAACCAGCAAGCTTCGCATTACCAAGCACCTTGTCGGTAAACAGCGTGGAAAACACTGCAATCGGCGCCAAACAACACATTGCAGCCGCCTCACGAATCTCAGCGCCAAACGGCAGCAGCAGCCAAGCCGCAGTAGCAAACGCAATACCAAACGGCAGTCGCCAGCCAATCACCTTCAACACCTGAAGCACATCCTGCTTGCCAGATGGCAAATCCATAAGCATGCCCACCATCAGCATTGCGCAGAACGAATTCGCGTTCGAAAGCGGCTGCACGAGCGCGGCAATAATGTCAGGAATCTTCACGTTAGCGAGCGTGAGAATAATCATCACCAAGTACGTGTCGAACGGAACCGAACCGAAGAAACCCTTGAACACGTTGCGGGCCAACGCCTTGCGGGCAAGACGTTTGGCATCCTTGTCTTTCGGCTTCACATACGGGAGCGTGGGCGCATTGCCCTGATACTGTTCGGTAAGCGGCATGCCAGGCTTGATGTGCAGCAGCGTTTGCGTCATCACATTCGTACCGGCGGCAACCATTACGCAATTGCCAATGTCGAACATGGCGGCGGGCACGATCGCGCCCGTGCCAAGAAACGCCTGCACCACCGGGAAACAGAAGCAGCCAACGTTGAAGCCGGAACCATTCAACATCATGAACGCACGGTTCTGCACCGGTCGGTGGCGGGACGTCAAGAAAACCACGACCGGCGGAATGAACGCAACAATCAGGCCGAACAGCGAAATCAACAGCATGCTGGAATCATGCGGATTCGTAGCAAACGAATAGACGATCGCGCCTGGCAGCACCAGATTGAAAATAATGGTCTGCATAATGCGGTAATCGCGATCTTCGAACAGGCCGGCACGTTTGAACAAGTATCCGGCGAGAATAATCAGCAGTAGCGCAACAGGCTGAATCAGCGCAGACACGACACTCCCCTAATCCCTAATCATCTCTTTCTCTTCCTACCCGAAGCCATCTTAGGAGCATCCCCTGCCACCAAGCCACCCATCACCGTCCTGTTTCTTCCACCCACTGGAAGAAACAGGACGCTCACGCGCCCCTCAGCGTCCCAATTCCTCCACCCCGCTGGAAGAATCCCACCCGCAAATAAGCCTGCCACCGTCCCCAAAATTATCCAGTCAGTGGAAGAATCCACCCGCAAACGAGCTCCCCAACGTCCCAAATCCTCCACCTACTGGAAGAATCCACCCGCAAACAAGCTCCCCAACGTCCCAAATCCTCCAGTCAGTGGAAGAATTGGGACGCAAACGGGCAAAATGTTTTCAACATGTTCTCAAAAAGGCTTATTGAGTGGACTACAATGACCAAGAACTGGCGGAATTCCGCCGTTTTCTGAAAGTGCGCGAGATGGGACTTGAACCCACACGTCAAAGACACAGGAACCTAAATCCTGCGCGTCTACCAATTCCGCCACTCGCGCAAGTAGCCATATCGGGGCGAAACGCTCCTGATATGCGAAACCCTAGATGCTTTCACATCTAGGGCGCTGGAGCCACTTGACAGAATCGAACTGTCGACCTGCTCATTACGAGTGAGCCGCTCTACCGACTGAGCTAAAGTGGCAATGCCCGGAAGCACACGCCATCCGCGCACAAGACATAAAGCGTACCAGAAAGTCTCACCCCACGCAAATCCGCGTCGCGCCAAGCATGGCTGAAACCCCCTAAAGCTAGCGGCGCAGGAGTTTGTGGGCCAAATCGCTCACGCCGTAGCGCAGCTTGCTCACCGGAAGCGTGAATTCGCCCGGCAGTTCCTCAACGTAGCCGTTGAAGCCCTGCTTGAACTCGAGCACGCCGCGTCCATCGTCTTCCGGATCGTCGAACACTCCCGAAATGCCATAGAAGTTGTACCGCGTCACTCCGCGTTCCAAGCAACGCGACATCATCTCATGCTGTAAGGCGGTGGGCGCGTAGAACTTGGCGTAACGATCGTCGGATCCGCTGGAGAAATACACCAGCTCGCGTTCATGCCACATGAACAGACCTACGGCGACCGGCACCACCTCGCCATCACGAGCGATGCGCTCGTTCGCATCCTCAATACGGCGACGTGCGGACTCCACATTCTTCTGAGCCGTATCGAGCTTCTTGCGCACATCATCCGGGTACTTCGTATGCTCAAGCGAACGCTCCAAGCGTTCCACGTCTTTCGAGAACTTCGCCAGCTTTTCCTCCCAGGATTGCAAATAGCGGTCAAGATGCACTTCCGCCACCATGAACTCGGCCTTGTCTCCAAACGCATCATATACGCGTTCGAAGTAATCAAGGCTACGGTTGGCGAAATGCTGGCGTTCGCTACTCAGCTCGCAAATATCGTGGAACACGTTCAGCTCACTGCGATTCAGGCGTCGAACCTCCACGCCGCTGTTCCGCGCGATCTTGACGTTACGACGCGTGTTCTTCGCATACGAAGCGAGCAGCTCGCCGGCGTTCGAGAACTCTCTCAAGTCCTTGACGTAATTCCAACGGTTCATCAGGGCATCGTATCCACGGGTAAAGCCAGCATGCTTCCAACCCAGCCGCTCGTACTCCCGCACCATCTCATCATTGGGCTCGGCCATGGCCTTGCTTGCGAATCACGAACGCAATATACCTGGTTGGGCCAGCACGTCAGGCTGATGGCGTGAACCCGTTCGGCAGCCTCGCGCAAACCTTCGGTCAACGCGGTCATCTGCTCTCTGTTATTCCCATTGCACAACGGGCCAAGCCATAACGAGCCTTCCACGCCGAAACGCCCTTGCGAAAAAGCCACCAACGCGCCAGCCACCGGAGCATCGTGCGAATCCACCAATCCAACGTATTGCGTTTGCATGCCGTCGGACTGAGCCAATGCCGCCATTTCGGAAGTCTGCTGGAATCCGCCGTATCTGCTCGCGGCGGAAAGCTCATCAAACTCACTACCGCTCAGCTCGCGCACATTCCATTCAGACGATTCTTGCTCTTGTTCCTCACTCGCATTCACTTCGCGCATCACGATCCGTAACTGCCTTTCACTATCCCAACTGGCTAAAATCTCTTTCACCAAAAGCGATAACCTAGTCCAGCCTACAGTCGCCGTCAACAGCGTTCACATAACCCTCGCGCACCTATAAGCCCCCACCCAGAATCCTCCAAGCGGAAGGTGAGCTAATAGCTAGTGGCGCAGGAGTTTGCGGAGGGCGGTCTTGAGTTTGAAGGTCAGCGGGCGTACGGGAAGCACGAATGAGCCATGAGTTCCTCGACGTACCCGTTGAAGCCTTGCTTGAATTCGAGTACGCCACGACCCTCATCTTCCGGATCGTCGAACACGCCGTTGATGCCGTAGAAGTTGTAGCGGGTCACACCGCGTTCCACACACAAATGCAGCATGGCATCATGCTGAATGAGCGCGGAAGCGTAGAACGGCTTGTACTTTTCCACACTGCCTGAGAACAGATACACCGTTTCACGAGCGTGTTCCACGAATAGGGATGCTGCCGCCGGAAGCACGTCACCGTCTTTGGCGTACTCGGCCGCCTCGGTCAAACGTTTTTCCGCCGCCGCCAAGTTTCGGGACTCCTCCCCTAGCTGGCGTTCCGTTTTGGTGGTCGGATGCTCGTCGTACTTGGCCTGCAGCACATCGACCTTCTTCCGCAAGGCGTCACACTTGGATTCCATGTCGCAATGTATTCGCCGATGTGAATCTGCGCCACCATGAAGTGGGCTTTGCTGCCGTAAGCTTGCTTGAACTTGCGGAAGTAGCTTCACCACGATATTCGAAATTACGGCGTTCGGCGGTGGCCTGCTCGATGTCGGCAAACACCTGCAGCTCGTCTTCGCCTAGCTCGCGCACATGCACGCCCATGGATGCGGCACGTTTCACGCTCCACTGCGTGCGCTTGTCATACGACTTGAGCAGTGACTTTTCGTCGGTAATGCCAGTCAGGTCTTTCAGGTAACGCCAGCGCGGCACCGCAGTGTAGCCGATGGTGAAGCCATCATGCATGAAGCCGAGGTTTTTCAACGTTTCCACGGCATCATCAGCAGGAGCACCACCTTGGTCGGCTGGCAGTTCGCCGCCACGCGAGTCATGCAGGCAGTATGGCATTTCCGGCACGATTTCCATCTGTGCGGAACCTTTCGCCTTCGCGTGCTGCTTGAGTTGGGTCATGAAATATTCGGTCAATTCGCGATCGCGATAGTCACACAAGGGGCCGTCGTGCACCACACTGAAGGTGGAAAGGCGGCTGCGATGCGTTTCGAATAATGCTCCCGCAACGATTGTGCCGTTTTCTTGAACGCCAAGGTATTCCACTTCGATCCCTTGGCCGGCACGCAGACGGCCTGCGGCAGAGGTCTGTTGGAAGTTGCCGTCCGCGTGATGTGCGGAAAAATCGTCAAACGCCTCCGGACTCAACGTAACCAGAGAAAATGCTCGCATGTAATCCTACCCCTTCATGCTGGTTGATTACGAGATTGATTGCCGTACGCAACCAGCATGATGGTAGCACGAGTCAAAGGACGGTGATTTCGGTAGGGATTACCGGGTCGCCCTTCATGAGGCTTTGCGCGCCGATCGGCAGTTCGGCCAGCGCCTGGGCGCGGTAATTATGCGCGTTGACGATGGCTTCGTGGCCTGATAATCGGAGTTGATTTCGCCGTTGCTCACGTAGCCGACCAGCAGATCCTTCCAGCCTTCTTCCGGCTGATAGGCGGCCAGCTGCTCTTCGGAGCCGGAAATCACATGTTCGCAGTCGGCCAGCGCATACTCGTACGAACGGAAGGCGAGCTTGCGGCCCGGAACCGTGGCCTTGTCTTTCGACTTCTTGGCCACCGGCTGCATGTCACCAGCGGAATTCTCGCGTTCAGTCAGCTTGTACACCATCGCACAGGTCGGAGCGCCCGATCCGGTGACGAGCATGGTGCCCACGCCATACGAATCGACCGGCGCGGTCTGCAGCGAAGCGAGCGCATACTCGTCCAAATCGTTGGTAACGGTGATCTTCGTGTTGGTAGCGCCCAACGCATCCAGCTGGTTGCGCACGCGCTGCGCCAACGACGCCAGATCGCCGGAATCGATGCGCACGCCGCCCAATTCTGGTCCGGCCACGTCAACAGCTGTCTTCACGGCCTCTTCAATGTTGTACGTGTCAACCAACAGTGTGGTGTTCTTGCCGAGCGCGGCAATCTGCGATTCAAACGCGCTGCGCTCATCATCATGCACCAGCGTGAAGCAGTGCGCGGCCGTGCCGATGGCATTCAAGCCATACATTTTGCGCGGCCAGC
>ENA-OQAZ01001651-OQAZ01001651.1-human-gut-metagenome-genome-assembly--contig:-NODE-1651-length-10257-cov-1.761895_pt1 | contig 10257 bp, 12 predicted proteins | sample MGYA00242737_ERZ504531 | MGnify/ENA primary metagenome ERZ504531 (study PRJEB26092, sample SAMD00036244) | human gut metagenome | host: Homo sapiens | study: EMG produced TPA metagenomics assembly of...
GCTTCAAAGGCCAAGGTTGAAAACTATAAAGAATTAGGACTTAACTCAGAAACAGCAGTTGTGTTCAATATCACAAGCCGTGAACAGGTTATCGTTAATACATGGTACGGCGGAGAAATGAAGAAGGTATGTTCTCTATGATGAACTACTTCCTTCCACTTAAGGGAATTGCTTCAATGCACTGCTCAGCTAACACAGATATGAACGGTGAAAACACAGCAATCTTCTTCGGTCTTTCAGGTACAGGTAAGACTACACTTTCAACAGACCCTAAGAGACTTCTCATCGGTGATGACGAACACGGCTGGGATGACAACGGCGTATTCAACTTTGAAGGTGGATGCTACGCTAAGGTTATCAACTTGATAAGGAATCTGAACCGGATATCTACAACGCAATTAAGAGAAACGCTCTCCTTGAAAACGTTACTCTTGATGCAGACGGTAAGATTGACTTCGCTGATAAGAGCGTAACAGAAAACACCCGTGTTTCTTACCCAATCGACCACATTAAGAATATTGTACGTCCGATTTCTTCAGCTCCTGCTGCTAAGAACGTTATCTTCCTTTCAGCTGATGCTTTCGGTGTACTGCCTCCAGTATCTATCCTGACACCGGAACAGACACAGTACTACTTCCTTTCAGGATTTACAGCTAAGCTTGCAGGTACAGAACGTGGTATCACAGAACCTACCCCTACATTCTCAGCTTGCTTCGGACAGGCATTCCTTGAGTTACATCCTACAAAGTATGCTGCTGAACTTGTTAAGAAGATGGAAAAGAGCGGAGCTAAGGCTTACTTAGTTAATACAGGTTGGAACGGAACAGGTAAGAGAATCTCTATTAAGGATACTCGTGGTATCATCGACGCTATCCTTTCAGGTGCTATTAAGACAGCTCCTACAAAGCAGATTCCAATGTTCAACTTTGAAGTACCTACAGAACTTCCGGGCGTTGATTCAGGAATCCTTGATCCTAGAGATACATACGCTGATGCTTCTGAATGGGAAACAAAGGCTAAGGATTTAGCTGAAAGATTCAACAAGAACTTCGTTAAGTACACAGGCAACGAAGCTGGTAAGGCTTTAGTAGCTGCCGGTCCTCAGCTTTAATCTGAAACTTCAATTAAATACTATAGGTCTTTGCCTATGATTTACAGCGCTGTTGCTTTTTAAAGGAACAGCCGCTGTATTTATCTGAATCTATAAATAAAACACCGAATATCTCTTATTGTAGAGATACTCGTCGATTTTGGTCTGACTTTTGTTGAATTTTTCGTATTTTGCGGGTTTTTACCGGTCAATTTCCGCTGCGTGTGCAAGTGCCGCATCAATATTGGCACAGAAGTTTTCTTCTCCGACCAGTTCCACAAAGCCTGCTTTTTCCATCATCGCACGCGGCTGTTCCTGTACATGGGAAAGCACCAGCGTAATGCCCTTCTTTTTGCAGATTTCATGAATATTCGTTAATGAGCGCAATGCGGTTACGTCCATTGCCGGTACACCGCGCATACGGATAATAACTACCTTAATGCCCGGTTCTGCTGAAATTTCCAGAAATTTATCTGCGGCGGCAAAGAACATCGGTCCGATAATTTCGTAAACCAGTGTATGCTTTGGCACAACCTTTAAAGAAATCTTATCTGGGTCATTATTTTCATCAATCTCACTTCCAAGGTACTTCCAGCTCTTTACCGCTGTAACATCAGACATTCTCTTTAAGAATAAAAGCGCTGCCAGTACGATACCGACTTCGATTGCCACAACAAGGTCAAATACAACAGTCAGTACAAAGGTAACAAGTAGCACGGCAACATCACTCTTTGGGGATTTGCGCACTAATTTAACAAATTCTCTCCAGCCGCTCATGTTATATGCAACCATAAACAAAATGGCGGCAATCGCAGGCATTGGAATCCATGCGGCATACGGCATTAATACAACAAGTACTAAAAGCAGTGTCACGGAATGAACCATTCCCGCAACCGGTGTTCGTCCACCGTTTTTTACATTGCTGCGGTTCTTGCAATCGCACCTGTCGCCGGGATACCGCCAAACAGCGCTGATACAATGTTTCCGGCGCCCTGCGCAACCAGTTCCATATTCGGCTTGTGGCGGCTGCCAATCATACCGTCGGGATACGACACAGGATAACAGGGATTCAATTCCTGCAAGCACCGCAATTGTCAGTGCATCCGGGAATAAATCACGAATCATGCCAAGACTTATTTTCGGCATGGAAATGCCCGGTACTTTATTGGATATTGTATACAAATCGCCAATCGTCTTTACATTCATGTGAAGCAGCTTTACCATTAAAATTGCTACGATAACTGCAATCAATGACGGTGGAATTTTTTCCGTGACCTTTGGAAACACAATCAGAATCGCAAGGGATACCAGTCCGACAATTAATGCCTGCACCTGAATTGTTCCGATACACGTAACACATTCTTTAACCTTGTCTATGGTTTCCACCGGTGAATATGTAAATGTCAGTCCCAAAAAGTCCTTGACCTGTCCGATAACAATCGTTACGGCAATACCAAAGGTAAAGCCCGATGTAATCGTATACGGAATGAAGCGGATTAAATTTCCGAACTTTAAAAGTCCCATTATAATAAGAAGGATTCCCGCCATAACGGTTGCCACAACAAGACCTTCCATCTGGTGTTCTGCGACAATTCCGGCTACAATCGTTGCAAATGCGGCGGTCGGTCCTGCAATCTGCACACGGCTTCCGCCCAGAAACGAAATGACAAATCCGGCAAAAATTGCCGTGTAAATACCCTGTTCCGGTCCAACACCGGAAGCAAGGGCTAACGCAATCGACAGCGGAAGCGCAATAATCGCCACAATAATACCGGCAATCACGTCTTTTACAAACTGCTCTTTTGAATATCCTTTCATGCAGTCAAACAACTTTGGTACAAACTGATTCATTTTTCTAACCTTTCTCTTTCTTTTCTTTGAAACACGCTGTTATACACCACATCCACGCGTGACAGCATTTCCTCTTACAGGCATGTCCAATTATAAATTTAATGTAAAAATTTTATAAACAAAAAAACGTTTCTATTATAGCACACCTGCATAAATTTGCAAGCAAAAAAAAGCAGGCCGGAATGTGCCGTCCCTCAAAGGATAAACCTTTTGGGAAACGGTCATTCGACCCGCTTTATATGTCATACCTTATAAGTCCTGTCTTATATACTATGGCTTTATGTGTTTATAAACCAATACAAATGCACTGCGAGCTGTTTATGACTCAGATTCTACCGCATTATCATTTAAGAAATTCTGTACCTTCTGATACAGCACTTCGTAACCGACTTCTGAATTCATTTCATTGCCGTAGTTGTCTAAGATTTCCTGATAATTTGTGTATCCGTAGTAATCTGCAAGCTGTGCACCCATGTCGTTAATTTCATCGGCAGAAACCGTGATTTTTTCATTCGATGCAATCGGTGTCAGCACCATTTTTTCAAGAAGGTACTGCTGTGCATATTCTACTGCATAGTCATTAAAAGCGTCCTGTGATTCAAATCCGTATACCTGTGAAAGATATGAATCTAAATCAGAAATGCCGTAAGATGAACCATATGAGTTAAACTCTGACTCAACATTAGACTTTAATGTATTTACAAGGCTGTCTAATTCTTCCTGCGGATAACCGCTTGGTGTCAGATTTTCGCTGAGCTTGGAATAAACTGCCTGATATTTGTCACTTGCAAATGTAGATTCTGCCTGTGATGTCAGGTAATCCTTTACATAGCTTCTTAATTCAGCAACTGTTGTTGCTTCTACGCCGAGTGTAGACGCATTTTCAGCAACCCATGCATCTGTCAAATCCGGCACAGTGCTTTTCTGGATAGACTTTACGGTTACAACGAAAATAACATCTTTTCCCGCAAGGTCAGAGCTTGAGTAGTCTGAAGGGAACGTACACGGAATATTATATTCCTGACCGACTGTCAGACCGATAAGTCCCTGGTCTAAATCGGTAATAAACTTGCCTGAACCGATGGTATAGCTGGCATCCGTTGCTGTACCGCCTGAGAACGCTTCTCCGTTTAACAGACCGCTGTAATCAAGCTTTACCGTATCGCCGGAAGCCGTCACGCCTTCTGTAACCGTTTCTGTTGTAGCTGTCTGTGATAATAACTTTGAAATGTAGCTTTCTACGTCATCATCAGATACCGTAAGAGATGAACGGTCTACAGATACTTCAATGCCCTTGTAATCCGGCAGTGTTACATACTGCTTGTAAACATCTGCATTGGATGTAATTGTTCCTGCATATTCTTCTGCTGTAACCTCTTTATTCACTGTAGATGCCGCATTATCCTGTGATGTCTTCTTGCCTCCGCAGGCTGTCAGGGACACTGCTAAAGATGCGGCAAGCATAACACCGAAAAATCTTTTTTTCATAAATCAAATTTCCTTTCGTTTCATCATTCCTATATTTTGATGTGTCACAATTTTACATGACTATATTGTTATAGCATAAATCATGATAAAAAAAAAGCCGTTTCACATTTTTTTCATGATTCCGGCGCAATTCTTCTTTAATTTTTATAGATTTTATACGAAATATCCGCTATAATCATTTTGTTATGAAAATATTTTTTAGAAAATTGAAAACGGCTTTTTTTACACCGCTGCTGATACTCTGCATGCTTTCGGCCTGCGGCTGCCAGACACAGCTCTCTGACCCGGTCACCGTCACCGGATATAAGCTCAATACTTATGTACAGATTTCTTCCTATATAAATGTATCCAAATCCGTTTTAAACGGCTGTCTGGATTTGTGCGATACGTATGAACAGCTCTGCTCCCGTACTTTAGAGAGCAGTACGCTTTATGCCGTGAACCACCACCAGACCGATGAAATTCCGGCAGAGCTTGGTGAGCTAATTGCCACCGGCTTAGACTACTGCCGCATTTCCGGCGGTGCGTTTGATATCACTATCGGAAGTGTCTCACAACTCTGGGATTTTACCGCAGAACAGCCGGCCGTTCCGAATGCTGCCGCCATTGCCAATGCATTGCAATATGTCGATTATACAAAAGTGGAACTTACACCGCTTGAGAACGGCAATTACCGCATTACCATGCCGGAGGGTACGGTATTGGATCTCGGTGCGATTGCAAAGGGCTATATTGCGGATAAGATCAAAGATTATCTGTTAGCACATGATATTACAAGTGCCATGATTAATCTGGGCGGCAATGTGCTGTGTGTCGGCGGAAAAAGTGACTCGAAGGATTTTACGGTCGGTGTAAAAAAGCCATTTACACAAAGCAATGAACTTTTGCTGACGTTAAATCTGCGGGACTGCTCTGTGGTGTCTTCCGGCACGTATGAACGGTATTTCTATGAAAATGATACCTTTTATCATCACATTTTAAATCCCGCAACCGGTTATCCTTACGACAACCGGCTGACAGATGTCACCATACTCTCTGCCGTTTCGCTGGACGGCGACTGTTTAAGCACCACGTGTTTTGCACTGGGGTTAGACGACGGTCTGGCACTCATTGAATCGCTGGACAATATCGAAGCCGTCTTTGTCACCACGGATGGAAGCATTTACTATTCCAGCGGCATGAGCCGGTATCTGAATGAGTGATACCGCAAATAAAAATTTGGAGGAAAAATCCTCTCCTCGCTTTAGGAGAAATGTGAGTAAACTCACATAGGATTTTCCTTCGGAAAACATGGAGGATTATATGATTCGTTCTTTTCTTGTTATTGTGTTCCTGATCCTGTTCTTTATCTTCAGCCTGATTGCGCTGCCGGTTGAATGGGTTATCGGAAAATTCAATCCCGATGTAAAGGCAGTTTCTTCCCTGCGGATTGTGCAGGCGCTTTTCACATCATTTTATTTTTAGCCGGTGTGCATACAACTGTGACCGGACTGGAAAATATCCCGGACGATGAGCCGGTTTTATTTATCGGAAACCACCGCGGATTTTTTGATGTGATTATTTCTTATACGTATATGAAACGTCCGACCGGATTTGTTGCCAAAAAGGAAATGAAAAAGGCGCTGATTATCCGCCGCTGGATGGACAATTTATTCTGTCTGTTCTTAGACCGTGAAAATATGAAGGAAGGCTTAAAAACCATTTTAAAGGGAATTGACTACATTAAAGACGGCAAATCCATTGTTATTTTTCCGGAAGGCACACGCAATAAAGGCGAAGGTGTTCAGGATTTCCATGCCGGAAGCTTTAAATTTGCAGAAAAAACAGGCTGTAAGATTATTCCGATGGTACAGACCAATACCGACTGCATTTTTGAACGTCAGTTTCCGCGCTTAAAGGCAACACACACCACGCTCGCTTTCGGCAAACCGATTGATGTTAATTCTTTCCCAAAGGAAGAACGCAAAAAAATTGCCGCCTATACGCATGATGTCATTGTAGAAATGTATGAAAAAGAATAACTTTTTTCTTTTCAAATACGGGCATATATGCTATACTTTTATAGATATTTTAATAATTTAGGAGGACGATACTATGCCAGTCTGGGGAATCGTTTTATTAGTAATTTTCGTCATTTTACTTGCCGTATTTATCGGTTTAATGATTTTTGGAAACAAGCTCCGTAAACAGCAGGACGAACAGCAGGCGCAGATTGATGCGGCAAAGCAGGTGATGTCCATGTTAATCATTGATAAAAAGAAGATGAAGCTTAAAGATGCCAATCTTCCAAAAGATGGTTTTAGAGCAGACACCAAAGTATCTGCGCGGCAGTAAGATGCCTATTGTAAAAGCTAAAATCGGACCGAGAATCATGACACTTATGGCAGACCCGAAGGTTTTTGACCAGCTTCCGGTTAAAGCCGAAGTCAAAGCTGAAGTCAGCGGTATTTACATTACAGGAATCAAATCTGTACGCGGCGGTAAAGTCAGTTGCAGAACCGGCTCCGAAGAAAAAAGGACTTAAAAAAATTTTTCAGTAAGAACAAATAATTGATTTACATAAGGGCTGTTGCAGAAAGTATTCCTATTTTTTGCACAGCCCTTTCATCTAATTGAGTGCCATGTATCCGATGATACATAAGAATGGAGGATTTATGCGTAATCTCACACTTTTAACAGATTTATATGAACTGACTATGATGCAGGGATATTTTAAAACCGACAATAACCGCACGGTTATTTTCGATGCCTTTCACAGAAAAAATCCATGTGACGGCGCTTATGCGATTTCCTGCGGCTTAGAACAGGTCATTGACTACATTAAGAATCTTCATTTTACAGAAGATGATATTGCATACCTGCGTAGTCTGTCTATCTTTGATGAAGACTTTCTGGAATATTTAAGTAACTTCCACTTCACAGGTGATATTTATGCCATTCCGGAAGGTACGGTCATTTTCCCGCGTGAACCGATTGTCAAGGTCATCGCACCGATTATGGAAGCACAGCTTGTTGAAACGGCTATTTTAAATATTATCAACACCAGAGTTTAATTGCCACAAAGGCCGCCCGTGTCTGCTATGCCGCAAAGGGTGACGGTATTATGGAATTCGGTCTGCGCCGCGCACAGGGACCGGACGCCGGTATTTACGGTGCAAGAGCCGCTGTTATTGCAGGCTGTGTCGGTACGAGCAACGTCCTGACCGGTCAGATGTTTGGTGTGCCGGTAAAGGGAACACACGCCCACAGCTGGATTATGAGCTTTCCGGATGAATATACTGCATTTAAAACCTATGCCGATTTGTATCCGAATGCGTGTATCCTGCTTGTCGATACGTATGACACCCTGCGTTCCGGTGTACCGAATGCGATTCGCGTATTTAAGGAAATGCGTGAAAAAGGCATTGATTTAAAGGGCTACGGTATCCGTCTGGATTCCGGCGATTTAGCTTATCTGACAAAGAAAGCGCGTAAAATGTTAGACGATGCCGGATTTGAAGATGCCATTATTTCCGCTTCCAGCGACTTAGACGAATATCTGATTGACTCCTTAAAGACACAGGGTGCGGCGATTACTTCATGGGGTGTCGGAACCAATCTGATTACTTCTAAGGACAACCCGGCATTCGGCGGTGTTTATAAGCTTGCCGCAGTGATGGGCGATGACGGCACATTTATTCCGAAAATCAAGCTGTCCGAAAATTCAGAGAAAATCACAAATCCGGGCAACAAGACGGTTTACCGTGTCTACGATGCCGACGGCATGATTAAAGCAGATTTAATCGCGCTGGCCGATGAAACGTATGATGAATCACAGCCTCTGCTTTTATTTGACCCTGTGGAAACGTGGAAAAAGACACTGATGGAGCCGGGCGAGTATTCTATGCGTGAGATTATGGTGAAAGTATTTGATAAGGGCGAGTGTGTTTACGATTCGCCAAATGTCATGGACATTCAGAAATACTGCAAACAGGAGCAGGCAACGCTTTGGATGAATCCAAGCGGCTGATTAATCCTCAGGTTGTTCATGTCGATTTATCACAGAAGCTTTATGATTTAAAGCAGGAACTCCTGCACAATTACGGACGGGAAAAGCTGTAGCAATACGCTTCCCGCCCTTTTTTAATTTGCTTTCTATTTTTTCGAGTGTATTTAACAGTTCATACAGAAGCGTATACAACTGTGCAGCTTTTTCCTGCGGAAGTGCCGCGCATGCCATCATTTTCTGCGGAATCAGCACCGCTTCGTCTTTTAAGTCTTCTCCCTTTGGCGTAATGGCGGCAATTAATACCCGCTCGTCTTCTTCGCTTCGGGTACGTGTCACATATCCTTTCTGCTCTAATTTTTTTTAAGAGCGGCGTGAGTGTTCCGGAATCTAAAAACAGGCATTTGCCAGTTCCTTGACACTGATTTGCTTTTTTCCCACAGCACCATCATGGCGATGTACTGTGTATAGGTTAAATGTATTTTTTCAAGAAATGATGTATACCGCTTGATAATCTCTCTGGAGCAGGCATACAGCGGAAAACACAGCCCGCCGGACATTTCATGATTATCTGACGGACTGTGTTTAACTCATTTTTTACTTTTGATTCTGCTCAAGCTGTTCCAGCTTTTCCGCCATTTCCCGTAACCGGTGTCTGACTGCTTCCAGTTCTTCTTTTTGTGTGTCAATGGTTGCTTGCTGTGAATCAATCGTTTCCTGCTTTGCTTCCAATTCTTCCTTCTGCGTGTCAATCTTTTCCTTCTGAACATCAATCGTATCCTGCATTTCATCTATCATGTACTGCACCGTATTTCTATCCAGTTGAATCAATTCCTTTGAAACATTTCCATCACCTTTTCCACATTCTGGCACATGACATAGATTTCTTCGTACATTTCTTTAAACTCCGGGTACTGACTGATTAGTTCAATGATAATCTCCGGTTCATCTGTACTTAGAAATGTGAGCCACGCTTCTGTCTTATTCCTAAGATTATTGTGGTAGATTCCACGGAAAATGTCAAGCGGTATGAACACATATTTTTGCAGTAATTCCAGTTCCAGACCTGTGTCTGACTGCTGTTTGAATTTGTGAATGTAGTTTTGTGGATATTCATGAAATTCTTTGATACTTGTTTCAAAAAATACGATCGTATAGACGGATTTTATATCCTTATAACTGAAGGCTTTTTTCTTTTCGCCTTTGACCCCGGTGCAGTAGTCTAAAAATTCCTCCTGCTGTTCTTCGTCCCATTCCCGATATTTTTCTAAAAGTTTTGGATTCTCGCGGATTTCTCTTTTAATATCCTCCCGCTCACGAATCATCGGAAAATACTGTTTTAATTTTGTTGTGCTTTTTGGCAATCGCATCGCCCCTTTCTTTCGCATTTTATTCATCGTTCAACAGCATTTATAAATATTGTTGATGTATATACTATACTTCATATAATAAACCTTATCAATATATTTTATACACTATTCAAATAATATTTAGAACTATTTTCCTCCACTTCTGCCAAAGTCCCTTTAATACAAAAAGAGCAGACACAAAAATCCTTTCTGTATCTGCTCTCTATCCGCTTTTACCGGCTTATCCTAAAAGAAATCCACCGTTAAAATTCATGATTTAATTTTAAATTATTCTACTGTATAAATCCAGCCCTTAGGCGCTTCAAGCTTGCCCATCTGGATACCTGTTAAAGTATCGTACAGCTTCTGGATTGTAGGGCCCATCTTTTCCATACCGCTTGGCATGCAGATTTCCTTGCCGTGGTCAACAATCTTACCAACCGGTGAGATAACAGCTGCTGTACCGCAAAGACCACATTCTGCGAAATCCTTTA
>ENA-OQAZ01001655-OQAZ01001655.1-human-gut-metagenome-genome-assembly--contig:-NODE-1655-length-10235-cov-5.309953_pt1 | contig 10235 bp, 10 predicted proteins | sample MGYA00242737_ERZ504531 | MGnify/ENA primary metagenome ERZ504531 (study PRJEB26092, sample SAMD00036244) | human gut metagenome | host: Homo sapiens | study: EMG produced TPA metagenomics assembly of...
CTTTTCCATTCTTCCAGCTAATCCTACATCTCCATTTGAAACGATTGATTCCCTGATTATGAAAAAGGACCCATTGGATTCTCTGCTAATGCATAACATAGTTCATGGCCCTGTTCGCTGGAATACACCAGATAATATTTATTTTTATCTTTCGGATGCTGGATGCTTCCAGAAATGCGTGTCCCTCATACGGAGTTCCAACTGACTGAAGTTTTCCTGGAACTGTTGCTACTGGAAGAGTCTTAATTGTCTTCATATCATTTTCCAGCTGAACTACAAATCCTCCCTTGTATGCAGCTTCAGGAAATCCTTCTTTTCTTTTTTGTAATGCAAAACCATAATATAAGAAATTTCCTTCTTCTGCACTATAGATTGCAGGATCAAACATCAATCCATATCCTGATTCTGAAGTAAGTATTCTTCCGTCCGAAAAACATACATCTCCATAATACTCATAATGACCAGCCGGTGTGGCGCACACTGCCACACCAAGCTTGTCCATTTTTGAAGTGAAATAATACAGATAATATCTTCCATCCGGTCCACATATAGCATCAGGAGCCAGAAGATCAACTTCTGTCTCATAGTTTGGATCATCTGATTTCTTAAAAATCACGCCTTCAAATGTCCAATTTGTCAAATCGTCTGCTGGAGCACTCCAACACACATAATCTCCTGTGCAATATCGCTCACCCTCTGCCTCATCATGCGAACCATATACATAAACCCTATCGCCAAAAAATTTCGGTTCTCCATCTGGAATGTACTCCCATCCCGGCAGATATGGGTTTCTTGTCTGTTTCATCTATTTCACCCTTTCTTTTATGAATCTAACATTTTGTCATTATATCCAAAAAGATATGTTAAAATGATTCCACCAAAAAATCCAATTGCAATAACAACTGCTGCAATTTTTCCCATCATTGCAACAAATGCAGGGATTGTCAGAACACAAGTAGAAATCAACGCTGTCTGCATTCCACCAGATGTTGCGATCAACACTCCTCCAATCGCATCTAAAAGGCATACGATTACAAACGGTCTTTTAAATTTTAACACAACTCCATAAATTGCAGGCTCCGTTACTCCTGCTACAAATGCTGAAATTCCTGTAGATACCGCTGTCTGTTTCAGTTCTGGATTCTTAGTCTTTAGGAATACACCAAACGCACATCCAGCCAATGCAAAGTTTGTCGCTAATGTAATTGCAAAAATTGGATCTGCACCGATCGTAGCAAAGTTATTCATAACAAGTGGTACAAGCCCCCAATGTAAACCAAAGATCAGCATAATCGGATATAATGCTCCAAATACAAATCCTGCAACTGGTGGACAAGTATCAAGCAACCAGCCGATTCCATCTGCAAGTCCCACTGCAACAATATTCGTAACTGGTCCAATTACGAGAAATGTCAACAATGCAGTCACAACAAGACTCAAAAGTGGAACAAAGATTCCACGAATCACTTGTGGGAATAAAGGTTTAATCAATTTTTCAAACTTCGCCTGGACAAACACTGCTACAACAATTGGAATGACAGAACAAGGATAACTAATCAATGTCACCGGGATTCCAAAGAAACTTACTGCTTCTCCTGCACTGTATAATGTACTGATATTTGGATATACAAGTGCCGCTGCTACTGCCATCGCTACGAAAGGCTCTGCTTTAAACTTCTTTGCGGCTGTATATGCAAGGAAAATTGGCAGGAAATTAAACACGCCATCTGCCATAGCATATAAAAGCTGATATGTTGTTCCTGCTGTATCCAACCAGCCAACTGTTGTAAAGACGACAAGAAATCCTTTTAACAATCCTGCTGCCATAAATGCACCCATAAATGGAAGGAAGATTGCTGAAATCACATCAATTGCTATCGTCAGAATACTCTTCTTGGCTGTTCCTCCATCCTCATCCGCTTCACCTGTCAGATTAATATTCGTCACCTTTCCGATCTCATCGTAAACATCTCCAACATCTGTTCCGATAACAACCTGATACTGTCCTGCTGCAACCATAACCTGAATAACACCTTCTGCCTTTTTCAGTGCTTCCAGATTTACTTTCTTTTCATCTTTTACTATAAAACGAAGACGTGTCATACAATGTGCCAGTGATTTTACATTTTCTTCACCACCGATCTCACGGACAATGTCTATTGCCATCTTATTATAATTTTTAGCCATGAGTTTCTCTCCTTCTAATAACTTTTAGATTTCAAATCAACCGGATTGTTTCAGAATTGTGCACCACCCTGACTTCTTCCTGCAATCATTTCTGTTCTGAAAACATTTCTCCCCACCACCATGAACTATGTCGTGTTTCTCTTATGGAGTTCTTTCGTATATCTGAAAAAGGCTTTTTAATATACAAAAAAAGACCCAGAATATACTTTGGACTAATGTATAAGTCCTCTGCTATCTCTGCGTCTTGCTGAACTGAATCATAACAAACTGATCTGCATGTGTAATTGATTTCTGCATCTACTTTAGCAAACTATCGTGTGTTTGTCTAGCTTGCAGAATCACCAATATTTTCCACTAAAAATTATTACTTTTTCACAATGGACAAATCTCCTTTCACTGTCTACAATGGATTTATAAGCGATTGTTACTGTTGAATCAGGCAAGTCGGTTTTATGTTATAATAAGTTCATGAGACAGATATTTTATTATCGGCATCTCAATACACTTTTATACCATAAGATCGGCTTTTATTTTTTTACAAAACAATCAATACAAAGGAGATATCTAATATGCAGATCACCCGTGTTCTTAATACGAATGCTGTCTTATCAGCAGATTCTGACAGCAATGAAATCGTCCTTCTCGGCCGCGGGATTGGATTCAAAGCCCGCCCCGGAGACAACGTGGATGAAACTAAAATTGAAAAACGTTTTACGTTAAATGACAAGAAACAGTTAAGCCGTTTTCGGGAACTTTTAGAACAGATTCCTTCTGAATACATTTTTGTAGCAGAACAGGCAATTTCATTTGCCAAACGCTTCTACAATCTGCAGCTGAATGAATCTATCCATATTTCTCTTGCAGATCATCTTCACAGTGCTGTAGAGAATGCAAAGCTTGGAATTCAGATTCCAAACTCCCTTCTTTTAGATATTAAACAGTATTATCCAAGAGAATATGAGATTGGACAACAGACCATCACTTTTGTAGATGACAAACTTCACATTAAACTTCCAGAAGATGAGTGGGGCTTTGTCGCCATGCATTTTGTCAATGCACAATACGGAAAAGAAAATACTAATGTCAAAAAAATCATTACATTTGTGAGAGATGTAAATAATTTTATTTTAAACGAGCTTGATATTAAACCTGATGAAGATTCCTTGTTTTATCACCGCTATATGACACACCTGAATTTCTTTGCACAGCGAGTTGCCGGCGGCGTTCATTATTCTGATGACAATGATATTGAACTGTCATTATTAAAAAAACACTATCGCGAAGAATACAAGGTAAGCTGTGATGTTGCAAATTACATTAAGAAAAACTATCATTTTAAACCTAACAAAGATGAAATCATGTATCTCACAATTCACTTGGCGCATATTACACGCCACTCGGTTTAACAATTTCATTTTAATTTAAAATCAGGAGGACTCAGACTATGGGATTTTTAACAAAACTTTTTTTCTGGAAAATCAGAGGAAAATGCAAAGCCAGAAGAAATCAAAACTACTAACTCACAACCAAATACGATCTATGCACCTTTTAAAGGCACTGTCATTCCATTAGAGCAGATTAACGATGGTGTGTTTTCCAGCGGTGTACTCGGTCAGGGAATTGGAATGTACCCAGAGGAAGAAACTGTCTATGCACCTTTCGATGGAAAAATCACTCAGGTAATTGACACAAAACATGCTATCGGTATCTTAAGTAATGACAATATCGAATTATTGATTCACGTTGGGATGGATACTGTTGCAATGAAGGGAAAAGGATTTAAACTGTTTGTTTCAGAAGGTGATAGCGTATCCTGTGGACAGAAATTAATGACCTTTTCTAAATCAGAGATTGCTGCTGCCGGATATCCGGATACAACTGCAATTATTATAACAAACACCGATGATTTCAATAAGGTTTCTACTCTTATTGAGGGACCTGTAGAAAAAGGGACCGCCGTACTGATTACAGAATAATGCAAAGGAGAACGTTATGACAGAACAACAATTACTAGACTTATTTCATCAAATGACTTTAGAAGAAAAGATTGGACAGCTTGTCCAGTTGGATGGCGGATGTTTCGGTACTGATGCCATGGCTGTCGGACCAAGAGAAAAGCTTGGTGTCACAGAAGAAACCGTACGCAACTGTGGAAGCGTATTAAATGTTCTTGGTGCTGAAAAGGTTCATGAAATCCAAGATCATTTTCTTGCTGAAAATCGTTTAAAAATACCGCTCCTCTTCATGGCAGATGTAATTTACGGATACCAGACTGTTTTCCCGATTCCTCTTGGTCTTGGATCCACCTGGAACCCAAACCTGATTCGTGAAGATTATAAACTGATTGCAGAAGAAGCCTGCAGTGATGGTGATATGGTTACCTTCAGCCACCTGCTGATCTAATTCGTGATGCAAGATGGGGACGTTGTCTTGAAATGCCCGGAGAAGATCCTGTTCTGATCTCTCATTTTTCTAAAGCAATGGTAGAAGGTTTCCAGAACACATGGGAAAAGGGAAAAAGTGTTGCCTCCTGTCTGAAACATTTTGCCGGATACGGTGCCCCGGAAGCCGGACGTGAGTATAACACCGTTGATATGAGTAAACGCCGTTTCCTTCAGGATTTTCTTCCTGGTTATAAATCTGCTGTAGATGCAGGATGTGAACTGGTTATGACTTCCTTTAATACCGTAGATGAAATTCCTGCTACTGCCAATAAATGGCTGATGGATGATATTTTACGAAAAGAATGGGGATTTAATGGAGTAATCATTACAGATTATGCAGCAATCTCCGAATTAAAGGCTCACGGAGTTGCTGCTGATGATGCTGAAGCTGCAAAACTTGCAATAAATGCAACTGTAGATATTGATATGAAGACATCTTGCTATGCAAATAATCTTGCGGATCTTGTTGCCCGTCACGAAATTGATGAGGCACAGATTGATGCTGCCTGTTATCGAATCCTTACGCTGAAAAATAAACTTGGACTTTTCGAAGACCCATACTATGGATGTAGTGTAGAAAAACGTGATTCCGTTATCTGCAGTCCTGAAAAAATCAGTGCTGCCCGTAAAACCGCCAACCGTTCTATGGTTCTTCTTAAAAATGATGATATTCTTCCGCTGAAAAGAAATAAACAGAAGATTGCTCTGATCGGACCTTACGCTGACAGTCTGGATATTGTCGGCATGTGGGCTGTTCACGCTGATCACAAACATTCAATTACAATAAAACAGGCGATGGAAAATGTTCTCGATAATGAATACTTTACTTTTACCAAAGGCTGTGATTTCCTTGATGATTATAGTTCGTTAGGCGAGTTCGGATTCATCCCTGCGATTGCCAATGGAAAACTCACTCCTGAACAGGCTGTCATAGAACATGAGAACGCTCTTACTCTGGCAAAAGAAGCTGATGTTGTCGTACTGGCTATGGGAGAACATATGCTGCAAAGTGGTGAGTCCGGTTCAAGAACCGATATCACACTTCCAGAACCACAGAAACAACTTCTACACGAGATTAAGGCTCTTGACAAAAAAATTGTTCTTGTATTGTTCAACGGAAGACCTCTTGCATTAACTGATATCATTGAAGATTGTGACGCTGTTTTGGAAGCATGGTTCCCGGGCACAGCCGGTGGACTTTCCATCTGTGACTGCCTCTTTGGTGACTACAATCCTTCTGGAAGACTAACTGTAAGTTTCCCTTATCACGTTGGTCAGGAACCATTATATTATTCTCAGTTTGCAACGGGAAGACCTGCAAATGGGAGCACGCATAGCGGACGCTTTGTCTCGCGTTATCTTGACTGCCCGAATGAAGCACTTTTTCCTTTTGGATATGGTTTATCCTATCATAAGGCAGAATATTCTAATCTTACGCTTAGCCAGACAAAGATTTCAAAATCCGCTGATGATTCCATACAGGTATCCATCACAGTAACAAACACCAGTGGAACTTCCGGAACTGAAACTGTTCAATTATATCTCAGAGACTTAGTTGGAAGCGTTGTAAGACCAATTCTTGAGCTGAAAGACTTCAAACAAATTTACTTAGGTGCTCATGAAACAAAAAAAAATCACCTTTACAATTACTGAGGAAATGCTTCGCTTTTACACAAAAGATTATACTTATCAGAGCGAACCGGGCAATTTCAAAGTATTTGTCGGACCGAATAGTGCTGAATTACTGGAAGCAGATTTTTCACTGACTATCTAGCAATCTTTTATTTAGATAGCCACATAATTAAACATAAAAGATGGATGAAAGTATGTATCGTATATAATACCATGACTCTCATCCATTTTTTCTTCATTATTCCGCCTTCACGGCCCAGCGCATCTTCGTAGATCTTGCTCTTCCGTTCTGCGCGCATTCCTGTGCTGACGGACGTACAACATCTCTCGCATATTCGGAATAGATTCCTTCTTTATATCCTGCTTTGAGTGCTTTTTTTACAAGCTTGTCCTCTCCGGAATGGAATGTAAGAATTGCTACTCTTCCGCCCGGTTTTAATGCTCCCGGGAGTTTCTCCATGAATTCATACAGCACTTCGAATTCATTATTGACATCAATACGAAGTGCCTGGAATGTTCTCTGGCAAGTCTTCTTGATAACGTCCTTCTTTTCTTTATTATTCGGAAGGAAATCTAATGTCTTCTCGATCACATTTCTAAGCTTTGTTGTTGTATCGATGCGATTGCCTCTGCGAATCTCATTTGTAATTGCTTTCGCCAGCTCTTCGCAGTATGGCTCATCTGAATTCTCGTAAAGCATTCCGGCGAGTTCTTCCTCGGAAATGTTATCAAGGCGCTCTGCTGCGCTGATTCCCTTCTCCTGGTTCAATCGCAAATCCAGCGGTCCGTCAACTTTGAAGGAAAATCCTCTCTTCGGATTGTCGATCTGCATGGAGGAAACTCCGAGGTCCGCAAGGATAAAATCAAATCCGCCAACTTCTTTTGCAATCTCATCGATCGTGCAGAAGTTCTGCAGACGGATACTTAAAATGTCTTCTCCGAATCCCTGATCTGCCAGACGTTTTCTTGTCTTCGCAGACTCTTCCGGGTCAACATCTGTTGCATAGATATGCCCCTCACCTTTCAGACATTCCAGCATTGCTTTCGTATGTCCACCGTATCCGAGTGTCGCATCAAATCCAGTCTCACCCGGCTGGATTTTCAGAAAATCCAAGATCTCATTTACCATGATAGAAATGTGCATTCCGGCAGGAGTATTTCCCTTCTGGATTACATGCGCGATTGTATCCTTGTATTTCTCCGGTTGTAACTCTTTATATTTCTCCTCGAATTTCTTCGGTATTTTCCTTTATACCTCACACGACGCTTGTGCGGTGTCTGTGATTCCTGTGTGTTCTGATTGTTCTGTTCGCTCATTTCGCTCTCCTTGTATATTCATAAATGTTTTCTCTATTATTTCTGTTCTCTTTTCACAACGTATGTACAGTATACCATGAAAGTTATTCACAATATACCATGATCCTTGAAATGTTTTTCACATAAGTCTGCGTATTTTTCACCTATTCACATTTCTTTACCAAAACCTGCGTAAATCCACCATTTTATCCGGCTGCATATCTTACTGCCACGTTCATCACTCCCGCAAGCATCATCACAACCACCGGATTCAGTTTTGTCTTACGAAGCAGTAACAGACAGATTCCAAAGATCACCACCATAGACCATTTTGTTGCAGCAAACTGCACAATTCCATCTGCCCAGAATGCAGTGTGCAGAATTGCGATTCCTGCGGATGCGATCAATGCGACAACTGCCGGTCTTAAGGATTCCAGCACGCTCTGGAACATTTTCATTTTCTTATATCTTAAATAAAACCATGCGATCAAAGTTACGATAATACAAGACGGCAAAATGCACCCACAAGTCGCCGCAATCGATCCCGGCACTCCTGCGATCTTGCTGCCGACAAATGTTGCCGCATTGATCGCAATTGGCCCAGGTGTCATCTGGGAAATCGTGATCAAATCTGTGAATTCTGTCATCGTAAGCCAACCATGCTGTGTCACAACCTGTTCTTGGATCAGAGGCATTGCCGCATAACCACCGCCAAAGCTGAACATTCCAATCTGAAGAAAGCTTAAAAACAATTTCAAATAAATCATTTCTCTTCACTTCCTTTCTTCGTAGTTTTTTTCTCAATTAATGCGCGGAGTACTCCGACAATTCCACAGATCAGAATCACATAGACTACATTTACCTCAAATACACAGGAAGCTGTAAATGCCCCGGCCATAAGTACATATGACAAAGCATCTTTCTTCTTCACGATTCCGGCACCCATGTCATATGTCACAGATGCGATCACGGCGCCCACTCCGGCCTGCATTCCTTCGAGCATTAAGCTGATGATCTGGTTATTTCGAAATGTCTGATAGCCGACAGAAAGTATTGATATAATAAGAAATGGTGGAATTACTGTCCCGGCAATTGCTGTCAGAATCCCCGCAATTCCAGCCAGTTTATACCCGATCACGATTGCTCCGTTCACTGCGATTGCTCCCGGTGCTGACTGCGCGATCGCCACAAGATCCAGCATTTCTTCTTCCTCAATCCAATGATATTCATCTACGAACTTTTTCTTCATCAGGCTGACAATCACATAACCTCCACCAAATGTGAACGCGCTTAAGTAAAAGGTTGACCAGAAAATCTTCCACAATTTTTTATCTTGTTTTTTCCCTTGCGTTTTTTCTTGTTGTTCTTCCATATATATTGTCCTCGTATATTATGATTATGCGAATTGCGTAGCACTAGAACTCCCACCACACTATATGCTATTGACAGGCAAAATTCCCTAACTATGATATTCTTTCTCTTGTAGTCTATCGCAATCAAAATGATTATGCAATCGCCTTGAATTTTTTACATTATATTTTCCTTTTTGAAACCTTAATTTTATCTGAATTTTCCCTATTTGGAAAATGATTATGATACAATGAGAACAGTAATATTTATCATAAAGGAGATTGAAATTGAAAAACCTATTTTTTCGATTCTCTTATGCCGTTCTCCTGTGTTGCTGCCTGACCGGATGCGGTAGCATACAGCACAAATCCAGTACGGACACGGCGCAGGGTACTAAGGCACCACCCAAGACAGCGGATGATTTTTCTATCTCATCAGATTCTGAAAATGAAACTGTAGATGAAACTTCTTCTGCTGATGCCGCCACCCCATCTGCTTCTGAATCTGAATCCGTAACTCAGCAAGAATCGCTGACCGGCGCAGCGGCTCTTTACAGCAATGGACAGGAGATCAGCTTTGACCCTTCCTGGCAATACGCAGACTTTTCTGCAATCAATTCTGGAACAGCTACTATTTATCTTGCAGATTCTGACCGCAAGGATATCGTCGTTGGCGTGAATGCCGGACATGGAACTTCCGGTGGTGCTTCTGTAAAGACACAGTGTCACCCGGATGGTTCTCCAAAGACAACCGGCGGAAGCACTGCTCAGGGTGCAACTTATGCGACTGCAGTTTCCGGGGGAATGACATTTAACGATGGAACTGCTGAAAGCACTGTTACACTTCAGATGGCTCAGATTCTGAAAGATAAGCTGCTTGCTCAAGGATATGATGTCCTTATGGTGAGAAATAGCGACGATGTCCAGCTTGATAATGTTGCCCGCACCGTACTCTGTAACAATGTAGCTGACTGTCACATCTCACTCCACTGGGATGGAGATGGATTGGGATATGACAAAGGCTGTTTCTACATTTCTGTGCCAGATGGTCTGAAAAGTATGGAACCTGTCGCTTCCCACTGGCAGGAACATGATGCACTTGGGGCCTCTCTTGTAGAAGGACTTCGTACAGAAGGAATGACCATTTACCAAAATGGTTCTATGAATATCGACCTGACGCAGACTTCTTATAGTACGATTCCGTCTGTTGATATGGAACTTGGAAATGCAAGCTCTGACCACAGTGATTCCACACTAAACAGTCTGGCTGATGGTCTAACTGCCGGAGTCAATGCTTATTTTGGAAATTAGAATTCTTATTGTGATA
>ENA-OQAZ01001656-OQAZ01001656.1-human-gut-metagenome-genome-assembly--contig:-NODE-1656-length-10231-cov-3.736243_pt1 | contig 10231 bp, 15 predicted proteins | sample MGYA00242737_ERZ504531 | MGnify/ENA primary metagenome ERZ504531 (study PRJEB26092, sample SAMD00036244) | human gut metagenome | host: Homo sapiens | study: EMG produced TPA metagenomics assembly of...
GGTGGCCGGGGTCACGCTGGCCACCGGGCTGATGGCAGTCTATCTCTACGCTCTGCCTCAGGACGATGCCCTGCTCACCGCCGTGGGCGGCGTGACCCCGCTGGTCACCTTCCACCGGGGCGACTGCACCGTGGCCCCGGAAAACACCCTTCCCGCCTTCCGGTCGGCCATCCTCAAGGGCGGCGACCGCATTGAGCTGGATGTGCAGATGACCAGCGACGGCGTGGTCGTGGTGACCCACGATTCAAACCTGAAACGCTGCACCGGCAAAAACGCAAAAGTCTATGATCTGACCTATGCCGAGGTGGCACAGCTGGACGCAGGCCGCTGGTTCAGCAGCCGCTTTGCCGACACCCGGATCCCCACCCTGGAACAGGTGCTGCAGCTCTGCCGGGGCCGCATCGGCCTGAACGTGGAGATCAAGCCCAGCGCCGCCACCCCTGCTCTGGAGGCTGAGACTGTACGCCTGCTGCGGGAATACGGCTTCGACAGCTCCAACTGCGTCATCACCTCCCAGAGCTACGAGACCCTGCACAAGGTCAAGGTGCTGGCCCCTGAGTACCCCACCGGCTACATTCTGGCTCTGGGCGTAGGCAACTACTACGACCTGCCCGATGCCGACTTTTTCAGCGTGGAGACCACCTTTATCACCTCCGGCATGGTCAACGCCGTCCATCTGCGGGGCAAGACTGTGTCTGCCTGGACCATCGACCGCGAAAAGGTCGCCACCCACATGCTGGAGCTGGGCGTGGACGACCTCATCACCGACAAGCCCGACATGGTGCAGGACCTGCTGGCCCGGAATCAGCAGGTGGACGACAGCCTGATCGACTTCCGTGACCTGCTCAACGCCCTGCTCCACCCGGAGCAGCCTGCCGACTCCTCCGATGACGCGGAGGAGACCATCACCGATGCCGTGGAAGACCCGGAGGAGTTCGTGGACGCGGCGTGACACAGCCCCCTCTTTCTTGCGACATCATTGAACCAATGGTCTGTAAAACCGCAGAATGCAGAACATCCCCGCACTTCCTGTTTCGACAGGCCGTGCGGGGATGCCTTTTTGTTCAGAGGAATGGGTTATAGAACCTTCCAAAGCGGATGGTCACGGTCAGGCTGATGAGCAGCAGAACCGCGCCCACACCCAGGGCAATGAAGTCCCGCCGGGCAAAGGGGCGCTGGGTATACCAGGTGCGCTTGCTGTTCTTGCCGAAGCCGCGCAGCTCCATCGCGTTGGAAATGGTGTCGATGCGGTTCAGACTGGTCAGGATGAGCGGCAGCAGGATGTTGACAGAGTTCTTCATCCGCTTGAAGAAGGGCTCCTTTTTGCCCAGCTCCACGCCGCGGGCCTGCTGGGCCTGGCTGATGCTGTGGTAGTCGCGCTGGATATCGGGGATGTAGCGCAGGGCAATGGCCACCGAATATCCGACCTTATACGAGATGCCGATGCTGTTCAGGCTGGCAGCAAACTCGCTGGGGTCGGTGGCAGAGATAAAGAGGATGGCCACCGGCAGGGCCACAAAATATTTCAGGCTGATGTTGACCATGTAGAACAGCTGTTCCGCTGTCAGGTCATACCGCCAGAACAGGTGGCAGAGCACCGTGCGGGTGCCGTACAGGGTGGTACCTGATTGGGATCGAACAGGAAGATGAACAGGTTGTTCAGCAGCAGGAACACCAGCATGAAAGTCATCATAAACCGGACTTCCCGGAATTTGATCCGGCTCAGCCTGAAGGCCAGCAGGCTGACCACCAACAGGCCCAGCAGCACCCAGGTGTTGTAGGTGATCATGCTGGCAAAGGTGAACAGCAGGAAGAACGCCAGCTTGGTGGTTCCGGTCATCTTGTGGACGACGCTCTCCCGGGGGAGATAATTCAAAACAGTCTTAGCGGCCACCCTCTCTCACCTCCCGGTCCTGCTCAATAAATCTCTCTACAAATTCCTGTGCGGGCGCAATGCCGCAGCGGTTGGCCAGCGTGTACAGGCTGGTCTCCTTCAGGCCGCCTGTTCCACCAGCGCAGGGTCACACAGAACGGCGGCCGCGGTGCGGTCGGCAATGAGCCGTCCGTCGCAGAACACCAGTGCGCGGCGGGTGTATTCCAGCATCAGGTGCATGTCATGGGTGATCATCACCACCGTCACACCCCGGGCATTCAGGCCCCGCAGGAACTCCATGATGTCGGTATAGTGCCGGAAATCCTGCCCGGCGGTGGCTCATCCAGAAGGATGAGCTCCGGGTCAAGCACCAGCACGCTGGCAATGGTCACCCGCTTTTTCTGGCCGAAGCTCAGTGCGAGATGGGCCAGTTCCGGAAAGGATACAGGCCGCAGACCCTGAGGGTCGCCTCCACCTTTTCCCGGATCTGTTCCTCGGTCAGGCCGGAGCGCTGCAGACCCAGAGCCACCTCCTCGTAGATCATGGTCTTGGAGATCATCTGGTTGGGGTTCTGCATCACATAGCCGATGTGCTGGGCGCGGCGGCGGATGTTCTCCTCAGCCAGCGGCTTGCCGTTCAGGAAGATCTCGCCCGCATCCGGGGTCTCGAAGCCGCAGATGAGCTTGGAGAGGGTGGATTTGCCCGCGCCGTTCCGGCCCACGATGCTCACCATCTCCCCCTTGCCGATCGAGAAGCTGACATCCCGCAGGGTCTGCTGGCCCTTCTGATAACCAAAGCTCAGGCCCTTTACCTCCAGCAGCGGCTCCCGTTCCGGCTGCGCGGCGGGCCGGGGCCGGGCCGTGAACCAGTCCCGGAGCTTTTGGGTGTCGGTATCGTCCAGCACAAGACTGTCCACATGGGCGGGGTGCTTGTCCGGGGTGATATCCACCCCGGCGTAGCGCAGGGCCGTGACATACAGCGGCTCCCGGATGCCGTTTTCCGCCAGCAGACTGCCCGAGAGCAGCTCGTCCGGGCGCAGGTCTGCCAGAATGGTGCCGCCGTTCACCAGCACGATGCGGTCCACGTTCCGCCAGAGCACATCCTCCAGCCGATGCTCGATGATGAGCACTGTGGTGTCAGTCTTTTTCTGGATCTCGTCGATCAGCTCAATGGCCTGCTTGCCGGTAGCGGGGTCGAGGTTGGCCAGCGGCTCATCGAAGAGCAGGATCTTGACCTGATCCACCATCACGCCCGCCAGGCTCACCCGCTGCTTCTGCCCGCCCGAAAGCTCGTGCGGCGCATAGCCGAGATGGTTCTCGATGCCCACCAGCTCGGCGGCATGGCGGGTGATGGCGTGCATCTCATCCTGTGGGGTGCAGCTGTTTTCCAGTGCAAAGGCAATGTCCTCGCCCACGGTCAGCCCGATGAACTGGCCGTCCGGGTCCTGCAGCACCGTGCCCACATGGGCCGAAAGCTCAAAGAGGCTGCTGTGAGGCGCATCCACACCGTCTACGGTCAGGGTGCCGGTGCACGCGCGGGGTTGGAAAACGGGTTCAGCCGTTGATGCACCCCGCCAGCGTGCTCTTGCCGCTGCCGGAGGGGCCCGCAATGAGCACCCGTTCACCCGGGTAGATCTCCAGATCGATATCGGTCAGGGTGGGGCGCTTCTGGGCGCGGTACTGGAAGGAAAAGTTGCGGAATGAGATGATGGGTTTACGTTCTGCCATGGGTATGGTACCTCAGCTGTTCATCAAAAAAGCCTTTCCAACGGGCCGGACGGCGCAGATGGAAAGGCCGGGTTTCATGCGGGGATCACTCCTGATCCAGAGAGCCCTTCTTGGCGATGGTTCTGGTGTAAGCCATCACCAGCAGGCCGCCCACCACCACAGCGGTGATACTGTTGGACACTGCGGCAAATGCACCTGTGCAAACACCTTCTTGACGGGCTCGGCGTAGATGGCAATATCCAGCACGGGGGCCACCAGGACCAGGCCAGCAGATGGGCCACGATATTGGCCAGCGCAAAGAAAGCTACCTGCTTCTTGCTGAACTCGCCTTCCTGCAGGTTCAGCTTCTTGGAGAACAGGCCCACCACAACGCCCACAAAGGCGGAGGCGATGACCCAGCTCCACCAGGGGCTGCCGCCCCAGGACAGGTCGATGAGGGTGTGGCCGATGAAGCCGATCAGGCGCCGGCCACGGGGCCGTACATGGCAGCCAGCAGGGCCAGAACGGCGTACTGCAGGCTGATGTTGGTGTTGGGCACCGGGCTGGGAATGGCCACAAAACGTCCCAGAACAAAGAACAATGCCGCGCCGATACCGACAGCGACAACGGTCTTGATGCTGCTGTTGTTATTTTTCATATTCTCTCTCCTCTTTTATTCCGCGGATGCGGGGTTTCTTGCAAGGCATCGTTAGTATACGACACCCTCTTGAGCCTTGTCAATGGACAATCCGCCGCTTTGCAGAAAAACGGCTGCTTTCCTGCATTTGGGGGCGAATGCCTTCCCGCCCTGTGCAGCAAAAAAGAGCACCCGCGCCTGCCGGAGCGGATGCCTGTGAATGCTGATTCGGTTTTGGCCCAAACCTTAGTTCTTAGCGGTCAGGCTGAAGGTGCTCAGGGTCTGGAAGGTGGTCACGATAACATTGATGTTGTTGACGATGGAGCTGCCTGCGGAGAACACGCGGGCGATGTAGTTGAACAGCTTGCCAACGTTCAGGAACACGTCCCAAGCGGTAGCCTCGGTGGTTGCGCCACCCTGCAGGTACACCATTTCGTTCTCATCGATCGCAGCAAAGCTAGCGGGCATTTTGATCTCATTGTTCATCATAACGGGGATTCCTCTCTTTCAAATCAATCTATACTTACCGTCTGCACCAAACCAAGTGCACCGGCACCAGAACCAGACCGTGGTTCCTCCGACAGGAACGGGCAGGGGCACGAGTTCCGCATTCCCTCCGGAATTGTTCCCATATATAGGTTATACGATAAATATTCGGATTTGTCAATCGAATTTCCGGAATTTTTACCATTCTGAGCCAAAAGTGGATACCCACAACGCGGAACACCTGCCATTTCGACAGCTTTCCACAAAATATCCGCTGCCGCACGATCCCCGGGCACGAAAAACGCCTTCGTCTGCACGGCAGCACACAGATCCGTTCCACCCTGCGGCATTTCCCGGGCAAAAATCTGGCAAAAAATGCCCCCGCGCCCCCTACACAAACCGGAGCGGTTGTGCTATGATAAGGCTGAAAAATCGGTTTGGCAAAGCCAACCGCAAGGAGATGTCTTGGATGTCTGATCTGATGGAAACATTACGGCAGGAGGGCATCAGCCCCGACCTGCTGCGTGCTGTGGAAGAATACCGCGCCGCCCACGCTCTACCCGAGGCCCTGCGCCCCCGCATCCCGGCTTCCGGCTTTACCTATTATGGCCGGGAGGTCTGGGAGCAGGCACTGGCGGCCCTGCTCTGCGGCGAGAACCTGCTGCTGGCCGGGCGGCAAGGCCACCGGCAAAAAATGTGCTGGCCGAGAATCTGGCCGCCGCCTTTGGCCGCCCCGCATGGGACATCTCATTCCATGTGAACATGGATGCAGCCTCCCTCATCGGCATGGACACCTTTGTGGATGGGGCGGTCACCTTCCGGCCCGGGCCGGTCTACCGCTGTGCCCAGTGCGGCGGCTTCGGCGTGCTGGACGAGATCAACATGGCCAAAAACGAGGCCCTGGCCGTCCTCCATGCCGTGCTGGACTTCCGCCGCGCCATTGATGTGCCCGGCTACGAACGCATCCCGCTGGCCGAAGAGACCCGCTTCATCGCCACCATGAACTATGGCTACGCGGCACCCGGGAGCTGAACGAGGCCCTGACTTCCCGCTTTGCAGTCATCCAGATGCCCACCATCACGGAGGAAAACCTTGAAAAGCTGCTGCGGGCCCAGTTTGCCGACCTGACGGACAAATATGTGCACCAGTTTGCTCTGCTCTTCCTCGACCTGCAAAAGAAATGTGACAGCGCCGAAATTTCCACCAAAGCGCTGGATCTGCGCGGAATGCTGGACGCTCTGCGCCTGATGCGCCGGGGCGTGGCTGCGGGGCCTGCGCTGGACATGGGCATCACCAACAAGGCCTTTGATTCCTACGAGCAGGGCTGATCCGGGACGTGATCGCCGCCCGCATCCCGGCCAGCCTGACGGCTGAAAAGCTGTTCCGCTGATGGATGCCCGGAGTTATACCGCCGAGGAGCGGCGGGCCGCCAATCAGGTGTGGGCGGCGGCGGGAGCCTACGGCTTTGAGCCGCTTTTCCTGGCCCGCAACACCGACGGCACGATCGATTTTTATATGAACTGTGTCGTGGGGCTGGTGCACAAATACTATGGCGACGACCTGCTCCGCGATCTTTTTACCACATGGGACGGCGATCTCCGGGAGAGCCAGCTGGACGATCTGACATGGCTCTACCTCGAAAGTGCGGTCTATCTGCTGGAGCTGCCCCGCCGCCCGGTCCTTTCCGAGCTGCGCCGGGCCCACGCGGACTATTTCTTCGGCATCCAGTACAAGCTTTCGCGGCAGGAGTGGATGGCAAAAAATCAGCTGGTCTACACCATGCAGGCTGACCGCTGGCGCACCGTACAGGGCAGGCATCCGCCTGTGATGACCCCCTACGAGAGCCGGCTGGCAGAGGCACTTTCTCCCTCCCAACCGCCCCAGCCGGCCAGCTCAAGGGTGAGCTGCTGGGCCTGTTTGCAAGGTTTGCCCTGTTTGACGGCAGGATCCGGCACAAAGTGGGGCTTCATCTGCATCTGGAGGGGCTGCTGGCCTCTCTCGCCACCAAAACGCTGCCACCCAGATGATCAAGACCGACCGTCTGACCGTGGAGCACTCCGGTTCTGTTGAAGCGGGCGGCTCCGGCCCCACGGCAGACAAGCGGCTGGCCCACATCACTCTGCGGCAGAATGCCGCCGAGGACCGCGCCTACATTGAAAGCTGCTTTGGCCGTTCCCTCTATCCGCCCGAGCGTCTGCGCAAGGCCGAGCAGGCGCTCTGCACCGGGGCGCACCTCGGGTGCCGCCTCTGGTTTGCCTCCGGCGTGCCCAGCCGGAACAGGCCCCCACACCGGAGGCAAAGCACCTGGCCGAGCAGGCTCAGCTGCAGGCCGACCGCAACCGCGCCTACTACGTCAAAAACCGGGCGCTTCACCGCAGTGTGGTGCTGCGGCTTACCGAGCAGATCCGCAACTGCATTCTGGTCCACCAGCAGCCAATGCCCGGATCGCCCGCAGCGGCGCTCTGGACCCGGAGCGGGTCTGGCGCGCTCCCCTTCTGAACGACAGCCGGGTGTTCCGCTGTGCCGAGGAGGAGAATCAGCCTCCTTCACCGTGGACCTGCTGCTGGACGCGTCGGCTTCCCGGCTCCACTGTCAGGAGGTCATTGCGGCGCAGGCACGATCCTGGCCCAAAGCTTGCCGCCTGCGGCATCCCGGTGCGGGTCAGCAGCTTCTGCAGCCTGCGGGGCTATACGATTCTGCGGGTGCTCAAGGGCTTTGCGGACAAAAGCCTGCAGGGGATCGACCAGTATTTTGCATCGGGCTGGAACCGTGACGGCCTTGCCCTGCGGGCGGCAGGCGATCTGGTCAGCTTTGACCCCGGTCCCGCGCCCCGGCATCTGCTCATCCTGCTGACGGATGCTTCCCCCAACGACAGCCGCCGTGTACCACCCAGCCCGGAACAACCGTTGGGTTGTGATTACGGCGGCTCCTACGGCGTGGACGATGCCGCTGCTGAGGTACGCGACCTGCAGCGCAGGGGTCTGCGCGTCTCTGCCGTGTTCATGGGCGAGGACAGCTCCAGCCACGATGCAGAACGCATCTACGGCAAAAATCTCGCCCGCATCCGGGGCATGGATCAGCTGGCACGCGCCGCTGGGCGGCTCATCCAAAATGAGATCCGGGAGCTGGGCGATTGAATCCTGCCACCACAAAAGGCTTCTCCGACGGGAGAAGCCTTTTCCATTTACAACCAATCCGTTTGTCCGCATCCCCGAATTTCCAAAATATTTTGGTTTTTGTCAAACTTATAGTTGTATTTTGTTGTCGTCTATGCTATAATGCAGGCAGAGAACAACCGATGGATGGTTTCCGACACATCATCCAAAACCAGAGAGGAGACCCGCTATGGATGCCAGCCGCTATTTTGAAGAGATGCACCGTGCCATGTCCGCACAAAAAAACAATTCTTCCCTGCTCCTGACCGTCAAGGTACAGGACCTGGGCGGCGCTGATGCCTATCTGGAGCTGCGGCAGTCTCCCAATGGCCGCGCCCGGGTGTTTTACTCCACCATGGGCCGCCGCAACCTGAACTTCCAGCTGTTCCGCAAGGCTGGCAGCTCTGCCACAACGCATCCGGCGAGATGACAGGGCAATTCCCCACCCGGGCCGAAAACCTGCTGGACAGCGCGGACTTTTCCGCTTGCATCCGGGATGACACCCTGGATGCGGGCCGTACTGAGATCATTCTGCGGGAGCTGCGCCGCACGGCAGGCACCTCCCGCTCCTGCCTGCCTCAATCTGCCCGGGAAGGTGCCATGATCACCGTGGAGAGCTTTGTGGGCCGGGGTGGCGAGTGGAACTACTGGTCCACCCGTGCCGCCGACTGCCTGCCCATTGCGGCCATTCTCTGCTGGCTGGGCGATTTTCTGGCCGGAACGGAGCGCCGCACCCTGCAATCCAGCCCTGAAGCCATAGCACTGGCCGCCCGATGGCAGGCCGAACTCGTCTCCCCCTTTGCGCAGCCGGCTGACTGCGTCCAGCGTCCTGCCCGCACGGTTTCACCTTCCGCGCCCCGCCGTGCCGCGCAGCAGGTGCAGAACCCCCGCTGGCAGAGCATCCTTGCCGTGCTTGCAACCGTATGAGAACAACAGGCGGTGCCGAAAATCTCCGGCACCGCCTGTTGTTTTCTGTTTTACTGTGCGGATGCGGCATCCACCACATGGCCCACCAGCACAGAGGTGGTCACTGTGCCCACACCGCCGGGCACCGGGGTGACAGCCTCCACGATGGGTTCTGCCTCATCAAAGCGGACATCGCCGCAGAGCTTGCCCTCTTCATTGACGTGGATGCCCACATCCACCACGACCTGACCTTCCCGCAGGCAATCGGCCCCGATGGCTCCCCGCCTTCCCATGGCGACCACCAGCACATCGGCCTCCCGGCAGAGGGCGGGCAGGTCCCGGGTGCGGGAATTGCAGAGGGTCACGGTGGCGTTCTCCCGGTCCAGCATCATGCAGCGGCTTGCCCACCACCAGACTGCGGCCCACGACCACGGCCCGTTTGCCGGACAGCGGCACGTTGTAATGTTTCAGGATCTCAAGGCAGGCCTGCGCCGTGCAGGGCGGATAACCGATGGGCATGTTGGTAAACACACCGGCCATCGAGCCGTCCGTGATGCCATCCACGTCCTTTTCCGGGGCAAGCGCCTCCTGGACCTGCGGTCATCGAACCGCTTTGGCAGGGGCCGGAAGATCAGGCACCCGTGAACCGATGCATCCCCATTGATCTGCCGGATCACATCCAGCAGTTCCTCCTGCGTAACATCTTCCGCCAGTTGGAACTGCCGCACCTCCACGCCAACCTTACCGCACCGGGTAACGATCCCCTTTTCATAAGAAATGTCATCCTCCCGCGCGCCGACCCGTACCACAGCCAGTGTGGGCACGATACCCTTTTCCTTCAGCGCGGCACAGCGCGCGGCGTTTGCTTCGTTCATGGCGGCCACCACGGGCGCACCCTTCAAGATCTGAGCCATTTTCTTCTCCCCTCACTCATTTGATACAGTCCGATAGACCTGTCAGCCTGCGGCACAAACTCGGCCAGCAGCTGTTCCGCTCTGGCCTCCAGCGCATCCGCATGGGCCTTGTCTGCCATCAGGCGGGTGTTGACCTTCACGTTCAGCCCCGCCGCCTGCATGGCTGCCTTGCAGAACAGCGCCGCGCATCCGGCATCGGAACGAGCCAGCACGCTGCCCTTTTCGGCGTACTCTGCGGCCAGTGCAATGCCCTCACCACAGGCAGCCATCACCTCCAGCGGCACGGCGCAGGCTCTGTCCAGTGCCTTTTCCAGCACCGCGGCCTTGTGGGCCTGCTGTTCCGGGGTCTCTTTCGGCAGCTTGTAGGCCGCCGCAACAGGCAGAAAGGCCTCCGCGTCGGCCTGTACCAGCGCTTCCAGCCGCTTGCGCAGGGCCTCGGCCCGGACATTCAGGGCAGCGATGTCCGCTTCCACGGCAGCATATTTCTTTTTGCCCACGGTCAGGCTGCCCACCATGCTGCCCAGCGCCACACCGGCCGCGCCCACCAGCGCCGA
>ENA-OQAZ01001657-OQAZ01001657.1-human-gut-metagenome-genome-assembly--contig:-NODE-1657-length-10231-cov-1.668646_pt1 | contig 10231 bp, 15 predicted proteins | sample MGYA00242737_ERZ504531 | MGnify/ENA primary metagenome ERZ504531 (study PRJEB26092, sample SAMD00036244) | human gut metagenome | host: Homo sapiens | study: EMG produced TPA metagenomics assembly of...
TTTCGCCCTGGCCCTGGCGCTTATGTGGCTGGCTCCTCTGGTCTGGCTGGTGGGAACCGCCTTCAGCGAGCCTACCTTTCATATGACCTTTCTTCCCAACAGCCGTTTTACCTTTGGGAATCTGTCTTATGTGTGGAATGCCATTCCCTTTGCCCGGTATTACCTGAATACGCTGATACTGGTGGTGGTGACCTTCTGCGTACAGTTTGTCACATCCACTCTGGCTGCCTATGCGCTGGCCGTTCTGGATTTCAAGGGACAGGCACTGGTATTTGCTGTGATCTTTATGCAGATCATTATCCCAAATGACGTTCTGATCACACCAAACTTCATGACTCTGTCTGACTTAAAGCTGATCGATAGCAAGATCGGTATGATGCTTCCATTCTACGGCAGTGCCATGGCTATCTTCTTGCTCCGCCAGCACTTTAAATCTATTCCAAAGGCACTGGCTGAAGCCGCAAAGATCGACGGTGCCAACACATGGCAGACCATCTGGGGTGTATACATGCCCTGTGCAAAACCGGCATATCTTTCCTTTGCCGTTATCTCTGTCAGCTACCACTGGAACAACTATCTGTGGCCTTTGATCGTAACTAATTCTCCTACTAACCGTACACTGACTGTAGGACTTGCTATTTTTGCAAAATCAAAGGAGGCTAACATGCAGTGGGCCAATGTGTGTGCTGTAGCCTTTATCATCATTGTTCCTCTGCTCTTAGCCTTCTTAGTTGCCCAGAAACAGTTTATGAGCAGCTTTGTAAGTGCCGGCATCAAGGAATGATCGCTGAAAATACCCATTAAGGAGGAAAGGCATGGAATTAAATTTTACCGGAAAAGGCAGCGCTTTTTATCCTCCCTTCAAGAATACGGGAGCATACATGCTTTCCGGAAAAGCGCTTTATCTTATTGACTGCGGAGAGACCATGTTTGATGTGCTTTATCACAAACTGGACCTGGCTTCCATTGAAGATGTTTATGTTATCCTGACCCATATGCATGCCGATCACGTAGGAAGCCTTGGAACCCTGATCTCCTATTTTTACTGTCTCTTCAACAAAGCTATTCATGTGGTTTATCCACAGGAGACCATTAAACAGCTTCTTACATTAGAAGGGATAACACCTTTAGGCTACCATTACCATGAAACACTTCCTGAAAATCCGGCCGGACTGACTGCAGTTCCCGTGGAGGTGAAACATGCCCTGGATATGAAATGCTATGGCTATGTTTTAAGCAATGGTACAGAGTCTATCTACTACAGCGGTGACTCTTCTGAACTGCCTGAAGACATCAGAAACCGCTTCCTGGCAGGAGAAATAAACCGTATCTACCACGATACCAGTACCCACGATTCACCGAATCCATCCCACTGCTACTACGGCAAGATGGAGAAATGGATTCCCCGTGAAGAACGCCACAGAGTCTACTGTATGCACCTTGACAGTCCCTGTGAGGATATGTTGAAAGAAAAGGGCTTTAGTATTGTGGAGGTTGTGGAAGAATAAATCTGCTAAACCAATAAGCATATCGTTTACAAGAACTGCCAAAAAGGCGGTCCGGTTTATCAACCAGACCGCCTTTTTATATTTTTCCTAAACCTCTAAACTATTGTATTTACTGTATTCTATCCAAAAAATCCTCTTCCGAGCCTGATCTGGCAGCTGCCTTAAGCCACTTACTCAGACGCTCCATATCTGTTTCAGATAATATCATGTTATGGGTTTTCTCAGATACCGGACCATTTTCTTCCAGAAGTTCCAGGATACTTTGCGCTTTCCCCTGAACTTTTCCACAGCTTAAGCCTCTAGCCATTCCTTTTTCCAGTCCAATCTTCTCTCCACGGTTTAGGCCTTTTTCCAATCCAATCTTCTCTCCACGTTCCAATCCTATTGACAAGATGCTCATCTTTACAGCCTCCCATTCTTCTGATTGCTTTACTTCTGTCACGATCTCATTTAACTGCATTATACGCTCATCTTTTACCAGGATCTCTGGATTTTCCAAAGTCGTATGCTTCATATACTGCAGCAGGCTGACCAGTACCGGTTCACCATTTTTGCTGGACATATTTAGGAATATCTTTGTTGTCCCGTCTTCCAGATGCAGATCTTTTATCTCTTCACATTGCTCTGTAAATGTGTACTTTGCCAGGCCTTTTCCGAAAATATCCTTCTGGGTGATAAAGGTAATGATCGTTGGCGGAAGATATTTATATCTCGTTTCTCTTCCCGATTTTAAAACAGGCGTATCCATCAGCCCTGGTAAATCTGCTCTGCGGCGCATGTCATCCTGCTCCGTGTCATTTTGCATTTCTGTTGCGAAATTGCGTCCTGATATGTCTGTAGCTCTGGCATCCAGGCGGATGGCACGCTGTCCGCTGCGGTTTAAAATAACTTCTTCCACATGTACCTCTTTTAATTCCAGATTCCTTTCACCCATTATGATACTTAAAACATTTCTGTGGGCTGTTTCATTTTTCATAACCGACAAAAACAATGCAAAATCGCAGAGATTAAGCTCTCCTTCTTCTAACTGCACCAAGTCTTTTACTGCTTCCTGTTCCCATACATTTTGTGTCATAGGCATCGTCCTTTCTGTTGTGCGGCAGAAAGTTTTTCTCCGTACTCTCTGCCCGATCCATTAATCAGTGATTTAAGCAAAGAGTTCAGATAAGATGCTGTGTTTGATACAGCTTAGAATTTTAGAATCTTTAGAAATTTATTTGAAATCCTGCTTATATCCAGAATAGCAGTTTTACAGGGAAATGTCCAGAGTTCAGACGCAAAAAATCCCCCTGGTGTATTAAAACACCAGAGGGACCTTCGCCCTCTATAAATTCCGCATTTTTTCCACCCAGGTCCTTGTTTGCTCCAGAACAACACTTCGAGATGGGAGATTCAGACACTCGAACGAGCAGTATTCTTTAAATCCAGCTATTTTCACTTCTTTCAAAATAGCTGCAAAATCCGTATGTCCATACTCTGGAAACATGCGGTTAGAATCTGCAAGATGGATATGTTTCAATTTTTTCCCCATTATTGCTATGCTCTTTTTATAATCTGCATCCTCTATATTAGCATGGAACAAATCCCACAGCACGCCTACACAATCAGGATTTCCCAGATCATTTACAATGAAATCCATGTCAGCCTCTGCAGAATTTAAAAGAGCTGTTTCATACCGGTTGATCGCCTCCAGCAACAGGATCACACCCTTTTTATCTGCATATTCGATCAGCGGCTTCAATGCCTCTGATAGATTGTGCAGATCCTGACTTTTTGTTACCTCCGTTCCCAAACCTCTCATTAATCCAATGGTAACTTTGCTTCCCAATATAGCCGCCGTATCAATATGCTGTAAAAAACGTTTTTGCGTTTCCCGTACTTTATCCGGTAAAACACCAATCAAGGACAATCCTTCCAAACTTTTTGCCTGTCCCGTAGAAGGTAGAGCACCCTAATCCGCGTATGTCCAATTCTTCCCTTATCTTATATGGATCTACATTTTCATAATTGCTGATGCACAATTCTGCACCATCCAAATTACTTTGTTTCATCCAGTCCAATCCATCTCTCCACTGTTCATGAGAAAAAGAAGAAAACGGAGTATCATACTGCAATGTTACTGTCGCACTAAATTTCATCATAACCTTCCACCTCTTCTATCATCAAAATCCATGTGAACGTGCACCACCATCTACTGAAAAATCATGACCTGTAATATAATTCGAGGCCTGTGAAAGAAGAAACAAAATCATGTAACCGATTTCAATCGGCTCAGCAAAACGAGGAATCATCATTTTATTAGCCGCCGCTTCTTTTCTATCTGGATTTTTAGCAAACATTTCTTCATTTATCTTCGTCAGCACCCAGCCAGGAGATACACTATTTACAAGAATATTGTCATTCTTCCATTCTTCTGCCAGCCCCCGGGTAAGTCCCATAATGCCGGATTTCGTCATATCATATGGCAGAACCCCACTGAATCCCATATGGGATGCCATAGATGAAATAGTAATAATTCTTCCAATATAGGGTGATTCTTTCAAATAAGGATAGCATAATCGAGAAATCATAAAAGGGGTTTTTAAATTAATATTGATAATTGCATCAAGCCTCTCTTCAGGAAATTCCTCCGCACGACTTTTAAAGGTAATTCCTGCATTATTTATCAGAAAATCAATATGTCCATGTTTGTCTGCTATTTTTTAATCTGATCTTCCAATTCATCATACTCCGTAACATTACATATAATCGTATGGAAACGTTCAATGCCTGAAAAACTTTCTTTTTTATCCTCTTCTTGTACATCTTTTTAAATCGAAATTATAAACTTCTGCACCCGCATTGCATAAAGCCTCGGCTTCACCAAGACCAATTCCCCGACTTGCCCCGGTAATAATTCCTACATGTCCTGTCAGTTCAAAAAGCCCATTCACATATTCCTGTGCTGTCATAACAGCAGCCTCCTATCTGGCAACTGATATGCCTAATCCACTTTTTCTAAAAATTCTTCTTTAAATGTAAATCCCCAGCCCGAAGTCTCTCTTGGATATGCATATCCATTTTCAATTCTCATAGTATTGTCAATAATTCCATCAATCCAGTCAAAAGATTCTGCACCATAAGGATGACGAATCGTACATAACAGCGGAACATCGTAATCTTTATAATAATGAGGCAGCACTGGAAGTTTGTAACTTCTGCAAGTTTAGCTGAATTAAGCCATTCCTCTACGCCACCCAAACGCACAATATCCGGCTGCCAAAGATCTAAAGCATTTCTTGCAATAAGATGCTTTAACGCTTCACAATCGTACTCTCTTTCTCCCATGGCAAGTGCAATCCCGCATTTGCTGCGTAACAGTTCATAGCCTGCAAAATCAGTATGCATTACCGGTTCTTCAAACCAATGAATGCCTATTTTTTTTGCCTGCTCAGCCAACTTTAATGCCGAAGGAACATCCATTCCCTGATTCGCATCCATCATGATCTTCACACTATCTCCCCAACTTCTCTCTGCAGATAGAAAGGCGATACAAATCTCTTTCTATTCCATCCGGATGCCCCACCTTGATCTTTACAGCTGTAATCCTCTCCCTTTATAATCTAAAACCTCTTCTAATAATTCTTCATCTGTATAACTGATCCAACCACCACTTCCATATACAGGAATCTTTTTTGCATTTGAACCTAAAATCTTCCATACCGGCATATTCAGCGCATGTCCCCATGCATCCCACATTGCAACGTTGGCAGCAGCAACTGCACAATTGTTCAATCCCCGTATTTCCAAAATATTCTGCTTCCTTATCCCAATCTTGTTTCATACGTACGGTTTCATAAGTTTCATATTCATTCTCCCGTAAAAAGTTACAGATATCCTTTAATGCCCCTTCAATCGCATTGGGCGAATAATGAAAACTCAAAAGATACCCTTGTCCTTTTACCCCGTTTCTCAATGTGATCTCCATTACATAAAAGGCAATTTTGCTGATCGTATGTGTTGAATCAGCAATCGGTTTACTGATTTTAGACACTGCTCTATAAAACTCCGCTTTTACAATTTCCAATTCCGCCATATCTTGTTCTCCTTGAATATTTCTTTTGTTTAAACACACATTAGTCCCGCCTTAGACAATACACATGGAAAAGCATTAAAAAGAGTTTTTCTTAATTTGAATTATACACCACTAAAATCAGTATCGTCAACGTAAACATGGGATGAAATTGTGTATTTAGTCTTGTATTCTTTGTCGTTTGAATTGATATTTTATCATTTTTTAGAAGTTCAATTTGGTTTTTCAACATTATTTTTTTATATTATGTAGTTAAATTGTATAAAATCTATTGAAATATAAAAAAAATAGTATATAATGCCAATATGCATTAGTCGACAATACATGGGATGAATCACACAATTATAGGAGGAATTGCAAATGAAAAAAAGAAACTTAGGAACAACAGCTTTAGCAACTATTCTGCACTTTCACTGGTTGGTTGTGCAGGAGGCGCAAAAACAACAGCTACTACGGCAGCACCCGCAGATGCCAAGACAGATGCAGCAACAGAAGCCGTTAAAGAGGACTCTTCTGCCGAAAATGCAAAACCAAATGGCGATGCCAAATACGTTCTCCGATTTGGACACACACTGACAGAACAGGATCTTCCACATATTTATATGGAGAAATGGGCTGATTCAGTACGTGAGAAAACCAATGGCGCTGTTGAAATTGAAGTCTACGCAAATGCTCAGCTAGGTACTGAAGAGGACGTAATAGAACAGATCCGTCAGGGTGCAAACATTGGATGGCAAACAGACTTTGCAAGACTCGGTTCTTATGTAAATGATTTATCCGTATGTAATGCCGCATATTTTATCGATAATCAGGAAGAAGCCTTTGCTTTAAGAGATTCTCAGACCATCAAGGACTTAAATAAGCAGTTAGCTGATGAATATAATATCTGCAACATCGCCTGGGACTGGGATCAGGGACCAAGACATCTGTTTACCAATAAACCAGTTTATAAACCAGATGATTTAAAGGGACTCATGATCCGTACCGCTCCTGCTCCTATCTGGTTGAATCTGTGAACAGCTTAGGCTGTACTGCTGCTGCACTGAGTTTAGGTGAAGTTTATACCGGTATCCAAACAAAGGTTGTAGACGGATGTGAACTTCCTTATAACAATGCTCTCAATTTAAAGATTCACGAAGTTTGCAAATATGTCATTGAAACAGGACATTTCTTTGCAATCAATACCATGATCGTCAGCCAGAGCTGGATGGATTCTCTTCCAGAAGAATATCAGAAGATTTTTGTTGATGAATGCAACAAATTCGGCGAAGAACTTACCAATGCGCTGGCAGAACAGACTGCAAGCAGCAAGCAGGCTATGATTGATGCCGGTATCACTGTAATCGGACCAGATGAGCTGGATATGGAAGCCTTCAAGGCAAACAGCCAGAAAGCTTATGATGCTTTAAACCTTTCTGAGGTAAGAAAAGCTGTTTACAACGATAATCGGCAAAAAATAATACATAAACAGGGCTGCTGCACTGGTGCACATCTGCCTTTGCAGGTGATATGCTACCATGCAGCAGTTTCTTTTATCAGATAGGAGGCAAATCTTTGAACCGATTTTATAGACGCATATGTGACATAGAAGTACTTTTAGCCATGATTCTCCTCGGAACAAGCGTATCCATCATTTTCATTGCTGCTATTTTAAGAACTGCCGGTCATCCGATTCGTTGGGGAAATGATATAGCATTGATGCTTTTTGCCTGGAGTACCTTTACCAGTGCAGATATTGTATTCCGTATCAAACGGCATGTTGTAGTTGATATTCTGACTGCCAAATTACCAAAATTTCTTCAGTTTTCATGCGAATTACTGGTACACGCTATCATTCTTTTTTCTATTGCCTTTTTATTTCTCTATGGCATGAAATCTGTAATTGCTTCTCGTGCCCGTGTATTTCAGGCAATTCCATGGTTGAGCTACAGTTTTGTATCTGCCAGCCTTCCATGTAGCATGATCATGATGATGATCAATGAACTGCGGCATCTGTACTTCCGTTATGTAAAACATGAAGTACTCAACGAAGAAATGTAAAACAGCCAGAAAGGAGACCGACCTATGATACTCGTATTTATTGCATTTGTTGTCTTACTGTTTCTGGGGCTTCCTGTGGGTTTTTCCGTATTTTTTTCCGGTCTGCTGTATTTTTTCCAGCATCCTGAAATCCCCCTTACAACAGTTCCTCAGCTTCCTGTTACGCAGGTACAAAATGTTACGTTATTAGCAGTTCCTCTTTTTATTTTTGCAGGCAATCTTATGAATGCCTCTGGAATTACAGAAAAACTGATTCAGCTTGCAATGGCTCTTACCGGGCACATGAACGGCGGACTTGCGCAGGTAAGCGTTGTTCTTTCCACTCTTATGGGCGGCGTTTCCGGTTCTGCAAATGCAGATGCTGCTATGGAAGCCCGTGTTCTTGGTCCCGACATGATAAAACAGGGATATCCGAAAGGCTTCACCGGCTGTGTTATTGCTTTTACTGCCCTCATTACAGCTACTATCCCACCAGGTGTTGGCCTGATCACGTATGGAACAGTTGGAAATGTTTCCATTGGTCGTCTGTTTGCAGCAGGTATTTATGTAGGCCTGTTAATGATGATTATTATGATGATCATGGTTGCCATTGCATCTAAAAAATATGGTTTAAAACCAGCATCTGCCAAGCGGGCATCCGCAAAAGAGATCATCATTTTATTACGTGAATGTATCTGGGCTGTTATTTTCCCATTGATTCTTTTAGTAGGTATCCGCTTAGGACTTTTCACTTCTACTGAAGTTGGCTCCTTTGCCTGCGTATATGCTATTTTTGTAGGTGTGTTTATCTATAAAAAGCTGACAAAAGAAGTACTCTTCAAAACAATGAAAAACTCCATTATCGATATCGGTTCCATTATGTTTATGATGTCCATGTCAGGTGTATTTGGATATGGAATCCCTATTGATAAACTTCCACAAAATTCACAACTGCAGTTATGAGTTTTACTTCCAGTCCATTAGTAGTAATGGCTTTGATTGTTCTCCTTCTTGTAGTTGCCGGAATGTTTATGGAAGGATCTGTTATTATCCTTTTAACAACACCGATTCTTCTTCCTATGGTTCAGAGTTTTGGCATCGATCCTGTCGTATTTGGTATGGTTCTGTGTACAGTTGTCACCATGGGCAACATGACTCCACCAGTTGGAATGGCTATGTATACCGTATGCGGTATCCTAGATATTAAACTAGATGACTACATCAAAGCCTGCATCCCCTGGATTATTCTAGTTTTAGTTGAATCCGCAATTTTAGTACTTTTCCCAAATCTTGTAATGTTTATTCCTAACTTAATGTATGGCTAATTGAAACTGGAGGATAAATATGAGTGAATCACGCAAAATTTTATGCCCATCTATATTAAATCTTGCTATTGATAATATCCGGGAAGAAATTGAAAAATTAGATGCTACGGATATGGATATTTACCATGTAGACATTATGGATGGAACTTTTGTTCCTAACTTCGCTATGTCTGTACGGGAGTTAGATATGATTCGACGCATTACTGATAAGGGCGGCAAAAAGCTGATTGATTGCCATATGATGGTCATGCAGCCTCATCGTTACCTGAAAATGATAGCAGATGCTGGAGCAGATATTATTTACATTCATCCAGAATCCGAGCTTGTACCTTCTGCTACTTTAGAACAGATCCAGCTTCTCGGAAAAATGCCCGGTATAGTATTAAATCCCTGCACCTCCTTAGAATCTGTAAAAGATATGCTGCCTATCGTTGATTATGTTATGGTCATGGGTGTTAATCCTGGGTTTGCAGGCCGCACTTTTATGCCTTACACCCGTCAAAAATTTGCAGATTTAAACCAATACCGCATTGATCACAATCTAAACTATCACCTGGTTTTGGATGGTGGTGCAACAAAAGAAGTGATTTCTGATCTATACCACAACTGTGGTATTGAAGGATATGTTCTCGGAAAGCAGGAACTATTCTTCCAGAAAGATGATTATGCCACATGCATAAACAGAATACGTGAATACTAATAAGGAGAAAATATGCGTTTTAAAAATAAAATAGTTATCGTTACTGGTGCCGGAGCTGGAATCGGAGCCGCTACCGCTCTACGTTTCTGCGAAGAAGGAGCATTTGTTGTCTGCAATTCTGTCAGTAACTCTGCCAAAGCAGTTACCGAGCAGCTAACACAAAAAGGCTTTAAAGCATTTTCATACAAGGCGATATAGCAGATCCGGAAACAGCATCACATATTATTAATAAAACCTTAGAACAGTTTGGTCGTCTGGACATTTTAATCAATAACGCCGGCATTGTACTCGGAGGAACCATTGATAATACCAGCCTTGCAGATTTCCACCGAACTCTGGATGTTAACGTTATAGGCACTTTCCTAATGTCTCAAAAAGCTGTTGAAGTTATGAAAAAACAGGGAAAAGGAACCATTGTAAACGTTTCTTCCGTAGCTGCTTCTAAGGGTCATATAAACCGCCTGGCTTACTCCGCCAGCAAAGGTGCTGTAACCGCCATGACCCGTTCTATGGCACTGGAATTATGTCATGATAATATCCGGGTAAACTGTGTTTCTCCCGGAACTACCTTAACACCATCTTTAGAAAGCCGCATTGCATGCTCTCC
>ENA-OQAZ01001658-OQAZ01001658.1-human-gut-metagenome-genome-assembly--contig:-NODE-1658-length-10231-cov-1.634501_pt1 | contig 10231 bp, 13 predicted proteins | sample MGYA00242737_ERZ504531 | MGnify/ENA primary metagenome ERZ504531 (study PRJEB26092, sample SAMD00036244) | human gut metagenome | host: Homo sapiens | study: EMG produced TPA metagenomics assembly of...
GTCGGCATTGGCTTCGGTCTGCGAACGTGCAGCCGAATCGGCATGCTCCTGTTCGGCAAGATCCTCAAGTTTCAGTCCCTTGCCCCAGGTCAGCGTAGTCTCCACCGGAGCGAACGCCTCGCCATAACGACCGGTGCGACCGGAATGCACGGAATTGGCGAGACGCGCGATGCCCGCATCACCATTGCCGCTGTGGATGGCCGCAGCTACGGCATCAACCGCGTTCGCCGCGGTTTCGGCTCGCGTCGCGCCTTCCACGTCCACCGCCTCATCGGAAAAATCAGACATTTCAAGCGCGCCCGGCGCACGATATTTCGAGTCGACGTCGCCGCCGTTCAACGCCTGATGCGATTTGGATTCGACTTCGGCATCCGGGAAGTACAGTGCGGAATCGTAGGATCCCTGCTGCTCGTCACGCACGATTTTGCCGGTATGCAGTTCGACCACACGCTTGCGCATGGAGTTGACGATTTCCTCGTTATGCGTTGCCATGACGATGGTGGTGCCAGTGCGGTTGATGGCGTCCAGCACTTCCATAATGCCCAGCGATGTGGTCGGATCGAGATTTCCAGTAGGCTCGTCGGCCAGCAGAATCTGCGGATGGTTCACATACGCTCGCGCAATGGCCACACGCTGTGCCTCACCGCCGGAAAGCTCGTGCGGATAGTTGTTTTCCTTACCGGTGAGACCGACAGTCTGCAGCACTTTCGGCACTAACGATTTGACGGTGGAACGGCTTGTGCCAATCACTTCAAGCGCGAACGCCACATTCTCCCATACCGTTTTGTTGTTGAGGAGTTTGTAATCCTGGAAGATAAAACCGATGGAACGACGGTAATGCGCACCTGCCTTGACGACAGGCGCCTCAAATCATTACCTGCGACGCGAATCTCGCCATCCGTGACCTCCTCCTCGCGCAGCAACAGGCTCAGCAATGTGGTTTTGCCGGAACCTGAAGCGCCCACGAGGAACACGAAATCCCCTCGATCAATGTCGAGATTGATGTCATCCAAGGCAGGCCTGGTGCCTTTCGGATACACCTTGCTCACATGTTCAAGCGAAATCAGCGCCATCGTCGTACCCCTCCACTATGTGCTGTTCTGATTACGGTAATCGTGGTTTTTAGGCGTCCGCCTCTTCGGCCGCCGCGCGACGCTGCTCATGACGCCAACGGATGCCGGCCTCAATGAACGCGTCGATATCGCCGTCGAACACGGCCTGGGTCTGCGAAGTCTCATAGCCGGTGCGCAGATCCTTGACCATCTGGTACGGATGCAGCACGTAGGAACGCATCTGGTCACCCCAGCTGGCCTTGATATCGCCGGCGAGCTCCTTCTTCTTCTTGGCTTCCTCTTCGTGGCGCAGCACCAACAGTCGGGACTGCAGCACGGCCATGGCAGCGGCACGGTTCTGGATCTGCGAGCGCTCGTCCTGCATGGTCACCACGATGCCGGTCGGAATGTGGGTGATACGCACCGCGGAATACGTGGTGTTCACGCCCTGACCGCCAGGGCCGGAGGAGCAGTAGGTGTCAACGCGGATTTCGGAATCGGGCACGTCGATGTGATCGGTCGCCTCAACGAGCGGCACCACTTCCACTGCCGCGAAGCTGGTTTGGCGACGGCCTTGGTTGTCGAACGGGGAGATACGCACCAAACGGTGGGTGCCGCCTTCCACGCTCATGCGACCATACGCATAAGGGGCATCCACCTGGAAGGTGGCGGACTTGATGCCCGCCTCTTCGGCGTAGGAGGTGTCCATGACCTTGGCCTTATACCATTGCGCTCCGCCCAACGCAGGTACATGCGCAGCAGCATCTGAGCGAAGTCGGCGGCATCCACACCGCCCGCGCCGGAGCGGATGGTCACCACTGCGGAACGTTCGTCATATTCGCCGTCGAGCAGGGTCTGGATTTCCATGTCGGCCAGATCGTTCTGAATGCTTTCGACTTCGGACTGCGCTTCCGCCAACGTGTCGGCGTCTTCTTCCTCCTGACCCAATTCCACCAACGTTTCGACGTCGTCGATGCGCTGGCTTGCGGAAGCGAGACGCTTCAGCTGGGACTGCACTGCCGACAGTTTGCTGGTCACTTTCTGCGCGTTTTCGGGATTGTCCCACAATCCCGGTTCGGCCGCCTGAACTTCAAGATCTTTGGCCTGCGCGGTCAGTCGGTCGACGTCAAGCGCCTTGGAAATCGACTCGTATTTGGCGCGCGCCTCGCCGATTGCCTGGGAAAAATCAAATTCTGCCATCGTTTACACCATACATTTCTTTATGCGTTCTTTATATTCTGTCATGGAGCCTCATACGGCTTTCGCACAATCCTCAGCTTCTTCCACGTACCCACATACTCGTTCCCATCCTGCCGAGCCGCGAACCAGTCTCGTTACGTATGGGATTGCAGGTCCGGGGAGGATCATACCGGACCAAAGGCGTCAAAGACTGCGTAGATAGCAGGAATAACCAGACTCAGCAGCATCGCCGCAGCGATGACAATGCACACCGCCCGCACCATGGTGCGGCGACGGCGTTCTCGCTGCTCGCGTTCGCTTCTGTAGTCACTCACGGGGTACTAGTATAGGCAAGGCCTTCTACTTATTATCTTTCGGCGATCTCACCATATTTTGTCGCATCGCAATCCTGCCATATCATATTCGCGAAACCTGTGTACGCATTACGCGACATTGATTGCACGTCATTTATGATACGGTTCGCCGGCATTGATTTTGTATGCACGATACAGCTGTTCAAGCAGAATAACGCGCATTAATTGATGAGGAAAAGTCATTTTGGAAAAACTCAGCAGGTAGTCGGCCCGTTTCACAATCGTTGGGTCAAGTCCGAGCGATCCGCCGATGATGAGTTGGATATGGCTGGTGCCATGCACTCCAAGACCGTCGATTTTCTGCGCAAGTTCTTCACTGGTCAGCTGCTGGCCTTCGATGGCGAGCGCGATGACGAACGCATCGTCGCGAATATGCTTGGCGATGCGTTCGCCTTCCTTGGCTTTGATTTGCCGTTCCACTCCCTCACTGGCATGCTCGGGTGTTTTCTCGTCGGCCACTTCGACGATGTCAAGCTTGCAGTATCGGCTGAGTCGTTTCGAATATTCGGCGATGGCGTCGCGCAGATATTGTTCCTTGACTTTGCCGACGGTAATGAGGGAGATTTTCATATTTGATATTTAGTTCTTGTGCAGTTTTTCGTTCAATTCGATGCCGGTCTTGCGATAGCGCGCTTCGATACGGCCGGACACGGAATTACGGATGAACAGGATGTTGTCTTTGCCGGAAAGATCGGCGCCCTTGACGGTTTCGAGCGGTTCGCCCGCCGCGACCTTGGCCTTGTCGTAGATGGTCACCTTGGTGCCGGCGGTCACATACAGACCGGCTTCAACCACGCAGTTGTCGCCGAGGGAGATGCCGATGCCCGCGTTCGCGCCAAGCAGGGAGTGCTCGCCGATGGAGTTCTTAAGCTTGCCGCCACCGGACAGGGTGCCCATGATGGATGCGCCGCCGCCGATATCGGAACCGTTGCCGACCACAACACCTTGGGAAACACGGCCTTCCACCATGGAACGCCGAGCGTGCCGGCGTTGAAGTTCACGAAGCCGGCATGCATGACGGTGGTGCCTTCGGAAAGGTGGGCACCCAAACGCACGCGGTCGGCGTCGCCGATACGCACGCCGGTCGGCACCACATAGTCGACCATGCGCGGGAACTTGTCGATCGACAGCACGTTCACGTCAACCTTCGGCAGTCCCGGAACGCACTGGTTGGCCGCGGCCATCACGTCAAGCTTGCGCAGCGCGAAATCCTCGACCGCGAACGGGCCATAATTGGTCCATACCACATTGTTGAGGCTGCGAAAATGCCGTCCAGATTCAGGGTGTTCGGCTTGGCGAGACGCATGCTCAGCAGATGCAGACGCAGGTATGCGTCGGCTGCGTCTTCGATCGGTTCGTCAAGCTTCGACACCGTGAACACCGGAATGCGGCGCACGCCACGCGCATCGACGCCTCATGGGCGAGATTGCCGAAATTATGGTTCGGGCGTGCCACCTCCTCCGGAGCCTCGCCAAGCTTCAGTTCCGGGTACCATACGTCCAAAGTGTTGCCGGCCGCATCCACGCTGGACAGACCCCAACCCCACGCAGTGCGCTGATCGGTCATTCTTCGCTCCTTCACAACAGTGATTGCATTACTTGCATGTTTCCGTGCAATACTTTAGCGCAGGGCTTGGCGAACAGCATCACAAGTCCATGAAACAGCGAAAAAGCAACTATCGACGGTCGATCGGAGTGTAATCACGTTCGGTATAACCGGTGTACACCTGACGCGGACGACCGATCTTGGTGTTCGGATCGGCAAGCATCTCACGATACTGCGCGATCCAACCGGGAATACGTCCCAATGCAAACAATGTGGTGAACATGGACGGATCGAACCCGATCGCGCGATAGATCAATCCCCGTGTAGAAGTCGACATTCGGATACAGGTGACGCGACACGAAATACTCGTCGTTCAGCGCGATTTTCTCCAATTCCGTGGCGACGTCGAACAGCGCACGCTCGTCGGCAGGCAATTTCAACGTGTCCGCGCGTTCCATGATCTTCTGCAGATACTTCTTGGCGATCGCGGCACGCGGATCGTACGACTTGTACACGCGGTGGCCGAGTCCGGAAATACGCTGACCGCTGGTTTTGGCGTCTTCCACGAATTCCTTGACGGTTTTGCCTGAATCGCGAATGGCTTTGAGCTGACGGAGCACCGCTTCATTAGCACCACCATGCAATGGGCCCGACAGCGCGTTGATGCCCGCCGCAACCGCGGAATACAGGTTGGCGTGGGCGGAACCGGCGATACGTACCACGGAAGTGGAGCAGTTCTGCTCATGATCGGCATGAATGATCAGCAGGCGTCCGAGCGCATGCACGTACAGCGGGTCGGAATCGAACGGCTCGTACGGCACCGCAAAGCACATGCGCAGGAAATCGTCGACATAGCCGCGCGAATAATCCGGATACAGCATCGGCTCATGCGGCGACGGCGGAAAATGTAGCTGACGATGGTTCGTGCCTTTGCCATAATGATGGTCGCAGCCTCGTCAAGCTGGTCGGAATCATTGATATCAGTAGTGTCCGGATAGAAGGTGGCGAGCGCGTTGACCGCGGATGCCATCACGCTCATCGGATGCGCGGTGCGTGGGAAAGAACCCATGAAGGTACGGAAATCCTCACCCACCATCGTGCGATGGTTGATGTCGGAAATGAACCGGTCGTACTGCTCCTGATTCGGCAGTTCGCCATGACGCAGCAACCAGGCGACCTCAAGGAAATCGGATTGCTCACACAACTGCTCGATCGGGTATCCGCGGTAGCGCAGGATCGAGTTCTTGCCGTCGATGTACGTGATTTTCGATTCGCATTGCGCAGTCGTCAGGAAACCAGGGTCGAGTGTGACCCAGCCGTCGTTGCGCAGCGTGGACACCACGATGCCGTCCGCACCCGCCGTGGCTTCAACCACCGGCAGGGTGAAGTCTTTGGATTCCACACTCAGATTGGCTGTGGCCATACTTGCACGCTCCTTAACCGTTCGGAAGTATCGAACACTATATGGCATGCGCGTTTCCAAGCATGGTTTCGTCTCAAAATCAATCGATTGACATCCGATACTTCATTCCTGCAAGGCAAATAATTCGACTATTTCCGCGCGAAATTACGCATATAAAAGGCCGATGCCCGAATAATCGTGGGCATCGGCCTTCTTTTCGTACGCTTCGCTCCGTCGTATTGGAGCTTTGCCGCGTTTTACGCTACCGTCTGATCACTTGTCGCGAACGGTGAGGATCACCGGACCGTTGTCGGTGATGGCGATGGTGTGTTCGCTATGCGCGCCACGGGAACCGTCGGAGCTCTTCAGCGTCCAACCATCTTTCGGATCCTGGTAGATTTCGTCGGTGGTCTTGAGGAACCACGGTTCGATGGCGATGACCAGGCCCGGACGCAGCTTGTAGCCGTGGTGCGCGCGGCCATCGTTCGGCACATGCGGATCGCCGTGCATAATACGGCCGACGCCATGGCCGCCGAATTCAAGATTGATCGGATAGCCGTATTCGCGGGCCACATCGCCGACTGCCGCGGAAACATCACCTAAACGGTTGCCCGGCTGCGCAGCGGCAATACCGGCCGCGAGCGCCTCTTCGGTGCACTTGATCAGGCGCAGATCCTCAGGATCCTTATGCTCGCCGACCACGAAGCTGATGGCGGAATCGGCAACCCAGCCATCGACGTTGATCGCCAGATCGAGGCTGACCAAATCGCCGTCCTTCAGGTTGTAATCGAACGGAACGCCGTGCAGTACGGCATCGTTCACGGAAACGCAAATATAGTGCGCGAACGGGCCGGTACCGAAATCCGGAGCATAGTCGACATAGCAGGATTCGGCACCCTTGCGATCGACGATGCGCTTGTGCACGAATTCATCGATTTCCAGCAGATTGGTACCAACTTTGGTAAATTCCTTGAGATCGCGCAGAATGCCGCCGACAAAACGGCCGGCAGGCTTCATCTCTTCGATCTCTTTCGGTGTTTTCAGTTCAATCATGCCTCTAACCCTACTTCGTACGCCCTACAGTGCTCGGCTCTCCCTGGCTTTTCTTACGATTATGCAAATCTCACCTTATGCATGCCGTTGCGGAATGATGATTATTCGTTTCAGATACACTGTTTTGTCACCAAAGATGGATAGTGTGAAGCCATGAGTACCACTTTGAATTCGGGCATCGATCCGGCATCGTTCTCCGCCGTGACCGGCCCTGCGCAAGATCTGTTCCGCTATGTCAACGGCCCATGGATCGACATGTATCGTCTTCCTGATGATCGTTCCCGTTATGGTTCGTTCGATAAGCTCGCTGAAGATGCCGAAAACCAGATTCGTGAGATTCTCGAAGACGACGACTGCCCTGACCGAGAAGTCCCACGCCCTGTATGCGAGTTTCCTTGACGTCGACGCATCAACGCTTCCGGACTCGCGGCCATTGAAGACCAGTTGAAGGCTATTGACGTCGCTGCCGACAAGGCTGAACTCACCCGCTCTTTGGGCGCGATGAACCCGGCTGGCGGCCCTGACTGATCGGCATTGCCGTGTATGGCGATCCGGGCGCTCCCGAAACCAACATCATCCATATTGAACAGTCTGGCTTGGGACTGCCCGATGAGGCGTATTACCGTGAAGACCATTATGCGCCGATTCGTGAAGCATACGTCGATATGGTGGCCAAGCAGTTGAAGAACGCGAAGCTCGCCGCCGATGACGAGCAGGCCGAAGCTCAAGCCCAGCGTTTCCTCGACGTGGAGACACGTATCGCCGCGAACCATTGGGACAATGTGGCAACCCGTGATTCGGTGAAGACCTATAATCCCACCGATTATGCGGAATTGAGCGGAATGCTCGCCGATTATGATCTCGACACATGGATCGAATCCTGGCAGTCCGCATATGATCAGACTTCCGCCGCTCAGGTGCAGCCGCTTGATTTCCGAGGCATTTTCAACCATGTGGTGGTGCATGAGCCCAGCTTCCTCACCGGTCTTAACGCATTCTGGAAGGCCGCGGATCTCGACGATCTCAAGCTGTGGGCACGCGTGCATGTGATCATCGGCTCCACCTTGGAGTTGCCGCACGAATTCGATGAGACGAATTTCGAGTTCTATGGCAAGACGTTGTCTGGTCAGAAGCAGCAGCGCGTGCGTTGGAAGCGCGGCGTTTCGCTGGTCAACGGCATCTGCGGCGAGGATGTCGGCCGCGAATATGTGAAGAGGCACTTCCCCGAGTCGTCGAAGCAGCGTATGGAACAGCTGGTCGGCAATCTGATCGACGCTACCGCGTGTCCATTTCCAACTCCGCCTGGCTTGGCGAAGAAACCAAGCAGAAGGCGTTGGAGAAGCTCTCCAAGTCGTGCCGAAGATCGGCTATACGAACCATTGGCGTGACTATTCCGCGCTTGATGTGCACGAGAATGCCGGTTTTGCCGAGAACATGCGTGCCGCCAACCTGTATGAGACCGGCTATCAGCTGGCCAAAGTCGGCAAGAGCGTCGACAAGGACGAATGGCTGATGAATCCGCAGACGGTGAACGCCTATTATGAGCCGACCATGAACGTGATCGTGTTCCCGGCCGCCATTCTGCAGCCGCCGTTCTTCGATCCGAACGCCGAAGACGCCGCGAACTATGGCGGTATCGGAGCGGTGATCGGCCATGAGATCGGCCACGGCTTCGACGATCAGGTGCCCAGTACGACGGCGACGCAAGCTCAACGACTGGTGGACCGAAGAAGACAAGGCCAATTTCGAGCAGCTCACGCAGAAACTCATCGACCAGTACAACGCGTTCGTGCCAACGCAGCTTGCCGAAAAATACGCCGACGATCCAGCTCAGGCTCCACATGTGAACGGCGCTTTGACCATCGGCGAGAACATCGGCGACCTGAGTGGCGTGAACATTGCGCTCAAAGCATATGCGTTCGCTCTTGACGAGGCGGCAGGCCGTGAGAAGAACGGTTCCATGGAGTCCATTGAAGCTTCGCTGTCTGAAGCGCCGGAAATCGATGGTTTCACCGGTTTGCAGCGTTTCTTCCTCAGCTACGCGTCCATCTGGCGCACCAAGAATCGTGACGAGCTGGCGGAGCAGTATCTGCAGATCGACCCGCACTCCCCCGCCGAATGCCGCACGAACGGCATCGCACGCAACGTGGATCTGTTCTACAAGGCGTTCGACGTGAAGCCGGAGGACGGCATGTGGCTCGATCCCGATCAGCGCGTGCGCATCTGGTAACAAACCACATCATCGGCTGGCAATCGGAGCCAAGCATGCAAGGCATCGGTGCCGCCTAATATATGTCGCCGTCGAATTCCCCGGTATCTCCCGAGAATTCGGCGGCTTCGTCATCTTCGGGAACCACGATTTCGACCGGCGCCACACTGCCCTGCCTGACGAACGGATCGGCTCCCACACGCGGTTCCGTTCCTTTCGCTTCCGGCTGGTGCTGGTCGTTCGGCTTGACGAACTTACGCAACGTGGTGACTCCCCGGTTAAGGTCGTGCCCTGCGGCGCTGGCTTCCAGCACTATGCGTGACTGCGGTTTGCCGTTCTGATCGGCCCACGTTTCCGTGGCGAGCGCGCCCATCACGATAACCGGCTCGCCTTTCTTCAGAGATTGGCAGATGTTCTCGGATAGTTCCGGTACGCTTTCACCGTGACCCATGTGGTGGAAGATCCTTCCATTGCTGTGTGCGATTGTCGAAATACCGTCTGGTGCTCGCCATTCTGAACGAACTGGCATGGGGCATGCCATCCTTGTTGAATTGCGTGGGATTGGCGCCCACATATCCGGTGATGGTGATGAGAGCTTGCTGTTGTGCCATGATCGGCCCTTTCTGTCGCATTGGTAATAAAGGGGCCGCGGAAAGCACCGATGAAGGTGCGAAAGCAACGCGCAGTCGGAGAAATGGGTTGCGAGAGAGGGGTTCTGCACGCCTTTCCGCTTCCTTGCGTTTCCGCGGTAGAACCACTATCCCCGATTCGACCATACTGGTACAAGCGCAACCGGCAAATGTGGATAAAGGACGCCGTTTCGGGCGAGTCGTGGATAGTCGGTGGATAAATCTCACTTATCCACCGCAATGCACTGCCGATATATGCATGGTTTTTCGTTTGTTTTCCCCATAAATGTTTTCCTCACAATCAGGCTTCCTCCTACCTGTTTCCAGATAAAAAAACGGAAGATTATGGCATATCCATAATCTTCCGTTTATATGGTGAAATAATCAGAAAAAATACGATTATTACTTCAGCAGCGCGGCGACACGATCGGCAATCACCCGGCTGCGTCGGCGACAGGCACGGCTTCGGCGTTCTCGCCATTGCGATCACGCACTTCGATGGTGCCATTGTTGACAGTGTCGCGGCCTGCGACGGCGATCAGCGGCACGCCGATAAGCTCGGCATCCTTGAACTTGACGCCCGGACGTTCTTTTCTGTCATCCAGCATCACTTCGACGCCTGCCGCTGTCAGCTCGCTGTATATCTGATCTGCGACCTTTGCCTGGACCTCATCGTCAGGCTTCATGACAGTTATTATCACATGGTAAGGAGCTACCGCGATCGGCACACGATACCGTTCGTCATCGTGATGCTGCTCTATGATAGCCGCATCGTTCTCGTCACCGCC
>ENA-OQAZ01001659-OQAZ01001659.1-human-gut-metagenome-genome-assembly--contig:-NODE-1659-length-10230-cov-1.418786_pt1 | contig 10230 bp, 20 predicted proteins | sample MGYA00242737_ERZ504531 | MGnify/ENA primary metagenome ERZ504531 (study PRJEB26092, sample SAMD00036244) | human gut metagenome | host: Homo sapiens | study: EMG produced TPA metagenomics assembly of...
TTTCTTCTTCCTTCATCCGGGATCTGGTTCTCCCGTCTCCTTGTGAACTCTGGATATATTTCAATCTCCAGTCTGATCTCCCGATCCGATCTCCTTTGTGGCATATATGTTCTTCACCTTGCCTTCCTTCAGGATTCTCTTCTCGTTCTCTTCCTCCATCTGTTCCAGGCTGTTCTGATATGCTGCTTCATAGTCGTATGGGACATATACAGTCCTTCTCTTTTTCTTACTCATGTCTTATACTTCCTTCGTAGACTTGTTAGTATCCATTACAAGGCCGATTTAAGACGTTCAAGAAATGCACGGCTTTGTTGACTTCCTCTGTCGTCTGCTGTACAATACTATTGATGTGTACTTTGGTTCTCAGCATTGTCTGGAAGCCATTGTGTAGCCTTCCGGAGCCGCCAAGCATACCGGAAGGCTTTTCTTTTACCCTGCTTTTCTGACATCTTCTTCTACCTTCCTGACGCTCGTCAGGCGTACCTTCACGCCTTCTTCTCTTGCGTTCAGGATCATGGCGATCGCTTTGAACGCCTTCATTGGATCAGGTCTATTGTTCTCTACTGCTGCCATGCAGCTCACCTCTTTCCTTTTTTCTGTTTCTTGCGCTGATGTTCAGCTTTGCAATGTTTCGGCCGACTTTTGTCAGCTCTGCTTCATCAAACCGGAGTTCTCTTCTGTTCATTTCCAGGTTTGTCTCTTTGTCTATCAGAAAAAGATTTTCTATATTACAGTTATCTTTGTCTCCGTCCAGGAAGCTCACCATCTTCCCTTTCGGAATCTCTCCGTGATGTTCTTCCCACACTGCTCTATGCACGAACTCAAACCGTTCTCGCTGTGTTCCGTCTTCCTGTACCTTTCTGATCAGATAGCCGTCCGTTGTATGTGTAAGCTCTCCGACTTCCATCTTGTTTGCTGGTGCGTGTCCTTTTTGGAACATTGTGTGCTTTACTTTCTCGTACACTTCCGGCGGCATCTTCTGTCCTTTTGTTTTGTGGTACACGCCCTTTCCGGAAACGTGTGTTCACTCCTGTAGTGATCCCGTGATTTTTTTTGTAGACTCTCACTTTCTTCCCTGTGATCGTCCCTTTTCCGTATTTTTCGTTCACTGCTGCCGCAATCTCTTCTGATGTTCTTCCTGACGCAATGCTCCGGATAAATGTTTCCATTCCTTCCGGATATACCAATGAACAGCCTTTCGGCGTCCCGCCTTTCGTCCCGCTTTTCAGCTTATGGTTGTTCTTGTACTTTTTGACTTTTGCTTCTGTGAACTCTATCTCGTATTTTTGAGAAAATTCTCTATTGAGATCTGCTGTCAGTTTTTTTTGTGCTCGTTCCGACTACGTGATCTCTGATGTACTGCCCCACTTCTTCCGGATATTTATGCATTTTCTTTCACCACCAGCATCGCAGGAACTTTTCTTTCCTTGCTTCCTGTATTGTAGCCATATTCGTCCATATGCTTCATGGCGTTCAGCTGCACGTTTGCGTTGTTGATGATCGTTGTTGCGACTTTCGTCGTTGCTTCTGCCCGTTTTATCTCTTTGTCCAGTCCCTCCTCATCCAGATCGTCGTCGTTGATCCTTTCAAGTGCCTCGAACAGATAATTGTTCAGGTCTGTCAGTGTGTTCTTCACGACACTACTCTCCTTTCTATGTACTTCCTTCCGGCATGGTCTATCTGCATCCGTGTGATACAGTCATGTATATCACCATTCCTTTCCTGGCAATGTGTGACACCATGCTGTGCTTTTCTCATTAAAAAGCTGCTCAAAACCTGATGACCTTCTATGCAGATTCTGGCAGCCTGCACACGCCGCTATGTTTTCACAATGTTCATCGGATGGCTTTCAGCTTGCCATCGTCAGCGATCACGTTGCCATCGTGACCGGACGGGGCCTGTGCCCCGTTTCGGCTTCTATCCTTTGAACATTTCCTTCAGCAGCTCAGTCGCTTCTTTTGTAATCTCTCCGCCCGCTTCAATAAACTGCTTCATAAATTCAGTTCCTTCTGTTCTGCCATCTCTTCCTGTGTTGGAAGCTCCAGTGCATTCATGCCCTGTTCTATTGCCTTGAAGATTGCGTACAGGATCAGCATACAGTCCTCTTTTGTTTCATACTCTGCTACTTCTTTGCAGAGTCCGTTATATACCAGGAGCGTGTGTCTGATCTTATCTTCCTTCTTTCCTTTGGCATACTCCTTTGTTTCTTCGTACCCGATTCCTTCAATGTGTCCGGACAGGTTGTACAGCTTCTCTTTGTTCTGCGATAAAATAAACATGTCGTCCTCCTTAATATTCATAGTCTTTGTTCGCGTCTACATCGTCATAGCCTTTCACCATGATTTGATCGTAGCAGTCCCAGCAGACCAGCCTGCACACGCCGCTATGTTTTCACGATGCTCTGATGATGTCTCTCGGCTTGCCATCGTCAGTGAACACGTTGCCGTCGTGTCCAGACAGGGACCTCGTCCCTGTTTCGGCTATTTGAAACTATATTCAGTTATCTCTTCCAGCTCTCCGTCTTTCTCTCTGGTCCAGCATCTCCATTACTTTTCTGTATCGGTTCCGGTTCTCTTTCTGTTTCTTGTATTCCTCTACAAATCCATGTGCATCTTCTCCGGCGATAGTGGCTTCTGCCATCTGATCCGCTGCCTGCTCCATCTTTTTTCTGTGCTCCTGCTTCCTTGTTATAGGCCATGCAATACATCTCCTGAACCAGTTCCTCAGAAATCTCGTTCGCTTTCGCATTGCAGAGTTCCGTGTTCAGTTCTAAAATGGTTGCCTCTCTCTTCTCGACGGTCTTCTTCAGGTCTTTGTTCTCTTTCTCTGCTTTGGCTGCTCTCTCCCACGCGATCTCTGCACTTTCTTTCATGCTGTACGCAGTATCTTCTCGAATGTTGTCCTCTGCCAGTTCCAGAACTCCATCCATCGCAAATCCGACGTAACTGTTTTCTCCGAGTCCTTCCACGATCTTTCTGATCTTTTCGATTGCCTGTCTTTCCTGATCTTTCGTTGTCATGCCTGTCCCTCCTCGTTTTCTCTTTTTTCTTTCATAAGCCATATGCTCTCGTCCTCGCTGCACACTCCGAAGTATTCATCTGTTCTTGTGAAGAAAAATTCAATTCCATAAAACTGCTTGATTGCCAGTTTGAACACTTCCCATCTGTCCTGACAGCTTCTGCAAGTGTTGTCCCAGTATTTGAAGCCGAGTCCCTGATCTGGATTTCCGATTCCCGGTGTTGCTTTTCTTCTTTCGTCAATGGCCTTGTCCCATGTGCGAATAGTTTCTTCTAATTCGCCGCCCATTTCTGTCTTCATGAATTTCTCTTTATTCAGTTTCATGTCTGTTCTCCTTATATGTACTCCCCGGCATTTCCGCCGGGGCCTGTTCTATGCCGTCAATCCTGTGCGAACTGTTTCGCCCATCTTCAGGCCGATCATAACGTACTTGATTCTTTCCTTGTCTGCTTCTGTCAACTGCTGCCATGTTCATCCCTCCTTCTTCTTATGCTGTTACCAGTTCATAGTCTTCCAGCAATTCCTTCAGGTTGATCTTTCTCCAGCGATGAAGTTTCTTGTCTCCTGTGATATTCTTTACTGGTTCCGGAAGCGGCTCGCCTGTGATGACGTTTCTCTCCCAGAAAAGATACTGTTTCAGTGAATTGTGATAATGTCCATCATTATGTACTTCTATGTATTTGTTTGAGTTCCTTCGATTTCTGTATACTTGTAATCGTTGTCACTCTTTTCATCTCCTTTCTTTCCTTTCTGTTTTCCTTGCTATTGTTTTCTCTCCCTTTTAGTCGTATAATATCTTCACACATCAAATTAAAAGGAGGCATTTATGAAACCTATAAGTTATAAACTTACAAGAGAAGATATCGACACAATTTTATGCACTCTTTCGATTCTCCCTTCTCTCGATATGGAAATAACAGATATACAGGCTGAAATAAATTTACAGTGTTGTATGTCTGCCGCCCGGAAAATCACTTCCGGAGTCCAAAATCTTTTACCTAATGAATTCCGCGTCATATTTGCATCTCTTAAAGCTTCCCAGCTTATCCTTCAAGGGGAATATCAAGTTGACGCTGAAACCAAAAAAGAATGTATGAATCACATTTTCACCATCAACAAACTTGTATCAGCCTTTGAATCTTCTTTTTCGTAACTGAATTTTATTTTTATATCTTTATCTGTGAAATTTGTATTCACAAGCCGCTGCACCTCTTCAGCGGCTTTCTTTTGTCTTTCATCTCTTTTCATTCTCCTTTCTGCTTTTCCCCTGCCCGAATCCTATACTTTAATTACCAACCCGGCCACGGATTGAGAACTAAAGGGAGAAGGACAATCTGATTTAAGATAGTTTCGTACTATAAAGCATTTCGTTCATTTTATCGTTGATCGCATCAGCAGAACGCTCTTTAACATCTGAAACTCTTTTAATGTGATTCCTTTCCCGATACACATTTCAATGATTTCATGTGCAAGAGCTTCTGCCTTTTTGCATGTATCCGTTGCTCTGTTCTTTTCTGCTTCTATGTCTTTCAACTCTTTTCACCTCCTACCCTGCTTTCTGCTCTTTTTCCAAACTTTTCATTGCTTCAAGCATCATTCCGAATACTCTGTCCTGACTTTTTTCATCCAGATACGGTGCCATCTTGATGATATTATCCAGTGTAGTTACAGAAAAAACTCTGATTGCCCTTCAGCGAATTTGTCCGTTAAACAGACAAGTTCGCTGATTTGTTAAACAGGTTTGCTGATTCGTCAGGCAAGTCTGCTGCATTTGGTGTATCTGATCCTGAGAAATTACTGTATTACTGTTTGTTTCTTTTATCGTTGCATAGGTGAAACCTCCGCACATTACAAGTAATCCAATCCCTGAAGTGATCAGAAATATAGCAAGTGCCACATCAAGAAATTCAATGTCTTTCTTTGGCTTGTTTTGTCTTTCTTGCTTTTCTTTCTTCTTAAACCATTTCATTATTTTTCACCTCCTACCTGTTTTATTGTTCTGCTATGTTGACTTTATCGTTTTTTCCTCTTATTCTTGATGTACAGCTCCCGCCAGAGCCGAGTACACTAAGATTCTGAGAATCTCATACAGTTTTATTCTCTGCTTTACATTCATCACATCTGGCAACAGCAAATGTAAGTTGCAAGTTATTTCCTGCCATTTTGACTTTCCTCCTACCCTGCTTTCTGTGTTTCCTGATGAGCTTTAGCTCAGAGGTTTGCCAACCACTTTATTTCATCGGTTCTTTCATCTTTCACCTCCTACCCTGCCTTTCTCACTGCTTCCGCATCTCCGACCATAATCCCCAAATCAAGCGGCTTTTCCTTCTTAATCGCTTCGTTCAGATCTTTGATGCTATGAATTCCAATCTCTTTTAAGGCTTCTTCAATTCTCTGTCTTCTCTCCATCTTTACCCTGCTTTCTGCTCTTTTTCCAAACTTTTCACTGCTTCAAGCATCATTCCGAATACTCTGTCCTGACTTTTTTTCATCCAGATACGGTGCCATCTTGATGATGTTATCCAGTGTATTATCTGTAAGTTCAATTTCCAGATTCAATTTCTTCATATTTTCACCTCGCTTTCTGTTTCCTATGTACACAGTATAGTATCCATCGCCATCTTTGTCAATAGTTTTTAGTGTCCTTTGCCAACTTTTTGTATTGACTTTTCACTTGTGCAGTGTTATTCTTGGATTAACATGAAGGAGGTGAGCAAATGACACAAGGCGAACGTGTCAAAGCGATTCGTACAGAAAAAAAGATGACTATGGAACAGTTTGGTGAAAAACTGGGCGTGCAAAAATCCGCCATTTCTAAGATTGAAAAGGGAGAACGTAGTTTAACTAATCAAATGTTTTTATCAATTTGTCGGGAGTTCGGCATCAATGAAGTATGGCTTCGCACTGGTGAAGGTGGTATCGAAAACATGTTCACTAAGCTGAGTGATGACGATCGTTATTCTATCAATCTTGGAAAATTAAGTATCACAGAAAACAGCTGGCAAAAAATATGTTGAATGCGATCGCAGAGGCATCTCCGGAAAAGCTGAAACATATAGAAGAATTTATGAAAGCCTGCCTTGGAATTGAAGACTAAAAAGAGCCGGTCTTATCGACCAGCTCCGATGATTGTAAGAATCATTAGATAGATACGGCGAAGTATCTTTTCGTCCGTAATAGATTGTAGTAATTCTAAGATTTGTCTTTTGTAGTCCATCCTATGTACCTCCTGATGCGTGATGTGTAATATGGTAAATTTTTCCATTCACCTTAGTAAACGTTTCAGGAGAAAAAAGTGATGCAATTTCGAAATTGTCCGAAATCCCGGACAGATCAGATGAGATTACTTATAATCAGACTCGAATAGGTCTGAAATAGTAATTTTCAGTCCCGCTGCCAGCTGTTCCATCTGGTTCATGGTGGGTGATGTCTTGCCGTTTGCGATGTCACTGACGGTGGAGCGTGGGACGCCAGTTAGTTCGGCTACCTGACGAAAGGTCAGGTCGTGTTTGATGATGTGGTCATATAATAGTATTTTCATACTGTTATTATTTCTAAAAGTCAAAAAAATATTCAAAGGAAGGAAAGAGTTATGAAAAAGAAAATTTTTTATATTATTAGCAACAACTTTAACACTTTCATCGCCATTAACAGCACTTGCTGCATGTCAGCACAACAACGATCCATGGAATGTGGAGTATGATGCAGATTGTGAAGATGAAGGTCTGGAAATTCGCTATTGTTCCGTGTGCCAAGAATATCAGAAACGATTAATTCCAAAAACGGATCATATTTTTAGTAAATGGAAAGTATCTGAAAAAGCTACAAAATTTTCTAAAGGAGAAGCATTACGATATTGTATTAACTGTGGCGAGGAAGAATATAAAACAATTCCTAAAAAGAAAATGACTAAAGCAGAAAAGAACGTAAAGAAAGTGATCGATACTTTTTACTCTGCTGCCAAAAAGTATGATGTTAAAAAGATGCAACAGTGTTTTGTTCAGGGTTCTGACTTAAAAGCATTTATTGAACTAAAAGATATGGCTTCTTTCTGTAAAAAATATAATAAGCGAATTCGATATAAATTTAGATCATTATCTATAAAAAAGAATAAAGCAACTGTAAAAATATATTGTACGTATCCAGATGCAAGCTTGGCAATAGAAAACGCTTTAAGGAACAACATGTATTATTTTGCTTATCATCCATATGCATCTGATCAAGACCTCCTTAAAGCCGTATACAAAGATATGCTGTTTAATATACGTCATGGCGGTGAATCATTTTTTTCTCTAGAAGATGTTGCCATTACATTTAAACTGATTAAAAAAAGGTTCCTCATGGAAAATTGAAAAACCTAATTTACAAATCCATGATTCTATTAACTGTGGGTATGAATCCGCTTATCGTTATGTATTTCGGTAGTTTCACCGAATGGTTATTTTCATCCCTTGGCAAGTCGATCTCGTAAGAAATTGCTTCTTGCCGGTTCTATTCCTTCGAAACAGTTCCGAATGATCAGCGGCTGGATGGCAGTGCATGAATCGGAATTATACGAAGCCTGGAACAATGCAGTGCAAAGCAAATATTTTGACAAGATCAAACCATTGTAAGGAGGGTTATTATGTTTGAAGTAAATGGTATTTTATATGCAGGTTCTGCAAAAGAGTTGCTGAAAATACAGGATGCAAAGGTTACCGGAGATAAAATGTTACTTCTCACTTTTTCTTCCGGAGAAAAAAGAGTCTTTGATGCTACTGTTTTGAAAGGTGATGTGTTTGCCCCTTTAAACGATCCGGCTGTCTTTAACAATTTTAAGATTGTCCATGGAGTTATCACCTGGATGAACGAAGAAAATTGACTGTGCTCCTGAATATATGTACGAAAACAGTTATGAATATCTTGACATGGAGGCAGTTGTATAACTAACCTTGTAATTTAATTAAATAGCAAAACCGCCCCGGTATTGGCGTACCGAAGCGGAATTGCTAAGATTGTAACCTACGAACCTTGAAGGATCGTGTGGCATAATCTCCCTAGACAAGAGCATTATACCACACATCCTTCCAATTTGCATAGGGTGTATTTTTTATACCCTTTTTCAGGAAGGTGTTATTTATGGCATATCGTTTTTCACAGCAAACTGCTGCCCCTGATACCAGAACCGTTGCCCTGTACGTCCGTGTGTCAACCGGTTATCAGGTGGACAAGGACAGCCTGCCGTTCCAGAAGCAGGAGCTTCGGAACTACTGCAGGCACGTACTGCATATAGAGGAAAGCCGGCTGGAGGTGTTTGAAGATGCCGGTAAATCCGGAAAGAACACTAAGCGTCCCGCTTTCGAGCGTATGATGACAAAGGTAAAAGCCGGGCTGGTGTCGCACGTGATTGTCTACAAGATCGACCGTATTTCACGAAATCTGGTTGACTTTTCACTCATGTATGACGATTTCAAATATAATCGTGTCACGTTCATCTCGTTAAATGAGCAATTTGACACTTCTTCTGCGATCGGTGAGGCTGTCCTCAAGATTATTCTGATTTTTCGCCGAGCTGGAACGCAAATTAACTTCTGAACGTGTCACAGACATTATGATCAACCGTGCATTATCCGGTCAGTGGAATGGTGCCCGGATGCCGTTCGGCTGGGACTGGGACGAAGAAAAGAAAATGCCGGTACACAGTGATAAGGAAGCCCCCACTGTCCGACTTATGTATGATATGTACGAAGAAACGCACGATCAAGCTGTCGCGTCCGTGATTATTTCAACTCACATGACATTGCGACCAAACGCGGCGGTGAATGGACTACCAAGACCATCGCCGATCTGATCCGGAATCCTATGAATAAAGGAGATTATCGTTACAATTATCGAGAGAGTGCAAAAGGACGGAGAAAACCGGATGAAGAAGTAGTCTATGTAAAAAATGTATTTCCGCCTCTTGTACCTCCCGATCAGTGGGATCGATGCAACCAAATCATGGATCACAATGCAAAGCTTCGCTGTTCTTCTGGATTTCCACATAAAGGTACTCATATACACATTTTTGCAGGGCTTCTGAAATGTGGTAAGTGCGGATCTTATTTTCAAGTTGAAAAAAGAGATCGTGTACGCAGGAACGGTTTTGCTCCATCTCTTTACCGATGTGGGAGACGCTACCGAAAGCAACACTGTATTTCTAAAAGCTGCAGTGAGGTTGTTGTTGGTCCATTTGTGTTGAACTACATTTCCGCTATGATCCGTGCTTCTGATATGCGTTCACAGATCCACTCTCCAGAAGAGCTGGAAAAAATTCTTCTGTCAGATAGCGTTTTTCAGAATGTTGCCGGTATCGTCTCGGACGGTCTGAACGCCACGTATGCAATGCTTTCCGGAACAGATAGCTCTGTGCCTTACCGACCGCTTCCACTTGCCTCTCACAATGTTCAGGAAGATGATAATGTCCAGAAATGGGAACAGGGAATTGTCCGCATTGACCGTGCGATAGAAAGGCTGAAAAAGGTATACTTGTTTGATGATGCAGCTATGAGTGAAAAAGAATATCTGGAAACTAAAAGCGAGCTGGAAAGAGAACGGATTGAACTGGATAATAAGATCAAGGAACAGGAAAGTGCAACGTTTCCGGTCCAGACAGAGGATCTTGCTTTCATCAAGTCTGCATCTTCGTTTCTGCTGGCACACCGTCTGAAAGCCGGTGATCATATTCAGTATAATACGTTTGCTCCGCTTGTTGATGATGAAGTCCTGAAAGATTTTTTGAATCTGGTGATAAAAGAGATTGTGGTCGTGGATGCACGCATCACAGAAATTACATTCCAAAATGGACTTACACACAAGTTCTTGTACCGTGAATAAATCCATAAATCAAAAAAGAACACAAGCTTACTTTTACAGTTGGCCTGTGTTCTTTTTCATTGTCCGAATTCGAAAAGTGCAGTGTTTATGCGGGTTTAAGCCGTCTCGAGTTCAGGAAACATCTAACAGCCAAAGGTCACCGTGCACGCAGTCAGCGGACGTCCCAGTTCTTCTGCTTTCTGTTTCAGGATGGCACGGGCTTTTTTCATAAAATAATACTGTCTCTGCGGTTCTTCCTGTGGCTCCGGACCATTCTCGTCAATGTTCTCTAATATCTTTTCGAATTCTTCGTTGTTTGTCACTAATTTTCTTCCCTTCTTATAATTGCAATAACTTTTTCTAATAATACAATACGTA
>ENA-OQAZ01001660-OQAZ01001660.1-human-gut-metagenome-genome-assembly--contig:-NODE-1660-length-10216-cov-3.220240_pt1 | contig 10216 bp, 17 predicted proteins | sample MGYA00242737_ERZ504531 | MGnify/ENA primary metagenome ERZ504531 (study PRJEB26092, sample SAMD00036244) | human gut metagenome | host: Homo sapiens | study: EMG produced TPA metagenomics assembly of...
CTACTACAACCCCAACCTGACATGGACCGGAGGATTTTCCGAAGCAATGATCTGCGCGGGCTGAAAGAGGGACGTATCACGGTGCAGTGGAGGGAGATGCCTCGCCCTCTCAGGCGCACTGACGTGCGCCAGCTCCCCCGAAAGGGGGAGCTTTATGCGCTGTGGAGGAAAAGAAAACCTTCTGTTTGCAGGAAAAACTTGCCGATTCGCAGGGAAAAAGCTCCCCCTTCGGGGGAGCTGGCATCGCGCAGCGATGGCTGAGAGGGTTATTAGGAGGAACACCAAATGAACATCAAGGGCCATTTTGAGACCATCACCCGGCACAAGCTGCTGGTGATGAAATACTGCTTTGCCTGCGGGCTCTATGAGCAGGGCCTTGCCCACGACCTGAGCAAGTACAGCCCTACCGAGTTCATACCGGGCTGCATCTATTATCAGGGTGACCACAGCCCCAACGAAGCGGAACGTCTGGCGCGGGGCTATTCCTCCGCGTGGCTGCACCACAAGGGCCGCAACAAGCACCATCTGGAATACTGGATCGACTACAGCACCCGGAAGGTGGGCCTTGCCGGCATGAAGATGCCCCTGCGCTATGTGTGCGAAATGGTGTGCGACCGCGTGGCCGCAAGCCAGATCTATCTGGGCGACAAGTACACGGACGCTTCCCCGTGGGAATACTACGAGCGCAGCAAGACCCACTACCTGCTCCACCCGGAGACCCGCGCTCTGCTGGAAGAACTGCTGAAAATGGTGCGTGACCTTGGGCATGACCGCACCTTTGAGCACATGAAATACCTGCTGGGCTGCGAGAACGATTACTAAGCCCGAAAGGCTGCTGCACAGACTGTGCGGCAGCCTTTTTTTGCGCACATTGCCAAAAAAGCCTACCGCATTTTGGTGCACCCGTGCATTGACAAAATGGCGAAAGTGACGGTAAAATGAAGGAAAGCAGGCTTGGGAAACGTCTGGGCCGCATAGGATAGTGTCTGACGAAGAAGGAGGCATGAAGCATGAAATTGTTCAAGAAACTGGCAGCTGCCGTACTGGTGGCGGCTCTGGCACTGATGATGGTGGGCTGCGGCGGCTCCAAGACAGGCCTTGCCCAGCAGGTCAAGAATGCTGTCTCGGATAATGCTGTTATGCTTGGCAAGCAGGCCACGAACAGCAAGGACTGGATGCCTTGGCGGCAAAGCTGCTGACAGAGTATAATAACGAGATCGCTGCTTTGGACGAAGGCACAGATTGGCCGGATCTGCAGGATCTGCTGGATGATGAGACGTTCCTGCAAAAGGTCGGCATTGACCCGGAAAAGGATGCTTATAAGGTCTCCTTGGTGTACGTTCCGAGTTACATCAGCGATACCATGAATCAGTTTAAGCCTTTTAGTCTTGCAGAGCAGCTTCGGGAGAATGCTGATCTTGCAATCGGCAATCCTGACATCGGAAGCAAATATGAGTTTGGTCTTGCCATTGGCACGCTTGACGGCGAGAACTGGGTGCTTATGCTCATGAAATAAGAGCGTCCGGGCTGTGACAGCCCTTACGGATGCCCCAAGACCGGAACGGTATATTTACAAGATGCGGCCTGCAGCAGCTGCCCCGGTAGACTTATTGCAGGCTGCGGCAAGGAGGAAACGATGAAACTGTTCAAAAAATTGGCAGCCGCCGTGCTGGCTGCTGCACTGGCATTAACGATGGCAGGCTGCGGCGGCGGCAATAGCTACACCATGCAGAACGAGCTGCTGAAAGTAACGATCGATAAGTTAACAGACATTGGCAAAACTGTGACCCAGAGCAAAAAGGCAGATGAAATGGCAGCAGCGCTGCTGGCAGCCGCCGATACAGCCGCCGCGCAGGAGGCAAACAACGGCAAGGATGCCGAAGATCTGCTGCTGGATCCTGCTGTTATAAAGCAGCCGGTATTGACCCCGAAAAAACGCCTGCGTGGTCAACCTGATCGACGACGTTCAGTCAAGAGCAGCGGCATGATGGGCGAGTTCCTGAAGATAGAGTGGATGGGCAGGTCACGAGCCTCGAAAACTTTGATAGCGATGGCATCGGCACGTTCAACCCCAGTGATGATGATAAGGTCGAGATCGGTGCAGCTACGCACAAGATCGGCGATGAGAGCTATATCCTGATCCTGCTCACCTATACTACGAGCACAACTTGATACACCCCGGGCTGCCGCACACAGGCTGTGCGGCAGCCTTTTTTGCCCCGCAAAACACAAATCCCCCAGCCGTGCGGCGCTGCCGTTCAGGCTGGGGGATGCTTTTTGTGCAAGACGGGTGTTACTGCTCGTTCTCGTAGATCTGGATATAACGGGGTGCGTTCTTATCCTGAATGAACAGCAGCGCGGCGGTCAGGGCCACCGCCAGAGCAGTGAGGACGGCGAGCAGTGCTTTGAGAACCTTCATCGTTTCAAGCCTCCTTGGTAAGTCTGGCGCGGAGCGGGGGACGTTCCGCAGTTTTTGGTTGCCCTTAGTATAGCATAATCCGCATACAAAGGCAAACACCGGATACAGGAAGAAAAATACGGTGGTTAGTTGTATATAACCACGAAAAAATGAAAAGAAAGTTCAGGAAAACACATCATTTTTGTGCCATTGTCGTTGACTTCCCACGCCAAAATGATACAATAAACATGTTAAGCAGCTGCTGTCCCTGTACCAGTGCGCCTGCATGGGCGTGGGGGCGGCAATTCAAGCAGAATGGGGGATTTGAATTCCATGTTGAACAAGCTGAAACGTGCGGCGCTTGGCGCGCATACGCCGCATGACAAGGCAACTGCTGCAAGCAAACCGATCCCGATGCCTCTGCCCGCGCAGGTACGCATCCTCATGAGCCAGCATATCGGCGCTCCCGCAAAAGCTCTGGTCAAAAAGGGCGACGAGGTGTTCGTTGGTACAAAGATCGGCGAGGCTGGCGGCTTCGTCTCTGCAAACATCCACTCTAGCGTTTCCGGCACGGTTGCCGCAGTGGAGCCCTTCCGTCTGTCCAATGGCCGCATGTGCGACTCTGTCGTCATCAAGACCGATGGCAAACAGACCGTGGACCCGGCTGTCAAGGCACCGGAAGTGACCGATAAGGCCAGCTTCCTCAAGGCTGTGCGTGAGTGCGGTTTGGTCGGTCTGGGCGGCGCAGGCTTCCCGACCGACGTAAAGCTGCAGCCCAAGCAGCAGGTGGATACCCTGCTGATCAACGCTTCCGAGTGTGAAGTGTGGCTGACCAGCGATACGCAGGAGATGCTGAACTGCAGCGATGATATCATCCGCGGCATCAAGGCCGTGTTGCAGTACACCGGCATCCCGAAGTGCGTCATCGGCATTGAGAACAACAAGCCCGAGTGCATCGACCTGCTGTGCAAAAAGACCAATGGCGACAGCACCATCGAGGTCAAGCCCCTGCCCAGTGTCTACGGCACCGGCGCAGAGCTGATCCTTATTGAAAAATGTCTGGGCCGCGAAGTGCCCCACGGCGGTCTGCCTGCAGATGCCGGCGCCATCGTCATGAACGTGACCAGCGTCTCCACCCTTGGCAAGTATCTGGCTACCGGTATGCCGGTGGTCGAGCGCACCATCACCGTGGACGGTGATGCCTGTGCAAAGCCCCAGAACATCGTTGTCCCCGTGGGCACTGCCTATCAGGACATCATTGATTTTGCGGGTGTCAAGGGCGAACTGGGCAAAGTGGTTGCCGGCGGTGCATGATGGGCCCCGCTGTGGAGAACCTGAGCTACCCCACCACCAAGACCACCTCCGGCCTGATCTTCCTGAGCAAGGCCGCTGCAGAGCCTGCACCGGTGAATCCCTGCATCCGCTGCGGCCGCTGCGTGGAGTACTGCCCCATGGGTCTGGAGCCTGTGGAGGTCAATCAGGCATACGCTGCACGCGATGTGCAGGAGCTGGGCAAGCTGCATGCAGACTACTGCTTCAACTGCGGCAGCTGCTCGTTCGTCTGCCCGGCAAAGCGCCCTGTTACCCAGATGATGAGTCTGGCAAAGGCGTTCTACCTTGGTGAAATCAAAAAAGGAGGCAATAAGTAATGGATACGAAGCTTATTGTTTCGGCTTCCCCGCATGTGCGCAGCGAAGAGACCACCCAGAGCCTGATGGCCAACGTGATCGTCGCCCTGTGCCCCTGCGTGGTGGCCTCTGCCATCATTTTTGGTATGCGTGCACTGCTGGTAACAGCCGTGTCCGTGGTGGCCTGTGTGGCTTTTGAGTGGCTGTACTGCAAGCTGCTCAAGAAGCCCAACCCCATCAGCGACCTGTCCGCCGTCGTCACCGGCATCATTCTGGCCATGAACGTGCCCGTGGGCATGCCCATCGGCCAGCTCATCATCGGTGATCTGGTGGCCATCGTCATCGTCAAGCAGCTGTTCGGCGGCATCGGCATGAACTTTGCCAACCCCGCTCTGGTGGGCCGTATCGTGCTGTTCATCAGCTTTGCCGGTTCCATGAACAAGTGGGTGTTCCCGGATGCAGCGGTGGATCAGCTGTCCAGCGCTACCCCGCTGGCTGTGGCCGATAAGTCCAAGCTGAGCCTGCTGGATCTGTTCATGGGCATCCACGGCGGTGTGCTGGGCGAGACCTGCGCACTGGCCATCGTGCTGGGCCTGATTTATCTGGTGGCCACCAAGACCATCAGCATCGCCATCCCGGCTTCTTACGTCGGCAGCATGTTCGTGTTCTACCTCATTGCTACCCACAGCGTGCACGAGGCTCTGGTTGCCGTGCTGAGCGGCGGCCTGCTGTTCGGTGCCGTGTTCATGGCTACCGACTACGTTACCAGCCCCTTCACCCTGAAGGGCAAGCTGGTGTACGGCGTGGCACTGGGCATCGTCACCTTTGCCATCCGTTACTGGGGCAGCTACACCGAGGGCGTGTCCTTCGCACTGCTGTTCATGAACCTGTGGGTCCCCTACATCAACGATCTGACCCGTCAGACCCCGTATGGCTACATCAAGCCTGCAAAGAAAGCAAAGGAGGGTGCTGGCAAATGAGTAAGTCTTCCAACTGGGAGAGCACCATCAAGCCCATCGTTGTGCTGAGCGTTATCTCCCTGATCGCCAGCCTGCTGCTGGCACTGGTGAACGGCATGACCGCCCCGGTCATTGCGAGAACACCAAGCGCACCACTCTGGCCGCTTATGTCGGCGTGCTGCCCTCCGTTTCGGATGCCAGCGAGCTGGAAGAAGTGACCGATTACACCACCGCCGGCATCACCGGCGTGGTCAAGGCTCCGGACGGCAGCACTGCCATCAAGGCCGAGGAAAAGGGCTTTGACGGCGGCATCCTGACCGTCATCATGGGCTTCGACGCCAACGGCGCCGAGACCGGCATCTGGGTGGACGCTTCCACCCAGACCAAGGGCATCGGCTCCAACGTGAGCAGTGACGATTTCCTGGCGCAGTTCGACGGCATGGACGGCACCCAGAACATTGTGATGAATCAGGATTACGACGCCTACAGCGGCGCAACCATCTCCTCCACCGCACTGTTTGCTGCCATCAATGACTGTGTCAACTGCTACAACGAGCTGGCGTAAAGGAGGTTGGTAAGAAATGGCACAAGAAAATAAGTCCAAGGTAAGCATCCTTACCAACGGCATTATCAAAGAAAACCCCGTTCTGCGTCTGGTTCTGGGTACCTGCTCCATTCTGGCAGTTACCACTGCAGTTTCCAGCGCTCTGGGCATGGGTGCCGCCTTCACCTTCGTGCTGGTGTGCTCCAATATCATGATCTCCCTGCTGCGCAAGGTGATCCCCGGCAAGGTGCATCTGCCCTGCTACATCGTCATTATCGCAAGCTTCGTGACCATCGTTCAGATGTTCATGCAGGCTTACATGGAAAGCCTGTACAACGCTCTGGGTGTGTTCCTGCCTCTGATCGTTGTCAACTGTATCATTCTGGGCCGTGCCGAGATGTTCGCCTGCAAGAACAGCATCGTGGACTCCGCACTGGACGGCGTGGGCATGGGCGTTGGCTACACCCTCACCGCTACCCTGATGGCATCCATCCGTGAGATCCTGGGCAGCGGCACATGGCTGGGCTTCCAGGTGATCCCGGAAAGCGTTGCCAAGGTCTCCATCATGACGCAGGCTCCCGGCGCATTCTTCTGCTTTGGCCTGTTGATGGCCGGCTGTGTGTGGCTGGAAGGCAAGCTGGATGCCCGCATCGAGCGCAAGAGCTGCTGCGACCTTGATAACCTGAAGAAGGAGGCAGAATAAGATGTTAGTAAAACTCGCTGCGATCTTCTTCAGCATGATCCTGGTCAACAACTACGTGCTGGTGAAGTTCTACGGTATCTGCCCGTTCCTGGGCGTTTCCAAAAAGCTGGATTCTGCGGTGGGTATGTCCGGCGCCGTCATCTTCGTCATGTTCATGGCAACGGCCGTTACCTTCCCCATCCAGATCTTCATTCTGGACCCGGCTGGTCTGAGCTACCTGCAGACCATCGTGTTCATTCTGGTCATTGCTGTTCTGGTGCAGTTCATCGAGATCTTCCTCAAGAAGTACGTGGTTGCACTGTATAACTCTCTGGCGTTTATCTGCCCTGATCACCACCAACTGCTGTGTTCTGGCGGTCACCATTCTGGTCGTGGGCGACTACGGCGCAGATGTGGCTGCTATGGGCTTCGGTGTTGCTTACATTGAGGCTCTGGTGTGTGCCATCGGCGCAGGCTGCGGCTTCATGCTGGCCATGGTCATGTTCAGCGGCGTGCGCAAGCGCGTGGAAGCTGCGATCCCCCGGCACCCTTCAAGGGCCTGCCCATCACCCTGATCGCAGCAGCAATCACCAGCCTGTCCTTCATGGGCTTCGGCGGCATCGTCGAAAACCTGTTCAATGTCACGCTGTAAGGGAGGAACAGGATTATGAATATTGTATCTGCTGTTATCCTGTGTACCATCGTGGGCGCAGTCGGCGCGATCGTTCTGGTCGCAGCGTCCAAGTTCATGGCGGTGGAGGAAGACCCCCGCATTGAAGAAGTTACCAACTGCCTTGCCGGTGCAAACTGCGGCGGCTGCGGCTACGCAGGCTGTGCGGACTACGCAAAGGCTGTGGTCATGGACGGCGTGCCCTGCGACAAGTGCGCACCCGGCGGCCCCAAGGCTGCCGCTGCCATTGCCAAGATCATGGGCGGCACGGCCAGCGCTGTGGAAAAGAAGGCGGTTGTCCAGTGTCAGGGCAATTCCGAGCACTGCAAGCTGCTTATGATTACAAGGGCATCCAGACCTGTGCAGCCGCTGCTGCACTGTACGGCGGCCCCAAGACCTGCTCCTTTGCCTGTGTTGGTCTGGGCGACTGCACCAAGGTGTGTAAGTTCGATGCCATCCACATTGTGGACGGTGTTGCCAAGGTGGACAAGGACAAGTGCACCGGCTGCGGTGCCTGCGCAAACATCTGCCCCAAGCAGGTCATCATGATTGACGTGGGCGGCCCGCGCAAGCCGGTGGTCATGTGCTCCAACAAGGACAAGGTCCTGTGGCCATGAAGGCCTGCACCACCTCCTGCATTGCCTGCGGTATGTGCGAGCGCACCTGTAAGTTCGACGCTATCCACGTGGTGGACGGCGTGGCCCGCATCGACTATGACAAGTGCAAGGGCTGCGGCATGTGTGCCCAGAAGTGCCCCAAGCACATCATCCTCTTCCCGCTGAAGGATGACCCCAATCCCCCGAAGCCCGTGGTGAAGCCCGCCGCTCCCGCTGCTGCCCCCGCAGCAAAGCCGGAAGCCAAGGCTGAGGCAAAGCCCGAGACCAAGGCAGAGTAAACTGTAAAAACCAAAGCCCGCCGTGCAGCGATGCCCGGCGGGCTTTTTGCAACTTTTTGTAAGAAAATCCGGTTGCAATGATGCGGAATTATGGTTAAATAGAAGGAGGATATTTTCACAGAAAGAGGACGATTATGGAACAACAGTCTGCACGCCTGCGGAATACAGGCTTTCTTACTTTCTTCTTCAGTGGCATCTGTGCCATCAGTGCGGGCGTGGTGGTCAGCCTGCTGCAGGAGCGCTACGGCTTTGCCTACGGCATGACCGGCACCCTGCTCTCACTTATGAGTGTGGGTAATCTGCTGGCAGGCCTGCTCATTGGTATGCTGCCCAGTGTACTGGGCATGAAACGCAGCGTGCTGCTGCTGACCATCGGCTACGCGGTGGGCTACAGCCTGATGGGCCTGACGGGTGCCGTGGCGGTGCTGGCGCTGGCGTTTTTTCTGGTGGGCATTGCCAAGGGCAGCGTCATGAACACCTGCACCATTCTGGTCAGCGATAACTCGGCCAACCGCACCCGGGGCATGAACCTGATGCACAGCTGCTACGCCTGCGGTGCACTGCTGTGCCCCTTCCTCATTGCAGCGGCGGCAAGGGTGAGCACCGCACTGGCAGTGTTCCTGCTGGCGGTGCTGGGCCTGATGCTCTGGCTGGTGTATGGATTTACTCCGCTGGGCGGCGGGAGTCAGAAAACAGCCCGGACGAAAGAGGTCATCGACTGGAGCTTTCTGCACGCGCCGCGCTTCTGGCTGCTGACCGGCCTTCTGTTCTGCCAGAACGCGGCGGAGCAGAGCGTTACCGGCTGGATGGTGACCTATTTTAAGGGCAGCGGCATCATTGCCGGTTCGCTGGCGGCCTACACCGTCACGGTGATGTGGGGTGCCACGCTGGTGGCACGCCTGCTCATTGCGTTCGTGTTCCCGTTCAAGAACCCGCGCAAGGCCATGGTGGGCATGAGCGTGCTGTGTACGATCTTTTATGTGCTGCTGGTCATGGCCCACACACAGGGCATGGCCATCGTGCTGCTGTTTGCCTTTGCGTTCTCCATGGCGGGCCTGAACCCCACCGCTGTGGCCAGCGCGGGCCGCATGACCAGCGTGACCAGCATGGGCATCATGCTGCCGGTGGCATCCAGCGGTGCCATCCTCATGCCGTGGATCATTGGCATCGTAGCCGAAAAGGCTGGCCTTGCCGCCGGTATGGCTTCCAACATCGTGCCCTGCGTGGGCCTGATCGTGTTCACCCTGCTGGTGGCTAGATTGCCGGAGGAATAAACCTCTCAGGCGCTATCGCGCCAGCTCCCCCGAAGGTGGGAGCTTTATGCGCTAAAACCGTTTGGTATTCTCTTTTTAGTAAAGAAAATAACCGTTGGGAAGTAGAAAAAGCTCCCCTCTCGGGGGAGCTGGCATTGCACAGCAATGACTGAGAGGGTTATTTCTCAATGCCTCTTGCCTTCGCGCTGAACTCGCATCCGCAGTAATCCTGCCGGTACAGGCCGTATTCCTCCGAAAGCTGCAGGCTGCGCAGATAGCCGTTGTGCTTTTTGAAGTCCGAAGGCAGATGCTTTACGCCGAACTCGGCTTCCAGCTCCTGCCCGATGGCATTGATGCGCTTGGCATCTTTATGCGGGCTGATGGACAGTGTGGTGGTGAACCAGTCGAAGCCGTTCTCACTGGCGTATTGCGCCGCCCGGCGCATCCGCAGCCGGTAGCAGATCGTGCACCGGCTGCCCCGCTCCGGCTCGTTTTCAAGGCCGGTGACAGCAGAGTAGAACTCCTGCGGGTCGTAGTGGTCCTCCACCACGGTCACGCCCAGAGGATGGGCTGCTGCCACGAACTTCTTCAGCTCTTCGCCGCGGCGGTAGTATTCCTCTGCAGGCCATGTGTTGGGGTTATAGTAAAGCACTGTGATCTCAAAATACTGGCACAGCTGTTCCAGCACTGCGCTAGAGCAGGGGCCGCAGCAGGCGTGGAGCAAAAGGCGCGGCCGGGTGCCGTCCAGCGTTTTGAGCACGGCATCCATCTGCTGTGCAAAATTCAATTGAGTTGCCATTTTTATCATCCTTTGCTATACTGATTGAGAAAATTCCTTAAAAAGCTCGCCCTTTCGGGGGAGCTGGCATTGCACAGCAATGACTGAGAGGGTTTACTTTCTTATTATAACATATTCCGCTTGAAAATACAGGAGGCACCATGACACAGGAAAAGATTGCCCGCATCAACGAGCTGGCAAAAAAGAGCAAGACCACCGGCCTGACCGATGCCGAAAAGGCAGAGCAGCAGGCCCTGCGCCGCGAGTACATCGATGATATGAAGCCAGCCTGCGCGCACAGCTGGCCAACACCTCCATTCAGGAGCCGGACGGCACCATCCACAAGGTGGACTCGCCGTCGCGACCCTTGAGAACCCCGCAGCTGAACGCACCAATTTTGCGCACACTT
>ENA-OQAZ01001661-OQAZ01001661.1-human-gut-metagenome-genome-assembly--contig:-NODE-1661-length-10191-cov-1.927166_pt1 | contig 10191 bp, 13 predicted proteins | sample MGYA00242737_ERZ504531 | MGnify/ENA primary metagenome ERZ504531 (study PRJEB26092, sample SAMD00036244) | human gut metagenome | host: Homo sapiens | study: EMG produced TPA metagenomics assembly of...
GATTTTATCGAATGTAGGGATTTTGAATAAAACGGATTTGAAGATATAGTATAATGGTTTATAGCTTTATTTCGTATGTAATTGCATACAAAGCAAATATAGCGAAGGAAGGACATTATGGAACATTGTTTTCGGATAATGAGGTTCAGAAGTTGTACCCCGCTTTTCAAAATAAATATATGTTTACAACAGTGAAAAAATGGATTCTTCGAGGTATATGGAATATTGATGCTCTTAATTACGAAATAGAGATAATTAAATCAAGAAAAAAAGCGGAAACGCCATCCGATATTGTTCGAACCAATCAGATTATGGATATTGAAGAAGATGTAATCGTTGAAGGATTTCCACAAGTAGTTAAGATGGCATATGCAGGAGAACTTAGTCTGGATGAGTATGTGGATTTTATATGGAATAATTATTGGGGAAGATATTATGATTTTAAGTTACCAGTGAGGGTAGATTGGAATAAAGTTCGAATTGGGATTAATAAGGTAATAAACAATTTATTAGATTCACGAAAAGAGGGGCAGCAAGTTCATACGATTATAGGTGCAGATAATAAAGAAGATTTTACAGAAGAAGAATGGAAAACATATCAAAGCATAGAAGAGTTCCAAACGGGAAATTTATTAATGTTTAGTAATAATAAAAAACTATATGTTGAAGAAATGCAAGGAAATGCAATGACGGCATTTACTATATGCCAAAATAAGAGGTTTAATGTGTTTGATGTGGAAATGGCAATTATTACTGCAGAAGTATATGCTAAAGGGAATAATTTCGATAAACATCAGTTTTCATATTATTTCAATAAAATGTGGAAAGGAAATATTATATCGCCAGATATAAGAGTGGAGGAGAGTCTTGTAGGTTTCCGAAAACTGCAAGAATTGCTGAAAGAACAAAAAGAAAATTTACAGAAAAATGAAAAGGTATTTGCAGTTAAGCATACTGAGGAATTTATAAAATACTTAAACGAAATAATAGAAAAATTAAATGAAAATTTAGTACAAGCTGAATAAGAAGTATTAGTTTTTTGAAAATGGTTGGAATCAACCTCTAAGTTCCCCAACAGATTTGGAGGTTTTCTTCTGCCCATTTGAGAGAAAAGTGATTTCTAAAACAAAATAATCTGTGATACAATATATGGAAGAAGTTTTGGAAGTATTAATTTATAAGTAAAAAAGTAAAGTTGATTGTATGCTGGTCTGGTTTAGGTTTAAATTAATCCTTTTTTATGCAGCAATAGGAAAGAATGCAGAATATTGATTTTAAACAGCTATGGTAAAGGGAAGCTTGAATATATAACTTTATGATCATGGGGTTAAATTTTAATAGGGAGGTATTATTATTGAAAATAAGACAACTAATATATAGAAACCAGAAAGAGAATATTGATAATACATATCATTACACTTCACCAGAAGGAATGTTGTCAATATTACAAAATAGAACATTGCGTTTTACTGATTGTCAATTTTTTAATGATAAATTAGAGTATATTTACATTAAGAAACCATTATGCAAAGTAGTAAATGAATTAGCACCGAAAATGAGAAACCAACATTTAGTTGAAAGTGTGGATCTGTGGCTCAAAGATGATTATGAGGTATATGTGAAAGAAAGGCATTTAAAAGAAAGATATTATGTTTTTTGCACATCAACAGATAATGATTCATTGAATATGTGGAATTATTATATTAAAAATGGAAAGTATCGAAGGATATAATATAGGTATATCTTAAGAAACATAATTGAGAACTTAGAAAGCCTAGAATATGATGATTATGAAATGTGGTATGGACCAGTAGTATATAATATTTGTGAGCAAGAGGAGATGATCTTTGAATTAATACGAATGTTAGATGAAAAACTTTGGGAGATAAAGCAAGAAGTAAATTTTGATGATTATTGGAATATTTATTTACAAGAAGCTCAAGAAGAAATTATCAATACCATTGAGTTATATAGATTGTTTTTTAAAGATTCAGCATTTAGAAATGAAAAAGAATATAGGTTTGTATTAAAGTTACCAATGGATATAGAAGAGACATTGGATTTTGTACCGGGGTATCAAATAAAAGAGGGAATAATTTCACCATATATTGATATAAAATTTTGTGAGGAAATTTTAGAGAACATAACATTGTCACCTATGATTGAAAAAGAGATAGCAATGAAAGGATTGGAGTTATTTATGTACAAAGCTAAATACAGTAGAAATATCAAATTTAATGTATCTGATATATTAATTCGTTAATAATATTGTGTATCATATATACAATAAATACGAATACAGATAAAAATGTAGAAGAAGTAAAGCAATTATTGCAGGGAAGGAATCTGCGTTTGCATAGTTCTTTTATGGTAGCAGGAAAAAAGTTTTCTGTGAAAAAATGGTTGGAATCAAGCCTCCAAGTTCCTGAAAGATTTGGAGGTTTTCTTCTGCCCATTTTTATCGGGAAGTAATTTCCCCAATAAAAAATTTATGGTACAATATCTTAGAAGTTATCATCAAGGGATGAGTAGTGGACCATAGAGAAAGAGCAGAGTAATCGTAAGCTGGTCTGGCTTACATCTAAAATACAATGCAATCTTTTGCTATGCAGGGTCATAAGAGAGAGCATCATGTCAATTTTTTGCAGCCTCGTCACAGAGGATTGCAACATTTTTCGCTCCCAGAGTAAAGTGAAAACTCTGGAAAGTGCATCTCAATTACCCTATCGACACATGTGGAGACAATAGTTGCACTACATCGGTTCGATATATAAAAATCCTTGAGTTTAGGCACTTTGAGAGGTTTTTTAGGTTCGACCAGAGTGACCGAAAAACATACAAAAAAGCAATTTCCGACGGAGTAAATGTGTCGGTTGTATTGGATAGCGTGTGTGGAAACACATCAAAACGGAAATAGATTGTTCAGAGCAACCTTGAAAACACGAACAATATCACATTATCATTCAACTAAATAAAAGTAGCGTGAGAGACCGTTCATTTTCAAGAAAATTGAAAGTGAGCGGTCTTTCTTTTGGTTAGTTAGGTTTCGTGAGTAACGATTATATGCGTTGATGAAAGGAGCGATTGTATGGAAACGATTAAGAATGTATCTATCAGCGAATTGCATAGTTTTAGGAATCACCCGTTTAAGGTGGAGACCAATACGGAATTATGCGAGTTGATGAGAAGTATTGAAAAGGAAGGTGTGCTTGTGCCTCTTCTGGTGAGGACGAATCCTTATGGAGATGGATATGAGGTCATATCGGGACACCGAAGACAGGAAGCAGCTCTATGGGCTGGGGAAACAGAGGTTCCTGTTGTCATAAGAGAGCTTGATGATGACCAGGCAGTTGTGGCGATGTGGATTCGAATCTGCATCGGGAGAATTTAAAGCCCAGTGAGAAAGCATTTGCCTATCGAATGAAGCTGGAGGCTATGAAGCATCAAGGGAAAAAGGTATCGGCAGATGATATAACTTTGGCTCAAGTTGAACCGAGGTCTGTCCAAAAGGACACGAGGGATGCTTTTTATGGTGCTATGCGAAGTAATGAGTTGCTTGCAATGGATTGTCAACACTTTTTCAGACAAATTTTTTTAGGTTATTTTCCCGATATTGTACAGGCGTTTGATACCCTAGGAGGAATGTATACGGTGATGATTATACCAGTTTACATAATCCCATAGTTTTATCTTCAGTTCTTCTAGTGTATGGAATGTTTCATTCCACACAAATTCTGTTTTAATGACCTTGAACGTAGCTTCTGCCACTGCATTATCATAAGGACATCCCTTATGGCTCAGGGAACGTTCTATATGAAACGTTTCTAACAGTTCCTCAATCGTCTCATTTTTAAATTCATTTCCCCGGTCTGTGTGGAAGATATGGATTTCCGACAGATTGCCTTCTACTTTCCTAAATGCCTGTTTTACAAGCTCTGCTGTTTTATGTTCTCCTGCACTGTATCCAACGATTTCCCTGTTAAAAAGGTCTATCAGTATACAGATATAATTCCAGTGGTTTCCTACCCTTACATAAGTTAAATCACTTACCACCACATTACGGTATGGCTGGTTTTGAAATTGTCGGTTCAACACATTTGCCACTTTTGATTCATTACATCTGTCTTTTTGCGGCTTAAACTGAGCTGTAGTATAGCTTGATATCAAACCTTCCTGTTTCATGATCCGTCCAATCCTGCGTCTTGATACCTGTTTCCCGCAATCAACCAGTTCTTTCTTGATCTTTCGTGTACCATAATGGTTCCGGCTTTTTCTAAAAATTTCCTGAATGTCTGCAGTAAGTTCTGATTCATCTTTTTTTGTTGCTGCTTCATAATAATAAGTGCTTCTATTTACCTGTAGGACGCGGCACATTGCTGATACAGAGTATTTGTGAGCATTTGCTTTGATCACATTTACTTTCGTCCTAAGATCAGCGCCGCTTGTTTTAAAATATCATTTTCCATTCTTAACTGCTGGTTTTCTTTCCGAAGCCGGATCAGTTCTTCCTGCTCTGGAGTCCGGTTATCTTTTTCATGGAAAGAGCCGGAATTGGATGCCTGCTTTACCCATTTGTCAAACAGGGAAGTAGCAATGTCATATTCACGGCAGATATCGCATCTGCGTTTGCTGGAACGATATAGTTCCACCAGTTGCTGTTTGAATTCATCGGTATATTTACGAGGTTTTCTTCGTTGTTTTGGTTCGGTCATAATGAGTGCTCCTTTGTGTATTTATTATAGATTATATGACCTTAAAAAATCTGTCCAGTTAATTGTAGCCTATCCAATACTATCCGCAGCTCATAGGAGAGGAACTGTTTGAGAGAGTACAGCGCGAGACGGGAAAAGGTGAGGGCAGAGCTTGGAAGGGCAGACCACCGGCCCGGCAGATGAAAGAATCCTTTTCGGAGGTGTCATCTGGTGTGCAGAATGCGGGGCAGTATGTAGCCATATCCAGCGAACCACAAAAAGAAGCGTGAACGGCACGTGCCAAGTGGAAGTGCAGGAACTATGTGACTGGCAGAGCAAAAAACTGCAGGAACAGTTTTATTACAGACGGGCAGGCAAAGCAGGTGTGTGTAGAAGCCATCAATGCAGTGATACGAAACAAAGGTCTGCTCCGGGTACAAAGGCAGGAGGAAAAGCTCAGCCTCAGTACCGGGTTCTGGAGCGGAACCTGCAGCACATGAAAGAAGAGCAGGAACGCACAGAGACAGACCTGATGAAACTGCTCTATGAAAGGGCAGAGGAACAATACCGGACGCTGGAGGTCAGGGATGGGGAGTTCCGGACAGAGGAGATCAAAAACATCCTTGCAGGAAAAAAGGAACTGGAAACATTTGATGAAAATTTATATAGAAAAATAATCGCACGCATCTGGGTGCATGGTGGAAATATGGCAGAAGTGGAGCTTATCAATGGGAGCCGTGTCACAGCCGGATACAAGGATTAGGAGGGAGAGCAGATGGCAGAAACAGCAAAAAAGATCAGCATGATACCTGCCAAGGTGCAGTATGACCGGAATGTGAAACTGTCAGAAAAGAAAATGAAGGTCGCTGCCTATTGCCGTGTCAGTACGGAACTGGAAGAGCAGGACAGCAGCTATGAGGCACAGGTGGAGTATTATACCAGCAAGATATCCGAAAACGAAAACTGGAAAAATGCCGGCATTTATGCGGATGACGGAAAGAGTGGAACAAACACCAAAAAGAGGCAGACTTTAATGCCATGATACAGGATGCCCTTGCCGGAAAGATCGACATGATCCTTACAAAGTCGGTCAGCAGGTTTGCGAGGAACACGGTAGACTCGCTGGTGACCATCCGAAAACTGAAGGAAAGAACGTGGCGGTGGTGTTCGAGAAAGAGGGGATCAATACACTGGAGGGAACCGGCGAAATCCTTATCACCATCTTAAGCAGCCTGGCATAGGAGGAGAGCCGCAACATCAGTGAGAACATCCGCTGGGGAGTCGTGAGGAAATTTGGAAAAGGCAAGGTCATCGTAAACTGCACAAAGTTCATGGGATACACCAAAAACGAGGATGGTGACCTGGTCATCGTACCCGAAGAGGCAGAGATCGTAAAGCTGATCTTCCGCCTTTATCTGGAAGGCTACAGTACCGGAAGATCGCAAAGCATCTGGAAGAGCAGGGAATCAAGACCGCCACAGGGCAGGACAAATGGCATTCCACGGTAATAGACAAAATGCTCCGCAATGAAAAATACATGGGAGATGCATTACTGCAGAAAACCTATACGGTGGATTTCATGACAAAAAAGAAAGTCAAGAACACTGGAATCGTACCGCAGTATTATGTGGAAGATGACCATGAGGCAATCATTCCGAAAGAGCTGTTCTACAGGGTACAGGAAGAGATGATGCGGAGGGCATCCTTATGCAAGGCGGCTGTCACCCGGAAGAAGAACCAGAAAAGCAGGTATTCCTCCACCTATGCACTGACCGGCATGCTGATCTGCGGAAAATGCGGACAGGAGTACAGGAGAGTCACTTGGGCGAGAAACGGGAAAAAGAAAGTGGTCTGGAGATGCAGCAATCGGCTGACCAACGGAGTGAAGAAATGCGGGGAATCCGAGACACTCGAAGAGAACGCATTAAACAGGGCGGTGATGGAAGCCATCCACAGGATCACAAGTGATGATATGGAATTTATGGAAAACTTCCGGCAGAACATCATCCATGTCATCGGGAGCTACAGCACCGCAAAAGAGTCCGGAGAATACGAAGAAAAGATAAAAGAAAAGCAGGATGAGATGGTGGCACTGATTGCAGAGAATGCAAAGACCGGCTCTTACACACCGGAGTTTGATGAACGCTACCGCACCATAGCAGAGGAAATCAATGCCTTAAAAGAGGCACAGAAAACAGCCAGAAACGAGAAACAGATGTCTGACAGCTATGAACAGAGAATCCAAGATATCGACCATTACTTAAGCACAAGCACCTGCCAGATACCAGAGTTCGACAATGACCTTGTCAGACGGCTGATCTCGACCATCAAAGTGGAATCCAGCGAGAAGCTGCTGATACAGTTCCAGTCAGGCATTGTCATGGAAAAGGAGATTCGATATGAGTAAGGCTGCGGCAGGAATGGCAGCAAGTAAATAGGAAACGTTATTCCTGCCAGTTTATGGTAAGAAATAAAATGCCCGATGATCCGGGCGTTTTATTGTTGGCATAAAACTAGGAAACAAGTGCAGAACAATAGGAATAGAAAAGTGTGTAATAGGGAAATAAGCGGAAGAAAGATTATATAGAAGAAAGAAACACAAGATTGTGTGACAGGAGGAGAAAAGCGTATGAATTATGAGCAACTGATAGAAGAACTGAGGGAGGAAATGTTACAGCTTGTGAACACGAAATGTGATGCACTGCTCCAGATGTATCGGAGTGGGGAGCTGCATACAAATGTGAAAGATACGATCCGGGAACGCTGCCTTATCACAGTGTCCCCAGCAGAACTGAAAGGGAAAAAACCGCTGGCAGTCCAGTTCGCACCGGGAGAATGGATAGAGACACCTACATGGAGAAAGGTGGCACAAAGGATTTTGCAGACCTGTAATGAACAGCCGGATATCCATGAAAGATTTATGGAAATGTGTGGAAAAGTAGCCGGACGCTGGAGGACGATCCTTGGCAGTTCACCGGAAGAAATGGATGTACCGATAAAGGTGGATGAGGAACTTTATTTTGAGGGAAAATTTGACACCGAGGCGATGTTAAACATGTTAGAGAAAAAAGTGCTGGAACCGGCAGGGGTTGATTACAGCAGCATTAAAATCCGGTATATGGGAAAAGGGCAGGAAGCAGCGAAAAATATAAGAGCATGTACCAGAGCAGGATGCTTGGAGCATGAGGAGCAGGAACAACATGCAACGGTGCAGACAATGTAAAAAATGGATGGAATCAAGACTCTGAGTCTATGACAGGTTTGGAGTTTTTCTTATGTTCCTTTTTCAAATGTAAAAATTGATTGTATAAAAGAAATGGGTAAGTTATAATATAGGTGTGGTCAGATGCCTTTTTTGGGGATGACTATATCTGTTACAAAAAGGAGGAAGGCCAGTGAATACAGAATTAAAAAATGCAGTGAAAGCAACAGACAAGGATGCACAGTATGATACGAGTGCAAAGCGTCTGTTAGGGCAGAAGAGCATACTGGCACATATACTGGTAAAAACAGTTGATGAGTTTAAGGGCATGAATCCCAAGGATGTGGTCAACTGCATCGAGGGAACACCACATATCAGTACGGTACCGGTAGAGCCTGGACTCACAAATGCAGCCAGCGAAAAAAATGGTGAAAGACTGGTCGGTTTCAACACAGAAAATGAAGAGATCAATGAAGGTCTGGTAAGATTTGATATCGTTTTTTATGTGCGCATGAAAGATGGATTGTCACAGATTATCATCAATGTAGAAGCACAGAAAGACGAGCCGACGGGATATGAAATCTTAAACCGGGCAATCTTTTATGTGAGCAGACTGATTTCATCACAAAAAGAACGTGATTTTGAGAACTCCAGCTACGATGACATTAAGCGTGTATATTCCATCTGGGTATGTATGAACATGGACGAGAGCAGCATGAGCCATGTGCATCTCACAAAGGAGATTGATTGGTTCCTATGAATGGAAGGGAAATCTTGACCTGCTGAATATCATCATGCTTGGACTGGCAAAGAATCTGCCGGAACATGATGAGACGTATGAACTGCACCGTCTGCTGGGAGCATTGTTATCCAAGGAACTTACAATAGATGAAAAACTAAACATAATTGGAAATGAATACGATATTCCTATTGAGGAGAACTTCAGGAAGGATGTGAGCGTTATGTGTAACTTGAGTCAGGGAATAAAAGAAGATGGTATTGCGATTGGAGAGGCAGGACTCATTATGAAAATGTATAAGAATGGTTTTACAGCAGAGCAGATAGCCTCAGCCACAGATAAGGATATAGAAGAAGTGAAAGCGATTATTGCAGGGAAGGAACCTGCACTTGCATAAGAAAATTTTTGATGAAAATGAGAAGCCTTTGAGTTTAATAACTTGAAGGCTTCTGTTTAATAGTTTGGAAAAATTAAGAAAAAAACATTTTATTGAAACATAAAAGATATTTAGGAGAAATGGAACAGGAAGATAAGAAAGAAATTTTAAAATATCTAATTTGCAACATGTAAATTGAAAAACTATATGTAGAGGAAAAATTCAAATGAGAACATTGGATGAATTGTTATATTATTGTGAAGAGCCTGAACCAGTCGGAGCTATACTATTGACTGGAGAATGGGGATGTGGAAAAACATATCTTATCGATAATGATTTGAAAGATGCATTGGAAAACAAAGCACATATAATTCGTATTTCCTTATTTGGAATAGCAAGTATTGAAGGAATACATATGGCAGTTAAACAGGCATGGATAGTGAATATAATAAAGGGAAAAATTGGGATGCGGTTGCAAAAAAGGTTCAAAAGGGAAAAGATATAACAAGCAAATTAGAATTTTTGCCAGAGTGGATTAGAGGAATAGCAAATACAGATTGGTTTTCTTTTGTGGAAATAAAAAATGTGATAAACAAGAAACTGGTAATTTAGTTTTTGATGATTTGGAACGTTGTTGTTTAGAGACAGTTGATATTCTTGGAGCGATTAATGAATATTGTGAGAACCAGAAATTTCATACAATTATTATAGCCAATCAGGAAAAGATGAGAGGTTCAAAGCAAATAACTGCTGTGCCAATAGAAGTTGAAATAGATACTGTTAAGAATGAAGATAATACCAATACTCCCCAAAGAATAGCAGGAAAGATAAAGTGCAAATCCCAAAAAGATATTGACGAATTGTCTTACAATGAAATTAAAGAAAAAATTATACATCGAACCGTTCAGTATATACCTGATTATGCAAGCATTGTAGATACAATTGTTGATAAAACTAAATATCAAGATGAAAAATATAGGGACTTTGTGAAGGAATGTGAAGAGGGAATATTAGAATTATTTGCACCTGATAGAAATACTTATAATGAATCTCAGAATGATAAAAGACCGCATAATATACGAAGTCTTAAATGTGCGATAGCAGATTTTTATCGAGTGTATGGGATTTTGACTAAAAACGGATTGAAGATATAGATAAATGGTTTTATAGCTTTATTTCGTAT
>ENA-OQAZ01001662-OQAZ01001662.1-human-gut-metagenome-genome-assembly--contig:-NODE-1662-length-10191-cov-1.888712_pt1 | contig 10191 bp, 11 predicted proteins | sample MGYA00242737_ERZ504531 | MGnify/ENA primary metagenome ERZ504531 (study PRJEB26092, sample SAMD00036244) | human gut metagenome | host: Homo sapiens | study: EMG produced TPA metagenomics assembly of...
TGTTTTTTTATGTGATTTATAGTCTCAAAGACACATTGTGTACATCAACCTCCTACTCATTTTTATGCTATATACGACAATAACTATAAAAGCAATGTACCTTTGTTTTTCACATTGGCACATTGGCTTATATAAAGTATTTTCTAATTAATTGAATTTTTAGAAATATTTTTTATCTATTCAATTAACGACTATTCCTTATTCTTCAATTAATGATTTATCATTTATTTTTTTATTAATGATTTTCCTGTCATTTCTTTTGGCTGTTCCATTCCCATTAATTCGATTAATGTAGGAACGATGTCTGCTAACACTCCACCTTCTCTTAATTTGTATGATGGATCAGCGTTTACAAGAATAAATGGTACAGGGTTTGTTGTATGTGCTGTAAATGGTTCGCCTGTTTCATAGTCAATTAACTGTTCAGCGTTTCCGTGGTCAGCACAGATGAACATCTGTCCGTCTACTTCTTTGATTGCATCTACTACTTTGCCTACACATTCGTCAATTGTTTCTACTGCTTTTACTGCAGCTTCAACGATTCCTGTATGACCAACCATATCAGGGTTAGCGAAGTTTGTAATGATTACATCGTATTTTCCTGATTTGATGGCTTCTACCATCTTTTCGCATACCTTTGGTGCGCTCATTTCAGGCTTCTGATCATATGTTGCAACTTCCTTAGGTGAAGGAACAAGGATTCTGTCTTCGCCTTCGTTTGGTTCTTCAACACCACCGTTAAAGAAGAATGTTACATGTGCGTATTTTTCTGTTTCAGCAATTCTTGCCTGCTTCATATTGTGAGCTGCAAGGTATTCACCAAATGTATTTTTAACTTCTACTTTCTTGAATGCAATTAATTTGTTAGGAATTGTTACATCATATTCTGTAAAGCATACGAATGTAAGGTCTAATTTCTTTTCTCTTGCAAAACCGTCAAAATCGTCTGCACAGAAAGCTCTTGTAATCTGACGGGCACGGTCAGGTCTAAAGTTACAGAATACTACTGAGTCACCGTCTGTAATTGTAGCTACAGGCTGTCCATCTTTCTTAATTACTGTTAGGAAGAACGAATTCATCTGTAACGTCTTTAGCATATGAATTCTTAATAGCCTGAACAGGATCTGTTTCTTCAACACCTTCACCCTTTGTCATTGCTACATATGCTTTTTCTTCTCTATCCCAGTTGTTATCTCTGTCCATTGCATAATAACGACCTGAAATTGTAGCAACTTCACCAACACCGATTTCAGCCATCTTGTCTACCATCTGCTGCATATATTCTGCTGCTGATGCAGGAGGTGTATCTCTACCATCTAAGAATGCATGTACATAAACTTTTTCGAGGCCAAATTTCTTAGCCATTTCAAGTGTTCCATACATATGTGTAATATGGCTGTGAACACCACCATCTGATAAAAGTCCGAAAATATGAAGAGCACTGTTATTCTTCTTTGCATTTTCCATTGCTTTTACTAATTCTTCATTTTCAAAGAATGTTCCATCTTCTATTTCTTTTGTAATTCTTGTTAATTCCTGATATACAATTCTTCCTGCACCCATGTTAAGATGTCCAACTTCTGAGTTACCCATCTGTCCTTCAGGAAGTCCTACTGCCATGCCACTAGCCTGTCCTTTTACAAATGGATATTCAGCCATAAGTTTATCCATAACAGGTGTATTAGCTAATGCTACTGCGTTGCCTTCTTTTTTGTCATTCAAACCATAACCATCTAATATTAATAATACTGTAGGTTTCTTGCTCATTGTCTTATCTCCTTTTTAATATATTTATAATCCATAAGAGATTATTTGCTTATTTATGTTTACTCCAACGGCATTAGATCTTGTTCTTTCTCCTGACCCCTTAAAATACAAAATATCATATCCGTGGAATATGCTATTCATATCATAACCGCAATCAGAAACTTTATTATCAAGCATTGCCTTTGTTTCTTCCTTTGTTATTTTCATTCCAACTTTTTTGTAGTTACTTCCGCCACCTACATTTTGCTGGATACAGAAATATACAGGATTTCTCTTAATCTTTGTAAAAGTATTTCCTGTAATATTAAATTTCTTCAATGCCACCTCCTGAAATGGCATGTGCACCTGAGCTATAGCTCTTCTTTGATGAATTACCAATATTGGTGAACTTGTTATTTTCAATCTTTGTATTCTTCCAGTTTAAAACAAAAACTCCATTATCATGTATATTCTTAAATTCATTATTTCTTATTGTTATATTCTTATGATAGATATTTTCACCTTTGCTGTTTTGTGAATACTTATGTGTTCCAACACCTCTTGTTGTACTGTCAAAAACATTATTTTCAACTGTAACATTATAGCATGGTGTTTTGTCTTTTTTGACCCAATCAAGTGGCAATCCATGAGTTGCCTTGTCTGCCAAGTCAATATTAATTGCTTCTTTCATATAGTACTTTTCTCTAGTACTCTTTTTAGACTTTCCAAAATAACAATCATGTATATTAACATTTTTTGAACCATTAACTTCGACATAATGATTTCCATTCTGGTTCTTGAATGTTATTCCTGAAATATCAATATTCTGATTATGTGCGGCAACAATTGTAATTCCTGCAATGTTGTCCATATCGAATGTTACCTTGCCTTTGGCCTTGAATGTAACATTCTTTGCACCTTTATATTTCCCTATACTATTCTTTTTTTTGCTCTTACTTCTTGGACAAATCTGCCACATTGATCCTGATGCCTTGTAGTTTGTTCCTGTTTTGTTTATTTTTTTAAACACTACACCATTCTCAAGCACTACTTTTGTATTGGATGGCACATAAATGGCATTTGATATATAATATGTTCCCTTCTTTATTGTAAGGGTTCCCCCACCTGCTTTTTCCATCTTGTCTAAAAATGCATTTAATCCAAGATAATGTTTTGTATATTTTGTTGTTATTGTTCTAAAGCTCTTTTTGGACTGTTTTTCTACTTTTGATGGGGTAACTTTAAAATTCTTCTTTGCATATGTATTAGTTTGAAATGCAAAAGTTATTCCACACACAGCAACTACCATAACTGCTGTTTTTATTATTTTTGTTTTTTAGTTTCATTTTTTACCCTTTCATTAAACAAGACAGAATGCCAACTAGTGGCATTCCGTCTCATATATATACTTATTTATTATAGTTAACAATCTTGCCAAAATCTGGTTTTAAGCTTGCGCCACCTACTAAACCACCATCAATGTCAGGTTTAGCAAGTAATTCTGCTGCATTTCCGGCATTCATTGATCCGCCGTACTGAATTCTAATTGCTTCAGCTGTAGCTTCATCATATACTTCTTTGATGCATTCTCTGATAGCTGCACAAATTTCTTCTGCCTGATCAGATGTAGCTGTCTTACCTGTTCCAATAGCCCAAATTGGTTCATAAGCGATAACTGCTTCCTTAGCCTGATCTGCTGTTACATTTAAGAATGCAATCTTAATCTGCTGACGGATAAAGTCTACTGCAATACCCTGTTCTCTCTGTTCAAGAGTTTCACCACAGCAGATGATTGGTGTAATACCATGTTCGAAAGCTTTTAATACTTTCTTGTTTACTGTTTCATCTGTTTCAGCAAAGTATTCTCTTCTTTCTGAATGTCCGATGATAACGTATTTTACTCCAACATCTGTTAACATGTTAGGAGCGATTTCTCCTGTATATGCACCACTTTCTTCAAAGTACATATTTTCAGCACCAATGTTGATGTTTGTGCCTTTAGCTGCTTCCATAGCTGGAACAATGCTAATAGCTGGTACGCAGAATACTACGTCAACATCTTCATTCTGTACTAATGGTTTTAATTCATTAATTAAAGCAACTGCTTCGCTAGGAGTTTTATTCATTTTCCAGTTGCCTGCGATAATTTTCTTTCTCATGTTAATGTCTCCTCTATATTTAATGTCCTTATCTTATTGATGCTCTGCTTTAATAAGCACGCTGGCATTTGCCAACTTCACAAAAATCAATCTAAGAACAATGAATGCGAACATTCATTGTTCTTGATTTGTTTTTGTGTAAATGGACTCATTTGCCTTAACTCTACTTGTCGTTAGCTGCTACTACACCTGGTAAATCTTTTCCTTCAAGGAATTCAAGTGAAGCTCCGCCACCTGTTGAGATGTGTGTCATCTTATCACCGAAACCAAGGTTGTTTACAGCTGCTGCTGAATCACCACCACCGATGATTGTTGTAGCATCTGTATCAGCTAAAGCTTTAGCTACTGCAATAGTACCTGCTGCAAGGCAAGGGTTTTCTGAAACGCCCATAGGTCCGTTCCATACTACTGTCTTAGCGTTCTTAACTGCATCAGCGAATAACTCACGAGTCTTAGGTCCAATATCAAGTCCTTCTTTGTCATCAGGAATTGCGTTTGTTGGAACGATCATTGTTTCGATTTCAGCATCGATAGGATTTGGGAATCCGTCAGCAGCTACTGTATCGATAGGAAGTAATAATTTCTTTCCTAATTCTTCTGCTTTCTTCATCATATCAAGACAGTAATCTAACTTAGAGTCATCTACTAATGAAATACCAACTTTTCCACCCTGAGCTTTGATGAATGTATATGCCATACCACCACCAATGATAAGTGTATCGCACTTTTCAAGTAAGTTGTTGATTACATTAAGCTTATCAGCAACCTTAGCACCACCAAGGATAGCTACGAATGGTCTTACCGGATTGTTTACTGCATTTCCAAGGAAATCGATTTCTTTCTGCATTAAGTATCCAACTACTGCTGTGTCAACATATTTTGTCACACCAACGTTTGAGCAGTGTGCTCTATGAGCTGTACCGAATGCATCGTTTACAAATACATCACAAAGTGAAGCTAATTCTTTGCTGAATGCTTCGCCGTTCTTTGTTTCTTCTGCACGGTAACGTGTATTTTCAAGAAGAACTACATCTCCATCATTCATTGCTTCTACAGCAGCCTTTGCGTTTGGTCCTACTACTTCAGGATCAGCAGCAAACTTAACTTCCTGACCTAATAATTCAGTAAGTCTCTTAGCAACTGGTGCAAGTGATAATTCAGGCTTTGGTTCTCCCTTTGGTTTTCCAAGATGTGAGCAAAGAATAACTTTTCCACCATCTCCGATTAATTTTTTGATTGTTGGAAGAGCTGCAACAAGACGGTTTTCGTCTGTGATAACTCCTTCTTTTAAAGGTACGTTAAAATCGCAACGAACTAAAACTCTCTTGCCTTTAACGTTAATATCATCTACTGATTTTTTGTTAAGCATAAATTTGCTCCTTTCATTGATTTAATCTTTTTAGATTTATCCGTTTTATTCTGTGGCTGTTTGTAATCTCAATTATAAGCTCTCACTTCTTACAAAGTTTTACCCATTATTCATTCTAAGATAATTTGCCACTCTAAAAGAAAAGGTCCGGCCCAATCAGCCGGACCCTTTTTGGATCTAATAATAAATATCAGAAATTAAGCTAATTCTGAGAAGTATTTGATTGTTCTAACCATCTGGCTTGTGTATGAGTTTTCGTTGTCATACCATGAAACAACCTGTACTTCATAAGTATCTTCATCAACCTTTGATACCATTGTCTGTGTAGCATCAAATAATGAACCATATCTCATTCCTACGATATCACTTGATACGATTTCATCTTCATTGTATCCGTATGATTCGTTTGAAGCTGCCTTCATAGCTGCGTTGATACCTTCAACTGTGATATCTTTTCCTTTAACTACAGCTGTAAGAACTGTTGTTGAACCTGTTGGAACAGGAACTCTCTGTGCAGAACCGATTAATTTTCCGTTTAATTCCGGAATAACTAATCCGATAGCTTTTGCAGCACCTGTTGAGTTAGGAACGATATTAACTGCTGCAGCTCTTGATCTTCTTAAATCACCTTTTCTCTGTGGTCCATCAAGAGTCATCTGGTCACCTGTGTAAGCATGAATTGTTAACATGATACCACTCTGGATTGGAGCGTATTTGTTAAGTGCATCAGCCATAGGTGCTAAACAGTTTGTTGTACATGAAGCTGCAGAAATGATTGTATCTTCAGCTGTTAATGTGTCATGGTTTGTATTATAAACGATTGTTGGAAGATCGTTTCCAGCTGGAGCTGAGATAACAACCTTACGAGCACCAGCATCGATATGAGCCTGTGCTTTAGCCTTTGATGTATAGAAACCTGTACATTCTAATACAACGTCTACGTTTAATTCGCCCCAAGGACATTTTGAAGCATCAGCTTCTGCATAGATTTTGATTTCTTTTCCATCAACGATGATTGAATCATCTGTAGCTGAAACTGTATCAGCCTTTTCATATTTACCTGTGATGAATCATACTTTAATAAGTGAGCTAACATCTTTGGGCTTGTTAAATCGTTAATAGCTACTACTTCATAGCCTTCTGCTCCGAACATCTGTCTGAATGCAAGACGTCCAATACGTCCGAAACCGTTAATTGCAACTTTTACTGACATTTAATTGTCCTCCTATAATAAGTTTTTTTGCTATTGTTAATTTTCATTAACCTATGCTTATTTTACATAATAAGTTTGCAAATATCAAGTTGTTTTTGCTTATTTTTTGGTTTTTTGTTAAATTTTTGTCAAATTAGCATTGATACGATTTTATGAGATTACGGATTACCAACTTCTTTTTTCTGTGACTACCGTAATTATCTAATTTATGCTAATATTTAACTAGCTCAGGCACATTATCAACTTATATTCATACACAGAAAGGACTTTACTATGTTTTCAGATTACCATGTACACAGCAGTTTTTCTTTTGATTCCGAGGAATCTCCTAGAGCTATTGTTGAGAAAGCCATTGCTCTTGGCATGAAACAGATTTGTTTTACTGACCATCAGGACTTTAATTGGCCAATTGAGGGGGAATCGCCTTATATTGATTTTCCCAAATATTTTGAAGCTTTGAATTCTTTAAGGAATGAATATTCTTCCAAAATCAATATTTTAAAAGGTGTTGAGCTGGGGCTTACTTCTGACAATTTTTCTTTGTGCCATAAGCTTCTTGATTCCTACGATTTTGATTTTGTCATTGGCTCCTGTCATATTGTTGACCAAATGGATCCTTATTATGCAGAGTTTTGGGAAGGAAAAAATGACCGTGACTGTTTTGAACTTTATTTTAAAACTTTGTTGGATTCCTTGAAATCTTTTATAGGAAGAAACACATGCACCACTCCCCGCACTGTCAACACTCTCGCATTTGGATTACATTGTCCGCTACAGTCCTAACAAGGATAATAATTACAGTGTAGCTGATTACATTGATGTTATAGATGAGATTTTAAAAATGATTATTGAAAATAATATTAAGTTGGAAATTAACACTTCAAACTTTTCTAAAGGATTTGATTTTCCAAATCCACACACGGATATAATTAGAAGATACAAGGAACTGTGGGCTTTATGTTACCGTAGGTTCCGATGCTCACAAAGCCCAATTTATTGGTTCCGGTTTTGATTTAGTTGAAAAAATCGTTGAAAAATATAAATTAAAAGTTTTTACTATTTAAATTGCAATAACTTAATATTCTATTTTGACTTGATTTTATTAACAAATTTAAATTTGATTCTTAATTTTATCTGCAAAAAATAAATTTGATTTTTACATGATTTTTCAACTTAATTTTCAGCTTTTTGCTCTTAGTTCTTTCACACCGGCTTTTAATTTTTCAACGGTGTAATCGATTTCTTTTCTTGTATTTTCATGGCCTATGGTTATTCGAATTGTTCCATAGGCTTTTTCTTTCGGTATTCCAAGGGCGCTTATTACGTGGGACGGCTTTTCTGCTGATGCAGCACAGGCTGAGCCGGCAGAAATACACACTCCTTCTTCATCCATTATTACTACCAGAGATGTTCCATTTATGCCATCAAAAGTAAAACTTGCGTTGCCTGGAAGTCTGTTTGTGTAATGACCGTTTAGACTTACGTTTGGAATTTCTCCAAGTATTCTTTTTACCATATAATCTCTTAGATTTTTCTCTTTATTGTAGCGGGCACTCATATTTCTCATAGAATCCTCAACTGCTGCCCCCATTCCTATTATTCCGGCCACATTTTCCGTTCCACCTCTTTTGCCCTTTTCCTGACCGCCGCCATAAATCAAGCATCATTTCCTTTGGATTTCTCACGTAAAGAAAACCTACGCCTTTAGGTCCGTTAAATTTGTGACTGCTGGCACTAAGCATATCCACTCCAAGATAATTTACGTCTATTGGTATGTGTCCAAAAGCCTGAACTGCATCAGTATGAAACAGAACTCCTTTCCTATGTGCCACCATTGCTATATTTCTAATCGGCTCAATTGTTCCGATTTCATTGTTTGCTAACATAATCGAAACCAGCGAAGTTCTCACAGGATTTTCAAATCCGTCTTTGTAATCAGTTTTAATTTGCTCCATATCCACAAAACCGTTTTTGTCAACGTCTACATATGTGACTTTTATTCCTTCATTTTCAAGCTGTTTGCATTTATTTAAAAATAGCGTGATGCTCTATTTTTGACGTTATAATGTGATTACCTAAATATGCGCCGTTGTCCAAAACCCAATTGTCCGACTCGGTTCCCCCTGAAGTAAAAAAAAATATTTTCAGGTTTGCAGTTTAACGATTTTGCAATTGTCCATCTTACCTTTTCAACCTGCTCCCTTGTCTTTCTTCCTATGGAATAAATTCCTGACGGATTGCCATATTCTTCTTTTAAATAAGGTTCCATTGCTTTAACAGCTTTTTCACATATTTTTGTGGTAGCTGCGTTATCTAAATAAATCATATTATTCTCCCATTTTTCGTTTTATGTTCAAATTTTAGTTTTTTCTAAACAATTGATTGTCTGCCCTTTTTATGTTGTTATAATTATTGTTTTTGCATAATTCCTGTTTTTTTGAATATTTTATATAAATGCGTTTCAGGCAGTACACTATGCTTAACAAAAATCCAATTATTAAAGGCACTATTATTCTCACCATAGCTAGTCTTTTAAGCAGAATAATAGGTTTCTTATATAGAATATTCCTTTCTAACCTAATAGGTGCTAAAGGTATGGGAGTTTTTCAATTAATTTTTCCTGTACTTGTTTTTTGCATTGCCCTAAGTTGCGGTGGAGTCCAAATTGCTGTTTCACGCTTTGTTGCTGAAAGCAAAAGTAGAAAGGAATGTTTTCTTGTGCTTATCAGCAGTATTATTATGTCACTTAGTCTTTCTTTTATTACCTTGGGAGTTTTGTATTTTTTCGCTGAGCCTGTTTCTTTATTTATTATAAAAAACAAAAGTTGTACTGAGCTGTTGAAATACGCCTCTTTCACTATTCCACTTGCCACTTTTCACGCCTGCATAACGGGTTATTATTTAGGTTTCAAAAAAACTTTTGTTCCAGCCTGGTCAGGTGTTGTTGAGCAGATTGCAAAAGTTATTTCACTTTTTATCTTATGGCTTGTATGGGTTGAAAAAGGTATTTCCATTACTCCTGTAATTGCAGTTTATTCCATGGTTATTTCTGAATTGTGCGGGGTTATTTTTTGTTTGATTGCAATATTTGGTGAACGTTTTTTTGCTTTTAAGATATCTGAAATATTTTCCGTAATGAAGAAATGTTTTCTGTTTCTTATGTTTTGACTTTGAACAAAATAATGCTTACTTTTTTACAGACTTTGGAAGCTGTTATTTTTCCAACTGTACTTTTAAAAAGCGGGTTATCCCTGTCTGATTCTTTAAGTATTTATGGAATTTTAACCGGAATGGCCCTTCCGGTGGTTACTTTTCCTTCTGCCATAAACACTTCCGTTTCCACTATGTTGCTTCCTACCATAGCAGGTGCAAATTCCGGAAAACGACGTTTCAGGCATAAAAAAAGCAACAGAATATTCTATTTGGTTTTCTATGATTACGGGGATTTTCTGTGTTGGTGTTTTTCTTTTTTATGGCGATTTTATTGGAACAAATATTTTCAGGCAGCCTCTTGCCGGCGATACATAATGATTCTTGCCTGGCTTTGCCCTTTTCTCTATCTTTCCATTACACTTGGCTCCATCTTACACGGGCTGGGGCTTACTAATGCTGCCTTTATTCACAATGTTATTGGGGTTGTAATACGACTTGCCTCACTATGGTTCGGAGTTCCTGTTTTTGGGGTAGAAGGGTATCTGAGTGGC
>ENA-OQAZ01001664-OQAZ01001664.1-human-gut-metagenome-genome-assembly--contig:-NODE-1664-length-10184-cov-1.885652_pt1 | contig 10184 bp, 15 predicted proteins | sample MGYA00242737_ERZ504531 | MGnify/ENA primary metagenome ERZ504531 (study PRJEB26092, sample SAMD00036244) | human gut metagenome | host: Homo sapiens | study: EMG produced TPA metagenomics assembly of...
TTTTACGGAAAAGTTGCCTGTTTATTTTCAATTTTAAATAAAAACTTTTTTGTTTTATTTTCTTAGAATTTACCAGCTTTTGCTGCTTCCTCGATCGAAACTGCAACTGCAACAGTCATACCAACCATTGGGTTGTTACCTGCACCGATCAGACCCATCATTTCTACGTGAGCCGGAACAGAAGAAGAACCTGCGAACTGTGCATCAGAGTGCATACGTCCCAGAGTATCTGTCATACCATAAGAAGCTGGACCTGCAGCCATGTTATCCGGATGCAGTGTACGTCCTGTACCACCACCGGAAGCTACTGAGAAGTATTTCTTACCTTTTTCAAGACATTCTTTTTTGTATGTACCTGCAACCGGATGCTGGAAACGTGTCGGGTTTGTGGAGTTACCTGTGATAGAAACGTCAACGCCTTCTTTCCACATGATAGCTACACCTTCCGGTACACTGTTTGCACCGTAGCAGTTTACTTTTGCACGAAGTCCTTCAGAATAAGCTTTTCTGGATACTTCTTTTACTTCGTTTGTGTATGGATCATACTCTGTCTCAACGAATGTGAAACCGTTGATTCTGGAGATGATCTGTGCAGCGTCTTTACCCAGACCGTTCAGGATAACACGCAGAGGTTTTTTACGAACTTTGTTTGCTTTCTCAGCGATACCGATAGCACCTTCAGCAGCAGCGAAAGATTCGTGACCTGCCAGAAATGCGAAACATTCTGTTTCTTCTTCCAGCAGCATTTTTCCTAAGTTACCATGTCCCAGACCTACTTTACGTGTGTCAGCAACAGAACCAGGAATACAGAAAGCCTGAAGACCTTCACCGATTGCAGCAGCAGCATCAGCAGCTCTTCTGCAGCCTTTTTTGATTGCGATTGCAGCACCTACTGTGTAAGCCCAGCAAGCATTCTCAAAACAGATCGGCTGAATGCTCTTGACCTGAGCATATACATCCAGTCCAGCATCTTTTGTGATCTTTTCAGCTTCTTCGATAGAAGCAATTCCGTAACTATTTAAAACAGAATTGATCTTGTCAATTCGTCTCTCATATGATTCAAATAAAGCCATTTCCTGTTACCTCCTCTAATTATTCTTTACGCGGGTCAATAATCTTAACAGCATCAGCTACGCGGCCATACTGACCTTTGGATTTTTCCCATGCAGTATTAGGGTCATCACCTTTTTTGATGAAGTCTGTCATCTTTCCAAGGTTTACGAACTGGTATCCGATGATCAGATCATCAGCATCCAGAGCGATGCCTGTTACATAACCTTCTGCCATTTCAAGGTAACGAGGACCTTTCTTTAATGTACCATACATTGTACCAACCTGTGAGCGAAGTCCTTTACCCAGGTCTTCCAGACCAGCACCTACTGCCAGACCATCTTCAGAGAAAGCACTCTGGCTTCTTCCGTATACGATCTGCAGGAACAGTTCTCTCATAGCGGTATTGATAGCATCACAGACAAGGTCTGTATTCAGAGCTCCATTACAGTCAGACCCGGCAGGATCTCAGCAGCCATAGCAGCAGAGTGTGTCATACCGGAACATCCGATGGTCTCTACCAGAGCTTCCTGGATGATACCTTCCTTTACATTCAGGCTCAGCTTACATGCACCCTGCTGAGGTGCACACCAGCCTACACCATGTGTAAATCCGGAAATGTCTTTAACTTCTTTTGCCTGTACCCACTTTGCTTCTTCTGGAATTGGAGCAGCGCCATGATGAACGCCCTGTGCAACTGGGCACATTTCTTCTACTTCACGTGAATAAATCATTTTAAGACTCCTTTCAAAAATAAATTGCATATAGTAATTAGCCGCCTCCCTTTTTTGCGATCACAGGAGGCTGCAAAATACTTTCACATTATTTTCTCATAAATCGACGATTTCGTCCAGTCTTTTTTTAACAAACCGGATTCTTTTGTCTTTTTCTGTCCGGAAATGCCTCTAAGATTTGGCTTCTTCGCTTCGCCAGGATCCTTTCAGGCCTTTTCTGCGGACGCTGAAATGACAGTACATGGCGGTAACAGCACTGACGATCAGCAGAAAATAGAAATTCAGACCTCTTGTCAGGCACATGGACGCCGGAAGCAGTGCCCCTTTAAAGACCTGTCCAAAGGATGCTTTGTACATAATCTCTGTGATTCCCTGTGCTCCCGGAAGCGGCAGCATATCAACTGCAATATAAACAGATGCCTGAAGGATCATGATACTGAGCACAGATTCTCCGGTAAGCCCCATGCCTTTGTAGATCAGCCAGGTCATAAAAAACACGCTGCATCTCTGGATAAACGTCAGGATCAGCACAAATGCGATCTTGTTTTTATGCCCGATCAGAAATACAACTGCTTCATGGTACTGATCTGCCATCTCGATCAGTTTTTCTTTTCGTTTTCCTGATTTTTTGAGAATGTGCAGTTTTTTGAGCACTGCTTCGCCGCCAAGTACCAGACTCTTAAAGCAACGCGGCTGATCATGACAAACAGCAGGATCACCACCAGAGCCGTATTCAGAAACAGTCCAAGATAATAAAGATAAATATAGTTTCCAAGATATCCCATCAGCTGCGTGCGGTAAAAAAGCAAAATGGCAACGCCCATAAGGCCAGTACCAGTTTGTATACCACCGCCACCGTCATAAGCACCACGCTGCTGTCCGATACTTTATGCCCTTCTTTCTGCATGTAATAAAGCTGCATCGGCTGTCCGCCTGTTGCAGACGGTGTGATACCGGAATAAAAAAATCCCACAAACGAATATTTGATGCAGGAAAAAAGAGGGGTTTTCCCCTCCAGACTGTCAAGAAGATACCAGATCATAATGCCTTCCGCGGATGTAAAGAACAAAGCCGTAAGAGCTGCAGCCACCAGATAAACCGGGCTTAAAGTCTGCATGGCAGCAACTACGGTATTCATATCATTTCCCTGAAAAATAACCACAATGGTAGCGGTCAACAGTAGCAGGAAAAACGCCGCACTGATCAAATTTTTACGATTCATAAGCTGCTCCTATCATTAAATAAACCTTTCTGTTAAAATCATGCAGAGATCCTTCGAAAATGGTTTCTGTCTGTTCCAGTTCGTAAAAATCCCTTGGTGTCACAAGCGAGAAATGCTTCTGGAAAAGCGAAATGCCATTCTGCTCCAGGATATTCGTCACAAAAGAAGAACAGGTATAATGATTCTTCTGATAAAACGGTATCTGAAACAGGATGAAAGGCAGTCCGATAATACAGTAGTGATATCGCTTTCTTTGTTTATAGCACTGCAAAAGCTGTCTTGCAATACTTTTTTTCTGTTCTGCCGTACACTGCATACGGACTACTTTATATTTTGCATGCGGAAATACTGCCTCGATCTCCAGCGTATTTTCTTTTTCAAAGCCGGCGATCAGCGGAACGGCCGGATTCCTTCTACCCACACTGTAGGCCTCTCTTAGATCGGCATCCATCGAAAGGACCACATGCACATAAGGATCCCGATCACCCTACGGATGATGGACGCAAAGAATCCCGGTGTATCCACAAAAGCCAGATAAATCTGTTCCATAGCTTCTCTCCTTCCGATCAGTTAAAATGATAGCACTGTTTTGCCAGGCGATAACCTGCCAGTGTAAGTGCCGTCCCTGCTTTTCCAGGCAGATAAGTAAAACCGCTCACGGTCCCGAAGCGAAGCTTCCGATAAAGACCGTTTCCTCTTCTTCTCATATACTCCCACAGTTCGTTTCTTTTTTCCATTGCCTCTTCCGTTCCGATCAGCAAAAGATGAATGGAAGAAATCGACAGCATGATTGACAGATTCCGTACCAGATAATCCGCCAGTTTTGGATGTTCCTTCTGTACTTGCTTCAAATCCGCACACCCGGAAACCATTTTTGTGACCAGAATCTGTTGGTCGATCCTTTTCATCAGCACCTGCTCATTGACCGACTGATCCTCTCTTCCAAGGAAATAATGGTAGAGATCCAGATCCAGGTACAGGATCGTCTTTACAAACGGAAGCGGCTGGTTGGCAAACAGATTGTCCACATAAAACGTATGCCGCGGCAGGCGTACGCCTGACCTTCGAAGTACTTCTGTCCGGCAGATCTGAGCGTGCATCACAAGGTACTGCGATGGATGAAATTTCCCGATGGTATTCCAAGTACAGACTTTTCCATCGCGAAATACATTCTCATAGCCCATCCGTTTCTGTTTTCCTTCATATAAATGGTCGTACAGATAGTTGCAGATGATCAGATCCGCTAAAGCCCTCTGTCTCTTTCTTTTTCGGATCTCCGTCAATAACTTTTTCAGAGCTTCCTCATCCAGCCAGTCATCCGAATCCACCACTTTGAAATATTCTCCGGCTGCCAGAGACAATCCTTTGTTCACTCCGGCTCCGTGACCACCGTTTTTCTGATGTACCGCTCTGACTGTTTCCGGATACTTTTCTGCATAGCAATCTGCGATTTCACCGGTCCGATCCGTGGAGCCATCATCGATCACGATGATCTCTACCTCCTCGCCTCCCGCCATCAGCGACCTCAGGCATCGCTGCCATGTAATCCTGCGAATTGTAGCATGGCACTGCAAACGTGATCAATTTTTCTTTCATCTATTCATAAATCCCTTCTTAATAGTTTTTGTGTTCATCTTGGTATCATGATACCTGTGAATTGCTCCGTTATAAAGTAACTTCCATCTGATATATTATACATAGTATAATATGCCGCCGCACGCCCGCTTTCTTAAACTTTATTTAATTTCTTATTGCATTCTTCAGAAACCACAGCTTCCCGGATACGCAAAAACAGGAGATGGAACATGGAAAAACGGTGCTCCTTCTCCTGCTTTGGTTTTAAAATATGATGTTATGTTTCAAAGATGTCCTGCCATTACTTCATGCTTTATAGCTTCAGATCCGGCATCTCAGATATTTAAGAACTGTTTTACGATCTTTGGCATATCCTCTGTCTCTACCACATTCTTGTGAAGAACCGGTGCGGTACGGATCTCTTCGATCGCCTGCGGAACTTTCACACCGGACAGTTCGCTCAGTGCGTCTACCAGTTCGAAATCACCCATGCCTTTGTACTTTTCTGCATCAATGGCATCCATAACACTTCTGGTGAATTTATACGGACTTGCTGTGGATGCGATCACGGTCTTGGTCTGATCACCGGTCTCTGCCACATACTTGCGGTATACTCTGGAAGCAACAGCGGTATGTGTGTCCATAATATAACCTGTTTTTTTGTAAACTTCTGCGATTTCTTCGGCAGTTTCTTTTTCGCTTGCATAGTTGCCGTAGAAATCTTTCAGCTGAGCTTTCATTTCATCTGTAATCTCATATTTGCCTTCTGCTGCCAGATTCTGCATCAGAGTTACATCTTTTGCTGCATCTGCACCTGCGATCTTGTAGATCAGACGCTCCAGGTTGCTGGAGATCAGGATATCCATGGACGGAGATGTTGTCAGAATAAACTCACGATTTCTGTCATACGTTCCGGTGCGGAAGAAATCATAGAGAACCTTGTTATCGTTGGAAGCACAGATCAGCTTGTCGATCGGCACACCCATGTTCTTTGCATAGTAGGCTGCCAGAATATTTCCGAAGTTTCCGGTAGGTACTACGACATTGATCTTTTCTCCCTTTGCCACTTCACCGTTTGCATACATTTTTGCATAAGCATATACATAGTAAACAACCTGCGGAACCAGTCTTCCGATATTGATGGAGTTTGCGGAAGAGAACTGATATCCTGCCTTGTCCATCTGTGCTGCCAGTTCTTTGTCACCAAACATTCTTTTCACGCCTGTCTGTGCATCATCAAAATTGCCATGGATCCCTACTACAAAAGTATTGGCACCTTTCTGTGTTACCATCTGCTTTTCCTGGATCGGGCTTACGCCGTTTTTCGGATAGAATACAATGATCTTTGTTCCAGGTACATCTGCAAATCCCGCAAGTGCTGCTTTTCCGGTATCTCCGGATGTTGCTGTGAGGATCACGATCTCATTCTTCACCTGATTTTTCTTTGCGGATGTGGTCAGAAGATGCGGCAGAATGGACAATGCCATATCCTTAAAAGCAATCGTCTTTCCGTGGAACAGTTCCAGATAATAAGCCTCATCTTTTTTTACAAGCGGAGCAATCTCCTTTGTATCGAATTTCTCATCGTATGCTTTTGCGATGCAGTCTTTCAGTTCCTCTTCCGTAAAATCGGTAAGAAACTGACGCATAACTTCATATGCAGTCTCCTGGTAGCTCATCCTGCAAGGGTGTCCATATCTGCTTCCAGTGCCGGAAGACTCTCCGGTACAAACAGACCGCCATCATCTGCCAGTCCTTTCAGGATTGCCTGGGATGCAGTTACTTCGACATCGTTGCTTCTGGTACTTTTGTATAAAAGATTCATAACAGCCGTCCTTTCCTTCAAACGCCATATTTTGCGATAAACTTTACGGGAGTCACCTTACATCTGATGCAGTCTCTCCACGCTTAATTCCAGATTATAACATACCTTTTTTCACTGTGCAAGAGCAAAGGAACGAAGTTGAGAAAAACCGGAGACACTTCTTAGCATGCCCCCGGTTTTTTCTCATGCAGCGGATCATTCATCCGCAAAACAGAAAAATTCGTGTCCGCCATATTCAAACATCTGCACCAGATTCTGGTCAAACCAGACCATATTCTGGGCTTCCGCACTGGCACGTGCTGCAAAGAACAGTGCCCCCTGCGAATAATCTTCCCCGGCCAATGCCCGGTCTACCGCCTCGATCGTATCATCCGTGATCGAGACCGTATAGATCCTGCCGTCGTCGGTAGGGGAAAACTGCGGCGAACCGCCCGCCGTCTGCCAGACAACATCGTAGATCGTATCTGGAAATCTGGAATCCTTTACACGATTGAGCACGACATTGGCGATCAGGATCTTACTTTTGATGTCTCCCCCCTGTCGCCTCCGCTTCTACGATCTGAAGAAGTGTGTAATAATCATTCCCATCCATCTGATTTTCCAGCACTTTCTGCTGTGCATAATAGCCGATTGCTTCCGATGTTTTTTGCACACTCCTCCACGTACTTCTGGTAGAGGGCATTTTTTCTGATTCGTGATGTTCCGGCAAGGATCTCCTGATTCGCCGTCTCAAGATCAACGCCATCCGCTGCCTGCGAGTACGCTTCCAGCTTGTTTACGCTGGCAACAATTCCCATCAAACCTGCCTGAAGCTCCTCTTCCTTCACATCCTCACCCTCACCTGCTTCTTCTGCATTTCGGGAGGCTTTTACAGCATATACCTGATTCTTTCCTCCTCCGGTAAAACTGCCCGCTGTAAAAACCAATACAGCCACCACAACTGTACCTGTCATAAGAACTGCACAGTTGCGATAAATCTGTTTGCTGAGTGTACGTGAAAAACATACCTTAAAAAAACCACAGATATTATCTAAGATCACTCCCAGCAGCCACATAATGCCATTCCTCCTTCCGCAGTTGATGTACCTGCATTATAAGTGAAGAATTTGTTACATGTCAAGGCAAATGTTACAGATTCGTTACATTTTACAACATATTTTTTCCGGTCACATACAATTTTATGAGATGTTTCCATAATTTTATCACATTTCAAACATTATTTGTTGCAATATGTATAACCTGTTTTCTTGATTTTGTCATTTTACCCAAGTAAATTTCGGCATTTTTCAACTTTTGAACAATAGATGTTTCATTTTCGTTTACTCAATTGTGGATTATGTCATTTTAACATTTTTGAAATATTTGTAATATTTTGTAGTTATCCACATTTTCCTCTGAGCAGCTTATTCACTTTCTCCTTTACAAACAAATTCTTCCATTATATAATGACTGCCGGGAATGAGGTTCTCCCTGGTTTTTAACCAAACCGCTTGTATATAAGCTGATGACTTCTGCGATTTCGCAGGATCACCAGCTTTTTTTATGCGAGCAACGAGCCAAAGTCCGTGCTTGCACGAGACCTTGGCGACTGCCGCGATAACTTGAGAAACTCGCAAAGCGTGTTTCTCATAGTTTCATTATAATAAAGGAGGTCTTTATGTTAACATCACTTGCACTCATTTTTCTGACCGGCCTGCTCCTGGCATCTCTTTTTGAGAAGCTGAAGCTGCCCCGTATCATCGGTATGCTGCTTGCCGGCATTTTGCTTGGTCCGTATGTGCTGAACCTGCTGGATGATTCCGTATTATCCATATCATCCGATCTGCGGCAGATAGCACTGATCATTATCCTGATCAAGGCCGGGCTTTCTCTGAATCTTTCTGACCTAAAAAAGGTCGGTCGTCCTGCGATTCTGATGTCCTTTGTTCCCGCCACATTCGAGATCATCGGATATGTTCTGCTGGCACCGACTTTGCTCGGCATTTCCAAAATCGAGGCAGCAGTCATGGGATCTGTGCTCGCTGCCGTTTCCCCTGCCGTCGTTATCCCGCGTATGGTCCAGCTCATGGAAACGAATTATGGCACCGAAAAAAGTATACCCCAGCTCATTATGGCCGGGGCATCCTGTGATGATATTTTTGTCATTGTACTGTTTTCTACATTTTCGAGCATGGCTCAGGGCGGTTCTGCAAACATCATGGATTTCGTAAACATTCCGGTATCCATCCTGCTTGGCATCGTGATCGGTGCCATGATCGGTTACCTGCTCGCCCTGTTTTTTGAAACCTGCCATAAACAGGGGCATAGCATCCGCAGCAGTCTGAAAGTCCTGATCCTGCTCAGCCTTGCTTTTCTCTGCATGGCACTGGAGAACCGCCTCAAAGGAATCGTTGCCATTTCCGGACTTCTTGCCGTTGTCAGTATGGCATGCGTGGTAAGGCTGAAAAGTCCCATCGATGTCACCAATCGTCTGTCACTGAAGTTTGGCAAGCTCTGGATCGCTGCGAGATCCTGCTCTTTGTACTGGTCGGTGCCGCTGTAGACATCCGCTATACGATGCAGGCCGGAATCGCCGCAGTCGCCATGATCCTGCTGGCTCTTGTTTTCCGTGCCGTCGGTGTCTGCCTGTGCATGACAAAAACTTCACTGAATTTCAAAGAACGTCTTTTCTGCGTGATCGCCTATCTTCCAAAAGCAACCGTTCAGGCTGCGATCGGTTCCGTCCCACTTTCCATGGGACTTGCCTGCGGACAGATCGTGCTCTCTGTCGCAGTGCTGGCGATCCTGATCACCGCACCGCTTGGAGCGATCGGTATTGACCGGACTTACAAAAAGCTGCTTGTCCGCGAGGATACGCAGTGATTCTGAGAAGAATATGTCAGCTTTCGCTGACAGAATCACGCACCAAGTCTCACGTGCGTTCGACTTGAATTTTGCCGCAAAAGCCAGATGCCGAGAACAATCCCCGCAACTGCAAGAACGGTGACACCAAGCATCGGAAATTCTGTCAAATAATACAGGAAATTGGTATAGCACTTCCTTCTGCCATGAAAATCCATTCCTGATACATTTTTGCAAACAAAGGAAGTAAAAGGGTCAGAATGATACCGCCTCCAAGGCATAACATTCCGCTCTTTCGCTTCCTGTCTTTTTTTCCGTTCTCTTTTGGATATCTTTCTCTTCCTATTAAATATAGTCCGTTGTTACCTCATACAGATTACTCATCGCAATGATATTATCCAGATCCGGAGCAGTCTGTCCATTTTCCCACTTTGATACCGCCTGCCTGGAAACCTGAAGTCTCTCCGCCAGCTGCTCCTGAGAAAAATGATGCTCTTTTCGAAGTCTCTGCAAACGTTCTGCCATCGTCATATCCATCCCTCGCTTTCGTTTTTCTTTATCATACCAGCCGTGAGGAAAAATAACCAGCATAAAGCGGTTGCAGAGGAGAAAAACTACATTATAATCCGCTTTCAGCTTCCCAAAAATCTCTTGATCAGTCCGCCAAGCAAAACCGTACTATTCACCGTATATACCATAGCTGCTGCACCAGTCCCTGCCAGTGCAAATGTAGTCTCACCGGCAAGTACCGGCAAGAAAAAGAAGCCAGCCATAGGAACAATTCACGATCTCTACAGACTCTTTCACTTCTTTAATCTCAGTCAGATGGTTTTCTTTCGGTTTTTGAGGTTTTCCATAGATCACCCTTTTCCCAGCCTCTAAACCAACGTTTTTGACAAATGTTCCAACTAATTCCATCCCTGCTTTTTTCTATAAA
>ENA-OQAZ01001665-OQAZ01001665.1-human-gut-metagenome-genome-assembly--contig:-NODE-1665-length-10181-cov-2.720410_pt1 | contig 10181 bp, 14 predicted proteins | sample MGYA00242737_ERZ504531 | MGnify/ENA primary metagenome ERZ504531 (study PRJEB26092, sample SAMD00036244) | human gut metagenome | host: Homo sapiens | study: EMG produced TPA metagenomics assembly of...
TAAAATACTATTTAATATTGACATAGTAGTATGTCGGCGCTATATTAAATAACAACAAGATTGTATCCAATATCCGATATCCAATCGGAGAAACAAAGGAGGAAGAAAATGAAGAAGAGAGCATTAGTAGCAATGTTAGTGTCGGCAGCAATGGCATGTACACTGTTTGTAGGATGTAGTACTCCTACAAAAGAAACACCGTCAGACAGTGGATCCAAGACTGAATCGAGTGATTCTAAGTCATCATCCTCGTCTGAACGTGCAAGTGCAACTGTAGTAGATACAGACAAGCTTCCAATTAAGGGAATTGGAGCAGAGGTTTCAACGGATGTAAAGGCGGACAAGGAATACAAGATCGGATACATTTCCAAGAACACAACCAATCCTTATATGATAGCACAGGCTGAAGGTGTTAAAAAAGCCGGTGAAGATATGGGATTCAAAGCTGTAACACAGGCACCGTCTACTGCAGACAGTGTAGAAGAGCAGGTTAAGATCATGGAAGATATGATTCAGCAGGATATGGACGTTATCATCGTTCACTGTGCCGATTCAAACGGAATTATGCCAGGTGTAAGAAAAGCAGAAGAAGCCGGTATCAGCGTTATCACAATCGGAACTCCTGCATCAGAAGACACATTCCTCAGAACAGGTGTTGATTACAAAGAAACAGGTAAGACAATCGCAACTGAGATGGCAGAAACTCTTAATGGAAAAGGAAATGTGATTATTCTTGAGGGTCCGGGGCAGCAAATGCAATCGAAAGACTGGAAGGTATTAAAGAAGCATTTGCAGAATATCCGGATATCAAGATCGTAGCTTCTCAGACAGCAAACTTCAAGAGAACAGAAGGTATGTCAGTAACAGAAAACCTGATCCAGAAATACACAGATGTACAGGGTGTTATCGGATGTAATGATGAAAGTGCATTAGGTGCAGTTCAGGCATTAAAAGCAGCTGGTATGAATGATGTCCTTGTAGCTGGTTTTGATGGAAGCGTTGATGCTACAAATGCAGTAGAATCAGGAGAAATGTTTGCTACATATAATACAGACCCTTACGGATCAGGATATATCGCATGTGCATATGCGGTAAAATATCTGAATGATGGAACAGAGCCGGAAGGCAAATTCATCCCATTCCCGACAGCAGCAAACGACCCGCTGATTACAAGTGAATCAGTAGCTAATTACAAAGAAAACATTGCTTGGTGGAAGGTTATTCAGTAAATAGCAGATTAAAAGTATTTCACCCATTCTCCTGGCAATTATGTCAGGGGAGAATATGATAAAAGGTTCGGAAAAAACGATGAGGTGAAAAAATGGGAAAGACAATATTAACAGCAAAGCATATTACAAAGCTTTTTCCGGGAATGAAAGCACTGGATAATGTCGATTTTGATCTTCGGGAAGGTGAAGTTCACATTCTCGTAGGTGAAAATGGCGCAGGAAAAAGTACACTTGCAAAAGTAATTCTGGGGGCATATAAGGCAGAAGAAGGAGAAATTACTTTTGACAATGAAGTTGTGAAATTTAATGGAACAAAGGATGCACTGGCAAAAGGAATCGTTGCAGTATATCAGGAATTTACATTGGTTCCGTATATTACTGTAGCACAGAATATTTTCCTGAACAGAGAATATAAGAACAAATTTGGTCTGATCGACCATAAAAGAATGGAAAAGGAAGCAGCAGAATTGCTGAAATCCTTAAATTGTGAGTATATCAACGTAAAAAGTTATGTAAAGAATTTAAGCGTAGCAGAACAGCAGATGGTAGAAATTGCCAAAGCTCTTTCGTTTAAACCAAGGATCATGGTTTTTGATGAGCCGACAGCAACACTTTCAGAACGAGAAGTAGATTCTTTGTTTGCACAGATCCACAGACTGAAGGCTGAGGGAATTGGAATTATTTATGTTTCCCATAGAATGCAGGAATTCCCGCTGATCGGTGACAGAATTACAATTCTCCGTGACGGAGTAAAGATCAGCACCGTAGGAATCAATGACTGTACAAATGAAGAACTGGTAAATATGATGGTTGGTCGTGACGTATCTCAGGTATATGTACGATCAGAAAACAAACATACAGGAATCGCACTTCGTACAGAAAATCTTTGCGATTACCGCGACAAGGTAAAGAATGTAAACCTGGAAGTAAGACGAGGAGAAATTGTTGGTATCGCAGGTCTGGTTGGTGCAGGACGTACCGAGACAGCAGAACTGCTTTATGGAATCCAGCCAATCAAATCAGGAAAGGTTTATATCAAAGGGGATGAAGTACATCCGAAATCGCCAATCCAGGCAACGAAGCTTGGCATCGGTCTGGTAAGCGAAGACCGAAAGAAACAGGGACTTGCCCTAGATGAATCAATTGCCCTTAATACGGTAGCTGTAAGTTTGAAGAAAATTTTTCCCAAGATTTTTTATTTCAAATAAAAAAATCAAAGAAATTGCTCTTGATTATAAGAAACAGTTGAGAATTGCAACAACCAGCGTAAACAAAGCCTGTAAATATCTTTCCGGTGGTAACCAGCAGAAAGTAGTACTTGCAAAATGGTTGAGTTTTGACCCGGACATTCTCATTTTTGATGAACCAACCCGTGGTATTGATGTTGCAGCAAAGATGGAAATTTATGGACTTATGGATAAAGCTTGCGGTACAAGGAAAAGCAATCATTATGATTTCATCGGAACTTCCTGAAGTTATCGGTATGAGTGATCGTATCTATATCATGCATGAAGGTAAGATCGTTGACGAGGTAAAACGTGGAACAGAAGAGTTCAATTCTGAAGCAATCGGTGCAAGAATGATGCTTGGAGCAGGAGGTGCGGATGATGGAGAAAGCTAGTGTAAAGCAGAGATTAAAAAATATCCCGCCAGTCGCGTATATGCTGATTGTTATTATCACAGTATTCAGCTTCATGGATCCACATTATTTTTCGTTTTCAAACTTCCGAAATGTGTTGATCCAGTCTACACCGCTTATGATTCTGGCATTTGGACAGACTTGTATCGTACTGACACAGGGGACTGATCTTTCACTTGGTGCACAAGTCAGTTTTGTAACAGTATTTACAGTATTTCTGGCACAGAGAGGAATCATCCTTGAAGTTGCAATGATTATTGCTGTGTTATGTACGGTTCTGATCGGTGCAATTAACGGAACGATTGTTGCGAAAGGAAATATTCCTCCGTTTATCGCAACTTACGGTATGCAGAACATTGTAAATAGTATTTCCTTACTGCTTACAGCAGGATCTTCTATTTACTTTTCAAAGCTTTACTTATCGAATTGTAACAGAGACAACAATTTTGATGATTCCACTTATGGTGTGGGTGGCAGTTGTTGTATTCATCATTGTATGGATTGTACTGAAAAAGACTAAATTCGGTACCAATATCCATGGACTTGGTGGAAACAAAGAAGCACTGGTACTCGCAGGTATCAGCCGGTAAAATGTCTGATCAAGACTTATGCATTTGCAGGGTTTATCGCAGGAATCGCCGGAATCATCACTCTCTGCCGAGTTGAATCTGGTCAGCCGATCGTAGCTACCGGATGGGAATTCCAGGCAGTAGCAGCAACTCTGTTAGGTGGAAGTTCATTAAGAGAAGGAAAAGGCGGTGTCACAGGTACAATCTTTGGTGTACTGCTGATTCAGATTATCAAGAACGGACTTAACGTAATCGGCGTTCAGTCAATTATGCAGAATGCAATTATCGGTTCAATTGTCCTGGCAGCAATTATTATCGATGCGGTTGTCCGTATTCGCGCAAAAGAATAGGAGGACATGGCATGAAGGCAAAGAAAATATTTGAAGAGATTAAAAGTTCAAAAGTTTTTTATAGTCTGGTTGGTTTGATCGTGTTGATTATTCTGTCGGCAATCATAGCACCGAACTTCAGGACAGTAGATAATCTGATCACTATTTTCAGACAGGCAAGTGTACTTCTGGTATTAAGTGCAGGACTTACAGCAGTACTTCTTACCGGAGGAATGGATCTTTCGGTAGGTGCAACAGCAGGATTTATTGGATGTATCTGTGCAAGGCTTCTGAAAGCGGGTGTTTCTATTCCGGTGGCATTTCTGATCGGTATTCTAATCGGAATGGTAGTCGGATGTATCAACGGATTACTTGCAGGAATCTTACCGAGTTTCATTGCTACATACGGAACCAACTGGGTTATGAGCGGTCTTGCAGTAATTGTAATGCAGGGAGCAGTTATTTATGACTTGCCAAAAGGATTTACACAGATTAGTGTTGGATACACGGGACCTATCCCGAATTTGATTATTATAGCGATGATTGTCGTCATTATTATATATGTACTTCTTCAGAGGACTACATACGGAAGACAAGTATATTCTTATGGATCTAACCCGTTAGCTGCAAAATATGCAGCAATTCCGGTTAAGAAGATTATGATATCCGCATTTATGATGTGCAGTATGTGTGCAGGTGTTGCAGGAATGCTGATCACAGCAAGACTGAATGCGGCAGATGCAGCAATGGGTGACAGTTATGGATTACAAACAGTAGCTGCGGTTGTAATCGGTGGAACATCTATGTTGGGAGGCGAAGGTGGTGTTCTTGGAACAGTGATTGGATCTCTGATCTTGACAATCATTGTAAATGTAATGAACCTGAAAGGAATTTCATCTTTCGCACAGGGACTTGTAGTAGGTATCGTAATTATCGCAATGGTATTATTCGATACTTATACAAAGAGAAGACAGGAAAGAAATGCAGCTTAACCCGTATTTATGAATTAAAATTGGTGGCAATTTTAAGATAACGAACTAAAAGGCTTAACTAAGAGAAAGAGAGGATTTTAATTATGGCATTAACAATCAGACCACTTAATTCTGGATATATTCCGACAAAACCACTGGAGTACTGGTATCATTTTTCATGCAAAAAATATGTAGAGAGACTTGGTATTTCTAATGAGTTAGATCAGCTTCCGGATTTTACATTTCTGATTGAAGGCGGCGATCAGTTAATCCTTGTAGATACAGGAATGTCATGGACAGAGCATGCAGACAAATATCACCATGGACCATCTCTTCAGAGACAGGGAATCGACGACATCGAATCAAGACTTGCACAGGTTGGATACAAACCATCTGATGTAGATATTGTATTATTTACACATTTACATTGGGATCATGTATTTTATCTTGAAAAATTTACAAAAGCCCGTTTCATCTGCAACGAAGCTGAATGGAACTATGCACATAATCCTATTCCGCTTCACTACAAATCATACTGTCGTCCGATCATTGCAAAAGATGGCGATGTAACATGTGGAGATGAATTCATTGCTCCTTACGATCAGGAAGGTGTAAAGGAAAGATTTGAAACAGTAAAAGGTGAAGTTGAAATTGTTCCAGGCGTAAGTGTATATGAATCCTTTGGACATTGCCCAGGACATATGACAATCGTTGTTGAAACAGAAGACGGACCATACTTCTGTGTTGGTGATTCGGTATTCGTAATGGGTAACGTAGATGCACCACAGGAAATGCAGGATGAACTGCATTATGACATCTGCCCTCCGGGACGTTATGTAGATATCGTAGCTGCATGGCAGACAATCCGTGATACCATTCGCAGATGTAAAGAAGCAGGTGTAGATCCGCACAAACATCTTCTGCTTGCTCATGATACAATCTTATCAGCAGCAGTTGAAAAATATGAAAGCTCACATGACAATAAACTTCCGGTAATCGGTGCAAAGGATACTGACTTTGTATATGAAGAATACAGAAAAGCAATTATTGATAAAGATGCTAAAAAAGCTGCTACAGGAGCAGAGAAAAAATATTTTAGCTTCAGCTAGTGAGTAAATCCGATATTGTGAAGGTTACTTGATAATCTTCACAATATCTGTATTTGCCAGATTCTTTCATAAAGGAGAAGTAAAATGAAGACAATCGCAATCATAGGGAGCTGTGATACCAAATACAGAGAAATCTGTTATATGCGTGAACTGATTGAAGCGCAAGGTGTAAAAGCACTTGTTATTGATGTGGCAACAGGACCGGACCCGTCAAAGGGATACGACATTTCAAGAGAAGAAGTAGCTGAGTCGGCTGGTGTATCATGGCAGGATATGGAGTCAAAGTCAAAGGGCGAAAAGATCAGTTTTATGACAGAGGCAGTAGCTGGATATGTGGAAAAAATCTATCAGGAAAGAAAGGTTGATGGAATCGTTTCTGCAGGCGGACTCCAGAATACCGTCATGGCAACGGCAGCGATGCAAAGGCTTCCGATTGGTGTTCCGAAGGTTATGGCGACAACCGTTGCATCCGGAAGAAAAACTTTTGAGAGTATCGTAGCAGATAAGGATATTGTTACAATCCCATCAATCTGTGATTTTACCGGGCTGAATCTTGTGACTCGTCAGATTATTGCAAATGCGTGTGCGGCTTGTGTAGGTATGGTGAAAAATGCCGGGAAATCACTGGAAAAAGGTAAGAAAATCGTGGTAGGTGTTACTCTGATGGGCGTTACGAATGTAGGGGCTTGTGCAGCAGTTGACGAACTGGAGCGTCTTGGAATCGAGGCGATTGGTTTCCATACTACAGGCGTTGGCGGAGCGATTATGGAGAAGATGGCAGAGGATGGTCTGATCAATGGAATTCTGGATCTTACAACACATGAGATTACGCAGGAATATTTCAAAGGTGGATTCTCCTATGGGGAAGATGCAAAGTACCGCCTGGTAAAAGGTGTACAGAAGAAGGTTCCGCTGGTTATCAGTGTTGGGGGACTTGACTTTATCGACTTTTGTGTTGGTGAATTTCCGGAACGCATGGATGAGAGAGTCTATATGATGCATAATGCAAATACTGCACATATTAAGCTCCTTCCAGATGAAGCTGAGATTACAACACAAAGATTTGTGGACCGTGTAAATAAAATTGATTATCCGGTAAAATTGCTGATCCCTACAGACGGAATGAGGCATAATACCAGAAAAGGTGAAGAATTATATTACCATGAAGTAGATGAGATTATTCTTGGAAAGATTAAAAATATCACCAATCCAAATGTTGAGATTATAACGATTCCTGGAAATCTGGATACAAAAGAGTGGGGAATCCAGGCAGCACATCATATGATTGACGAACTGAAGGAAAGAGGAGTAATCGGTGAAGAAGTAAGCTATAAGTAGATGCGAGGAGGAATGGATTTATGGATGAACAGGTTAGAAAAATATCAGAGGAACTTGTCATTGCCTGCAAAAGAGCTTATACTAGAGGTATACAGACTGGAAGCGGTGGAAATGTAAGTGCGAGAGTTACCTGAAAAAGATTTAATGATCGTAAAAGCAAGTGGAAGCTCTTTTATTGACAGCACACCGGAAGGGTTTGTTATCACAGATTTTGATGGAAATCTGATTGAGGGGAAAGGAAAACCTACAAGAGAAGCTTTATTACATGGTTTGTTGTATAGAATATGTCCAAACGTGAATGCTGTAGTGCATACACATTCTCCATATTCCATTGCGTGGGCATCTACAGAGAAAGCTTTGCCGAGAACGACATGGCATTCCAAATTAAAGATGTGCGCAGATATTCCGACACTGAATGTACCGGCTGCAATGGTTGGAAAAGAGTATTTTTCATTAGTAGAAGAAATATATAGTGAGTATCCAGAATTGCCGGGATTTTTTACTCGTTGATCATGGCTTAGTGGCAGTTGGAAAGGATGCTATCAATGCAGAGCATACAGCAGAACTGATCGAAGAGACAGCACAGATAGCAATTTTGAAGGCAACCGTTTCGAAGCTTGGCTTGTAAATATTACGATAGGTGAAAGCTATATGAAATCTGACAGGCGAATAACAATGAATGATTTGAACAGGGAGGTACTGCAACATAATAAGCTCCCTGATCTGGTGCTTGATAAGCTGATGGAATGGATTATGAGTGGGAAGTTATCTATGGGTGATAAGCTGAACACAGAAGAATTGGCAAGCCAGCTCGGCGTCAGCAGAATGCCGATAAGAGAGGCACTCAGTAATTTGGAGAAAAAAGGGCTCGCGGAGTCGATCCCGTATGCAGGAACAAGACTCATTACACTTACAAAAGAAGATGTAAGACAGATCTACATTGCCAGAACTGCTCTGGAACCAGTGGCAGCGAGATATGCATGTGAGAAGATCACAGAAGAAGAGATACAGAATCTGGAAAAGATTCAAGAAGAATATAAGAGGATCGTGTCGCAGGATTCAATTGATGCGATTGATGTATACCAGCAGAACAGACTGTATCATTTCTCAATTTACAAAGCGAGTCAGTTAGACAGAGTGTGTTCAATGATTGAATCCTTATGGGATAATTTATCATTTTTTAAACTGGTCTATGGTCAGAAATTACTTCTGAAAGAAGAATCCAGACGGAATATGATAGCGGAACATGATAGCTATTTGGAAGCATTGAAGAATCATGACAGTGAATTGATTTATCATTTATTGGGAAAGAACCTTAAGAAAAGAACGGAAGATATTCCGTATAGTTCCAGTGCTTACTTTCATGAGGAAGCATAGGAAGTAGATAGCAATTGTAATTAAAGTCCAGGTATCGGAAACGGTACCTGGACTTTTTTCGATGAAAGGGAAAAATATGGATTCAGTACTTTATACATTATCGGAACATATTCATGGACAGAATTATGTGATTGCATTCTTATTATATCAAACTACCAAAAGAAGTGGACGTGATAAAAAAGCGTCGACACTGGCAGTTGGGCAGACGATTGGAACCTGGATTCCGATTCCGGGGATCACGGACGAGATCCGGGAAAAATATATGGGAAAGGTTGTTAATATTTTCGATATTCCGGCATTGGATCTGGTAACACAGATTGAAGAGGAGGAGAGAAAGTATATCATCCAGATTGCATATCCGGCGGTAAATTTTGGGAATGATCTTCCACTTCTGATCACTTCCCTTCTTGGAAATGATGCTTCGACCTCTGCACAGGTAAAATTGCTTGATATTGAATTCCCAGAAGAATTTACAAAGAAATTCGCAGGTCCACAGTTCGGAATCGATGGAGTCCGGGAGTATACCAAAGTGAAGGCAGACCATTTCTTCTGAATATGGTGAAGCCGTGTACAGGGTTGACTCCGGAAGAGGGTGCAAAGATATTCTACCAGACGGCACTTGGCGGCGTGGATTTTATCAAGGATGATGAGCTTTTGGGAAATCCGTCCTACAGTCATCCGGCAGACCGTGTAAAAGCATTTAGGAAAGCAGCGAAAGCCGCTTATGAGGAAAGCGGAAATAATGTAAAATATTTTGTGAATGTGACAAGCGGGACAGCAGAGATCATGGATAACGTGAAGGCTGTTGAGGATGCGGGAGCAGATGGAATTATGATCAATTTTGCTGCCGTCGGATACAGTGTGCTGAAGCAGGTTGCCGAGGAGACAAATCTTCCGATCTTAGGGCATGCAGCAGGTTCTGGAATGGTATATGAGGGAACTCTAAATGGAATGTCTTCCCCTCTGGCGGTTGGAAAACTGGCGCGTCTTGCGGGAGCGGATATTGTGATGGTCAATACACCGTATGGCGGTTATCCGTTATCTTACCAGAAATATATGCAGACAATCGAGCAGCTGGTACTGCCATTCTATCATCTGAAAGCATCCATGCCTTCGATCGGCGGAGGTGTTCATCCAGGAATGGTGGAAAAATATATCCGGGAAGTCGGATGTGATATCGTTCTGGCAGCAGGCGGTGCAGTACAGGGACATCCGGGCGGAGCGACTGCGGGAGCAAAGGCAATGCGCCAGGCAATTGAGATTGTTATGAGCGGTGAAGACTTTGAGAGTGCGGCAAGGGAGAAAAAAGAGCTGAGCGAAGCCCTTTCTTTGTGGAAATATCAGGCAAATTAGGGGACAGAAAATATATAGGATATTAGATATTGTATATTTTATCCAAAAATGATATACTAGGCATGAAATGAAGGAAGGCAGGTAAAAGGAATGATTAAATCAATTATGTTAAATACTTCTAATGACTTGAGAGATTTCATGCATCTGGCATGCTCATCACCGATGGATATCGGAGTACATACCGTAGATAACCAGATTGCAGATGGCAAATCTGTACTGGGACTTATGTCAATTGATTATAAGAAGCCGGTAAAAGTTATTTCAGAA
>ENA-OQAZ01001666-OQAZ01001666.1-human-gut-metagenome-genome-assembly--contig:-NODE-1666-length-10178-cov-3.072331_pt1 | contig 10178 bp, 15 predicted proteins | sample MGYA00242737_ERZ504531 | MGnify/ENA primary metagenome ERZ504531 (study PRJEB26092, sample SAMD00036244) | human gut metagenome | host: Homo sapiens | study: EMG produced TPA metagenomics assembly of...
GCTCGGGCAAGCGGACAGAGAAGATATACTTATTGCACACATAAGATTTCATTTTATATGAAGTTTTCTGATTATGTATCTTCCTATCCCATATATTTTTATATGGGATATTTTCTGTCAGTTCATCCTGTTTCCGGTCATCATCCCATTTTCATTGCAAGATATTTTTCTGTGATACTGCATGCACTCGATGTATATATTGAAAGAAAGATAGAGGATTAGAAACATGTGGAGTGTAATTAATGATTTTTCTTGTCAATGTTGACAATTTTGTCTGGGGTGTGCCATTAATGGTGCTGATCATGGCGGGTGGTCTGCTGCTTACGGTGCGCCTCGGTCTGTTACAGATCCGGAAGCTTCCCCTTGCGCTGAAATGGATGATCCAGAATGAGGAAGAGGCAGAAGGCGAAATTTCCAGTTTTGTCAGCTCTCTGTACTGCTTTGAGCGCAACGATCGGTACCGGTAATATCGTAGGTGTTGCAACCGCTGTCTGCGCCGGCGGTCCGGGCGCTCTGTTCTGGATGGTCGCAGCCGCTTTTCTCGGAATGGCTACCAAATATTCCGAAGGACTTTTAGCTGTCAAATACCGTGTCGTTGCTCCTGACGGCCACAGCCTTGGCGGTCCTTTCTATTATATTGAACAGGGAATGGGAAAAACTGGAAATGGCTTGCAAAGCTTTTTGCATTTTTCGGCGTCTGTGTCGGACTTTTCGGTATCGGAACTTTCAGCCAGGTCAATGGTATCGCAAGTGCGATCAACGGTTTCTTTGATCCGGACAATGCACACTGTGTCAAGATCCTTCCTTTCCTCGGAGAATATTCCTGGTCAGTCGTGATCGCATCCCTGATACTGACGGTCTGTGTCGCAGCCGTATTGATCGGCGGTGTAAAACGGATCGCAAGTGTGAGCCAGATTGTTGTACCATTTATGGCGATCCTTTATTTTGCTTTTGCCGTTATCCTGATCATCTGCAATATTACTGAAATTCCTGCAGCTATTAAAGTGATCGTAACCGCTGCTTTCACACCGAAAGCTGTTACCGGCGGTGCTGTCGGAAGTATGTTTGTCGCAATGCAAAAAGGTGTTGCCCGCGGTACTTTCTCAAATGAGGCAGACTCGGAAGCGCCCGATCGCAGCTGCTGCTGCACAGACAAAAGAACCTGTCCGTCAGGGACTTGTCAGCATGACCGGAACTTTTATCGACACGATCGTAATCTGTACACTGACCGGACTCTCCATCGTCTTAACCGGCGCATGGCAGGTCGAAGGCTTAGAAGGTGTGGAAGTCACCACTTACGCATTCCAGCAGGGACTTCCTTTCCCTCCGGCCGTGTCCTCTTTTGTATTAATGCTCTGCCTTGTATTTTTTGCATTTACAACAATTCTCGGCTGGGATTATTACAGCGAACGCTGTCTTGAATATTTAAGCGGCGGTAATTTAAAACATGTGAAAGTCTACCGCTGGATTTATATTTTTGCAGTATTTATCGGACCGTATATGACCGTCAGCGCTGTGTGGACGATCGCTGATATTTTCAAACGGACTGATGCTCTGCCAAATATGATCGCACTGTTCGTATTGAGTGGGGTTGTTGTCAGGGAAACAAAAGCGTTTTTTAAGAAACAAAGTGGAAAATAAAGTTTCTTTCTGGATACAAAAGGGGCTGTGAAAAAAGAATAGTCCCGAAAAAAAAGAAAGACCAAGAGTTTATAATGAACTCAAGGTCTTTCTTTCTGTTATAATTAATTTGTGAAAAAAATTAATAACATAATCTATTCTAACCCAAAACAGGCAGTTTTGCCAATGCTAATTCAAGATTATTTGGACATCTGTGATCCAGTGCTGACTTTTGATAGATTTATGGGAGAAATCGAACTGGAGAAATATCTGAAAAATATTCCTCAACATTATACAGGAAGACTCAGATATGACCCGGTCAGCATGCTGAAAACAGTTTTGTTTGGATTTATGGCGAATGGCTATATATCATTGCGTGAACTGGAGGATCAGTGTAAAGTCAATCTCCGCTTCATGTATCTTATGGATCATCAAGCACCTTCTTACCGTACTTTCGGCTACTTCATCAACGAAGTACTTGCTGATTCCATTGAAGAAATATTTCAAGATATAAACAAAAAAATCTTCGAGACAGAGCATGTAGATCTTCAACATCTATACATTGATGGATCCAAGTTTGAAGCAAATGCGAATAAATACTCCTGGGTATGGAAAAAAGCAACCGAAAAATCCAGATACCGTCTCTTTGGTAAGATAACTACACTCTTTGAGGAAATCAATGAGGAACTTTCATGTACAGGTATGAAACTTTGTATCAATAGTGAGTACGCACCAGAGTATCTGAAGGAAGCTGCTGAACAGTATGCAGAAGTCTGGCAGATTAATGAAGCAATGTTTGTTCATGGCAGTGGACATCGCAAAACTACACAACAACGTCATTATGAGAAACTCAAAGAGTATGCTGCTAAGTTGGAAGAATACGTGGAAAAAATCAAAATCTGTGGAGAAGATCGCAACAGTTACTCGAAAACAGACCATTCAGCCACTTTTATGCGAATCAAGACAGACTACATGGGCAATGACCAGTTGCTTCCAGCTTATAATGTACAGGTCGGTGTTGCAGATGAATATATTGCTGTTGTTGATGTAAATCAGTATCGCTCAGATATGGATTGTTTTATTCCATTAATGAACAAGTTTTATACTACATATGGCTTTTATCCGAAGTACCCAGTAGCAGATGCTGGATATGGTTCTTACAACAATTACATCTTCTGTGGGCAGCATGGAATGGAAAAATATATGAAATTTACCATGTTCAAGAAAGAGACTACAGACAAGAAGTATCATGAAGATCCATTTCGTGCAGTAAATTTTCCAATCGGGGAAGGCGGAATCATGCGTTGTCCAAATGGGAAAAGCTTTTATCTTCAGTATCGAAAAAACGTAAAAGGGAACAAGTATGGGCGTCAGGAAGAAGTGTATCAGTGTGAAGATTGCTCCGGCTGTCCATATGCAGAACAATGTAAAAAGACAGATAAAAACGTACTGTACGGATCAACCGCGAACTTACAGCGATGCATCAGGAAGTGATAGAAAATCTCGAAAGCATCCAGGGAGCGCTTCTAAGGATGAACAGATCCATTCAGGCAGAAGGTACCTTTGGTATCATGAAAAACGACCGGTGGTACAAAAGAATTGTCCGAAGAGGAATAAAATCTGTATTGCTTGAAGTATTTCTCGTTTCTATCGGACACAATCTTTATAAATATCACAACAAGCAGAAAAAAGTTGCAACTGCCGCATAGGATTCATAATGGCATTCTCATGGGGGAAGGGGGATTATACGCTTTTTTGTGAAATATAATTACTGTTGTATTTATAAGAAAAAGGACGCATGAAAAAACTTTCGTTTTTTCACACACCCCCCCATAAAAATTATCTACTTCTGTTTCTCGGAATAAAATCCTTATCCCCAGAAGAAGTTGCATAATCTGGAAACAAATCATTAAAAGTATATTTTAAATTATTCCCAGATTCGAAAGTCCATGCTAAACAAAGATAGAGATATGCCATGGATCTTTTAAATTGTACGAATTTGGCAATATTGACATTTTAACCGAATATGTATTCTGCTTAGATGCTACTTCCGCTTCAACGCCAAGAGCTGCAAAAATCGCTTCATGAATAATTGGCAATACGCGCAGATTTTCGGCTACTGCATCTAATTTTCACCATGGAATGAAAAAGTAATTTTAATGCTGTTGTCATAATAAGAACTTACAACCATAAGTATTCACCTCTCTTTCAATTTGGAGTTACTTATAGTTTAAAGAATCTTATATATTTTCGTTTTTTACAGATGGATTCTAAATGGAATCATTTGCCGAGAAAACAACTGAATCCAATCTACTGTTTTCGTGAGTTTCATCTTTTTCTAGAAAATTACAATAAATTTCCATGATGGATAATACGGAAGAATAATGAAGTTGGTTTGCAATAAATTCTAAGCTATTTCCATCTTCCAAGAGATTTAATGTACATAATCTGCGAAGATCCTTGAGATTTGTTCGCGGTACATTAGCCTCTTGACAGTATTCTTTTAACCATTTATTAAGAACTGCCCGGCTTTTAACGTTACCTCTTTCTCCTATGCATACATAATTTTTCCATTTTTTTGCCATATTTGGATTCGATTTAAATAGAAATCGATTTATCTTTTTCCTCTTTTTTAACTCTGTGATAACAAGATCTGGTATTTTGATCGTTCGATAGCCTGTTTCCTGAGACAGAGGTCTGATCTTTTCCTTTATATCATCTTTAACCAGAACCTGACAAATGGTTAGTTCCTTTTCTTTAAAATTTATATTTGAAAATTTTAGACCAAGTAGTTCACCTGTTTCAAGCCCGAGAAAAAAGACTAATAAATATTCCAAATAACAATTTCCTGTTTGTGCAAATTTATAAAAGCATTCTATGCCAGTCATAGGTTACCTGGCGTTCAAGAAAACGCCGGAAAAGTTCCAAATATTTTTGGTTCCTGCATTTCCTCTTTCCGCATCCATGAACAAAGACCGTACCATCCTGCCTGCATTTCTCGGTCAGATAGTCATGGATCTTTTGAAGAACCTGAGTTTTGGATTCGGCTTTTACGGTAAATGACTGAAAGTATTCCAGATTTAAGAGTCGAACAGCCTCCTGAATTCTCAAAAACATCTTTTCTTCCCATTTGCCTACGGATTTTTTCCAGACAAAGGTATATTTGTTGGCGCATGCTTCCAGTTTCGTGCCATCTATAAAAACTGTATCTGTAGATAATTCACCGGCATCCTTTAGGCGACATACCATTTGGTAAAACAAATCTTCACAAGCCTCTGACAGGAATCCTTTCCGGAAACGGGCGATTGTGCTGTGATCTGGTGCTTTCTGACCTGCAAGCAGCCACATGAAGTTGATGTCCCTTTTACAGGACTGTTCGATTTTTCGGGACGAATAAATGTTTTGTGAATAAGCGTAAGTCAGGATCTTAAACATGATTTTCGGATCTACTGCAGGATTTCTTCCTTTTGAAGAGTAAGCCTTATACAACAGTGTATAATCGAGTTCCTCAAGCTCATGGCTCAGCAGTCGAACAGAATCGTCATTAGGTACAAGACCTTCTAAACTTAATGGCAAAACCAGTTGATAAGTTTCGTTGAATTCGGTATAATTTTTTTGGTATTTTATTTTACTAGTCATAATTTATTATACCATGAATGGCAGGTTCTTCGGAGCCTGCTTTTTCATTTAAATACAAAAAAGGAGCCGTTACTCCATAGATGATTACTCATCTATTTTGCAACAGCCCCCTTGATATTATACGGATTTCCGTATATAACTATACTGATAGAGTTTAGAGAAAGGCGGATGAAGATGGAGTATATGTCCTGTCCCGAAGCAGCGAAAAAGTGGGGCATTTCTGAAAGGCGGGTACAGCGGCTTTGTGAGGATGCCCGCATACCTGGCATTTCAAAAATCGGTTATATGTGGCTTATACCAAAGGCAGCAGATAAGCCAGTAGATAAACGGCAAAAAACAAAAGAAAGGCGGCGAGAAATTGTAACATGAGTAAGGTGCTATTAGTAGAAGATAATACAAGTACAGTAAAGAAAATTGTGTGTTATATTGACAATATATCTGCCGATCTTGAGGTACATTCTGTTTCCGAGGCCGGAGAAGCCTTGCAATATGCAAAAGCGAACGATGTTTCCCTTTTTATCCTTGATATTCAGTTAGAGGACTATAAAGGAACCAGCTTAGCAAAGCAGCTCCGCGAATTGCCGGAATATAAATATACGCCGATTATTTTTGAAACGGCATTGGCAGGAGAAGAACTTTCAGCTTATCGAGATGTGAAGTGTTACAGTTTTCTTGTAAAGCCATTTGGCGAAGAAGAATTTGTAACGGCATTTCGTGACGCGTTGGGATTGTCTAAACAGATGAGCCAACAAGCAAAAACCATTCAGATTGAGCAAAAGCAATTTATCTTAGAATATGTTACACAGGATATTGCCTATATCGAAGCCTTTGGAAAAAAACTTGTGATCCATACCAGTAGCCGTCTGTCCGGCATCAAAGAAGATACGATTTCCGGGTACACTTTGTCTGGTTTATTGGCGTTGCTTGATGATCCAGCATTTGTTCAGTGCCATAAGAGTTATGTCGTGAACAAATCCCATATTGAGAAAATTGACAAATCCGAGCGGAAGATTTTTCTGAAAGGATTTACAGATACAATCCCCATCGGAAATAAATATCAGGCCGAATTATGGGGGTAAACATGAACTTTCTAATGAATCTGATACAGTTAGGATTGGATGTGGGAATACTGGCTCTCTGCTGTGAAGCCGTTTTCCGGCAAAAATCAGAAATAAAGGCAAAAGATTTTTTCATTTTTCCCATTCTTCTTGTTCTTTGCGTTGTACCGAGAGTGGATTTTTCTGTCGGAGCAAATATGACGGCATCTTTCCGCAGTGAAGGCTTTGAAATACTACCAGCAGACAATATTGTTGGATTGCTGTTTTTGATTTTTGCAGTATTGTTGTTGAGCAGTATTTTCTTCGGCTCCAAATCCAGCGGAACGGTTTTCTGCGGCACAATGGTGGCCTTCTCCGTTTTCCTGTTCGTCAAATGTCTGTGCACGGTTCTTTTTGCCGCTTGCGGAGCTACGGATATTTTACTCCTGTTGGGCAGCCGTATAGCGGCGTTGTGCCTTATAGTCGTACTGGAGTTCACGCCACTTTTCGGCTTGATCCATCAGCTCGTCCAAAGAAGCGATTTCACAGTTCTGATCGTATCTGCCAATATCGCTGTCCTTCTCATGGCAGTGCTTTCTATCCTCTCTTTTGATGTGGATAGAATTCTTTCCCATCTGTGGGTGATTATAATTCTGATCCTTGCGGTGTTGCTGCTGGACAGTATATTGCTGTTCCTACATCAGCGTCGGACGCAGGAGCAAAAGCGAATCCACATGATTGAGCAGTATGTGCCTATTGTAGAAGAATTGATCTCACAGGTTAGGGCAAGGCAGCATGAATTTAATAACCGGATGATGGCGATTGAGCTGCCGTTGCCTCTGCTGATACTTTAGAAGAAGCCCGGAAAGAAGTGACAGCTCTCACGGGAAGCATTGGAATCAGTCTTAATGACCGGGAACTGCTCTCATGCGACAGCAAAATGATTGCCGGGATGCTGTTTGGAAAAATAAAGCAGGCAGAAGTGGCAAATCTTCACATAGAATTATCCTTACACGGTCTTTTCAAGAAAACCGTCACCCCGGAAACAGAATGGATCGAGGCCATTGGAATTTTATTGGATAATGCAATCGAAGCTTCACCGAAAGGAAGTACAATTTTTATCCAGTAAGAAACAGGCGACTTTCTGGAATTGACAGTTTCCAATCCAGCTCCGCCGCTGTCAAATACTGAATTTATGGCCTTGTTTGGAAAAGGCGTAACAACAAAGGCAAGTCGGGACGGCCACGGATTTGGCCTGTATAACATCCTACGCATGACGGAACGGTATCATGGAAAAATCCTGACCCGTAACGAATCCATTTTGAATGAAAATTATGTTGTCTTTGGCGTACTCATGCCATAAAAAAAGGGTATGAACGAGGGTTTTAAGGGAACGAAATTTATCTTGTTCCTTAAACCCTCTCTTGTTTCCGGGCTATTGAAGCGCCTGAAAGAGTTCGATATACTGGAAAAAACAAAGAAAGGAATGAATGAATATGATAGGCCTTGTGAGAAATGAGTGGAAAAAGTTTTTCTGCCGGTGCTATTGACAACAGTTCTTCTGGCAATCGCCATGAGTGTGTTGTCCTGCACAATTTATCAAAACTATACACTACACTACGATTTAGAGGCATGGGAAGTTGGAACAGAACTGTTTTCTCTGCTTTATCCGCTGTTTGTTGTGGTGCCGCTATGCTGGAATTTGTATTATGAGCGCAAAAACAACTTCCTGCTCTATGTCATGCCGCGAGTGAAAATTAAGAAGTACCTGACTGCCAAATGGATTGCATATGCGCTGGGAACCCTTTGTATTATTGTGATTCCTTATATACTATCGGCGGTGTTTGCCATCTATGTGAAACCGCCCAGTGGTTCCTTTCGTTGAAAATCCGTTTAGCCATATATTTGAAAACGCATTTATAAAGACCCCGCTGTTATATGCAGTTGCCCTGTCCCTTTGGAGAGGCATAGTCAGCCTTTTTGTAATGACCTTCGGATTTATCCTCGCTTTATACTGCAAGAACATTTTTGTAATCCTTACCGGGCCGTTTATGTATTCCATTTTGGAAAACTTCGTTCTGGCGATTCTCCGCTTGGAGAGACTGCGGCTGGTCGTAGCTTTTGATCCCACAACAGTCGATCCAAAGGTCGTATCGATCTCCTCTTTCCTCTTTGGCCCAATCGTTTTAAGCATTGTGATTGGCCTGACAGCGTTTCTCCTTTCTAAGAAAAATGCTGTCGTAACCATTTAGGAGTCCGTTATGATTGCGCTTATCAGGAAAAATCTCCGTTTGTGGGGATATGGAAAGTCGCTTGCCCTATTTGCCGGGTGTATACTTTTTTCCATCAGCGGGAGGTTAAACGGAGGTATTGCATACGAGCGGCACATCTTGTCGGCGGTATCAGACCATTACTATCTGACCTATTTTGTGCTGCCGATTGTACTGTTAAGCTGCTTTTCCTTTATTGATGACGATAGAGAGCCAATAATCTTACGGTTTCAAAGTTACCATTCTTATTTTCTGAAAAAATGGATTGGGGTCGGTTTGATTGCAGTCATTCTGACGGCTGTTCAAACTGGGGCAATTCTTCTGTCTGGTATAGGATTACCTTTAGGCAACGAATGGAACCTTGCTGCGAGTGCAACGGAAGCCGAGTTATTTTCCACTCTGGAACAGCTTTTTGCCAGTCCCTTGCAGGCGTTTGTCTGTTTTACCCTCTATCAGCTTATTGGAAGTTGGCTGATATTTGGAATCTGTATGTGGATTGGACATTTCACTGGGAGAAAGTGGACGATCCGAATTGTAATCGTTCTTTATGTCCTCTCGGCTGTGTGGATCAAGCTTCCGGCAATTCAAAATATTCCGCTGACGAGTTTTAATCATTTGCTGATTTTACACCACAATTTGGGCGTGCCCCATCGTTTAGAGATAACTGCCTTTACTTTGCTGTTCATTGTTTTGATAATTGCTATATCTATTCGGTTTGCGTGGCGGGGACAGTTGCCGCATATACCGTTGTCCCGCGTGATATAGCTGGCTACTATTTTCACGCACTCATGATCCCTCGCAATCTGCTGATTCTTTTAGGTGTTGTGTTGGGAGTTTCGATTTACAAAGGCTTAGGCAATGGCACCGCCCTATCAGGATTGGAATGGATTTATGCCCTGTTTGCAGGACATGGAACCGGATATTTTCAAGTTTTACCTTTTCTTGAACTGCTGATTACCGGCGGTGTGCCCCTTTATCTGCTTGCCGCTTTTGTGGAGCAAACAGTGAACGGGCAATCTATATTTGTTTCTGTGCGCTCGAAGGGCCGCAGGCATTTGATGAAGAGCATTTTATTGGTCAGCATAAAGTTTCTCATGGTATATGCAATCTTTTGGCTTATGGCTGGCCTTATAGGGGCATCCCTATTCAGCACTGGATTAACAATCGTTTCTTTCAGGTTCCTGCTCTATGCGGTTTTAATGAAGTGCCTTGATATATTGGCGCAATATCTGATTATGCTCGGCATCTACATTGCCACAAGACAGGTTACAATCGGTTTCCTTGTGTTAGTGGCGGGAAATCTGCTCTGTGTCCTTCCGGGGAATTGGGTAGCTTATTCGCCTTTTGGCCTTTCCAGCCTGACAAGAATTTCTGTTGTGGAACCGGGAATTGGAATTTCCGCTGTGTCCGCCTTTGGTATAGAGGCCGCTATTTTAACGCTGATGATTGCAGGATCCTTATGTGTGGCTACAAGAAAATATTGAATTAGGAGGACAGAATATGAGTTCATAATATTGAAGTGAAAAATGTATCAAAAAGTTTTGGTGGCAAGGCAATTTCTTCAAGACGTTTCACTGTTCCATAGAACAGGGAACAGCTGTTGGTTTGGATT
>ENA-OQAZ01001667-OQAZ01001667.1-human-gut-metagenome-genome-assembly--contig:-NODE-1667-length-10158-cov-1.347822_pt1 | contig 10158 bp, 11 predicted proteins | sample MGYA00242737_ERZ504531 | MGnify/ENA primary metagenome ERZ504531 (study PRJEB26092, sample SAMD00036244) | human gut metagenome | host: Homo sapiens | study: EMG produced TPA metagenomics assembly of...
CCCGGAGAATCTCGGTTTATGGATATAGATTTTGCATGGTTATACGGAGAACTCCAGAAAGGCAAATATAAAATGATAAAAGAGATCTATTTGCCAGACGGAAGAGTATATTCGGTACCGGCAGAATTTGAAATACAATAAAACATGAAGCCCCGCCGGATCTCGAATGATGTCGTATAGTCATAGATATCCAGTGGGGCTTTTTCTCTGAGCCATATAAGATGTCTGCCTTTTTCGAACGGCAAGTCATCGCAAGTTCATCACGGTGGGAGTGAGGTCTCCGGCGGGGAGAGACGTTCCTCGAGGATCACAGCGATTCTTTAAGAACTATCCGTAAAAATAAAGATCGGTTTAATTCATCATACGGAAAAGACCGATGACCTTTCCAAGGATCTCGACCTGATCAAGAATGATCGGATCCATCGAGGAATTTTCGGTTGGAGACGGAAATGGCCATTTTCTTATAGAAAGTTTTTACAGTAGCGGAATCGTCCACCAGAGCAACGACCTTATCACCGTTTTCAGCGTTTGGCTGCTTTGCAACGATCACTTTATCGCCGTTGTAGATCCGGCCTCGATCATACTGTTTCCTTTTACCTTCAACATAAATACTTCCTTATTTGGAAGAATTTCTGCAGGAATCGGGAGATAATCTTCGATGTTCTGTTCTGCAAGGATTGGCACTCCGGCAGCGACCGTACCGATCACCGGCACGTTTACGAGTTCGCGTCTCGTCAGGGCGAAATCGTCATCAAGGATCTCGATCGTTCTCGCTTTGTCGGATCACGACGGATATAGCCGTTTTTTTCCAAGGATTCCAGATGAGAGTGCACGGAGGAAGTGGACTTTAAGTGTACCGCTTCACAAATCTCGCGCACAGCCGGCGGATAACCTTTCTTTAAGATCATTTCTTTTATATATTCAAGTATTTCTCTCTGCTTATCAGTAATTTTTCCCTGACTCATGAAATCCCTCCTTTTTTCATCTGTATACATAGTACCATAAAATACGGGAAAAAGCAAACCTTTGTTCGAAAAATACCGAAAAAGAATTGACAAACGTATGTTCGTGTGATAGAATTCGATACAGAACAGATGTTCGCAAACGTAAGTTTGGACTCGCTGGATACAAAGGAGGAAGCTGTATGAAGAAGTATTTGATAGCCCTTGTTATGATTGTAATGATTATGTCCTGCTTTTTCGGAAAGACTCTGGTTATGGCGAATGAAGAGAGTGATGATACAGTCTATAACCGCTATTATACGACGATCGAGGTAGAAAAAGGTGATACACTCTGGTCGATTGCAAAAACTTATTATCACCACTCCGGTATGTCGGTACGGGAATACGTTTATGAGCTGAAATTGATAAACGGAATGGTTTCAGATGAGATACGCGCCGGAAATATGATCTCCGTGGAATACTATGCGGAGACACCGGGGAATCCGTATATAAAGTGATCCTCAAAAGATGTTTCCCGGATATGAGTGTTGCGGTAAAGAACCGTTTTTTGACCAGAGAATAAGATCCATGGACAGATATATGTTCCGGGGTCTTATTCTTTATAAGACAATGGCTTGCTATTGCCGGTGAGAGACATTACAATAGGATTAACAGCAGAGACCACAGGAGGCACAGATGAGATTATTCCATTTATCAGATCTTCATATCGGAAAGAGAGTGAATGAATTTTCTATGATCGAGGACCAGAAATATATTCTTGAAAGGATTCTGGATCTCGCGGAGAAAGAGATGCCGGACGGAGTGATCCTGGCAGGAGATATCTATGATAAACAGATTCCCTCCGCGGAAGCGGTTCAGGTGTTCGATGAGTTTATCACAAAGCTTGCGGAGAGAAAGCTTCCCGTCTTTGTTATCAGCGGAAACCATGATTCTGCGGAACGACTGGCTTTTGGGGGAAGACTGCTAAACAGCCGGGGAATTTATCTCTCCCCCGTCTATGACGGAACCGTCATGAAAATTCCGATCGCAGATCAGTATGGGACGGTCTGGATCCATCTTCTTCCGTTTATCCGTCCGGCAGCTGTGCGCCGCGTATTTGAAGATGAGTCAGATTTGATTACAGATGTCCAGTCTGCAGTACGTGCAGTGATCAGCACATGGAGATCGATCCGAATGAGAGAAATATCCTCGTGGCGCACCAGTTTGTTACAGGAGCGTCCCGATGCGAATCGGAGGATATCCAGGTCGGAGGTCTTGATAATATTGATGCTTCAGTCTTTGAGGCTTTTGATTATACAGCCTTGGGGCATATCCATAGTCCTCAGAATGTGGGAAAGGGCATGGTGCGGTACTGCGGAACGCCCCTGAAATATTCCTTCTCTGAGACGGATCAGGAAAAAACGATCACGGTCGTGGAGATGGAAGAAAAGGGAACGGTAAAGATCAGACTTCTGCCTTTAAAACCATTTCGGGATATGCGAAAGCTCCGGGGAACATATATGGAACTGACTGCCCGTTCGTTTTATCGGGATATGAACCTGTGAAGATTATATTCAGGTAACGGTTGACGGATGAGGATGATGTACCGGAATGGACTTCAGAAGCTGAGAGTCATCTATCCGAATATTATGCAGCTTTTGTATGATAATCAAAGGACAAGAGCCAGCAGCCAGATTGATGCGGTTCAGGATGTAGAAGAAAAGACAGAGTTAGAACTATTCCGGGAGTTTTATGAACTTCAGAATAACCAGCCTATGATGAAACAGCAGGAAGAGTTTGCAGAAAAATTGATCCGGGAGATAAAAGAATGAAGCCAAAAAAACTGGTGATCAGTGCTTTTGGCCCCTATGCGGGAGAGAGCACGATTGATTTTGAAAAACTTGGAGAACACGGGCTCTACTTGATTACGGGGGATACAGGTGCCGGTAAGACAACGGTCTTTGACGCAATCACATTTGCCTGTATGGGGAAGCGAGTGGGACTGTGCGGGAATCCGGAATGTTCCGCAGCAAATACGCAAAGGCAGAGACAGAAACATTCGTAGAATTGACCTTCTCCTACCAGCGAAAAGAATATAAAATTCGTAGAAATCCGGAATATCAGACCCAAAAGAAACGTGGAACCGGATTTACAACAAAAAAGCAGATGCGGAGCTCTTTTATCCCGAGAACGTCAGACTGTTACGAAAATGGGGGCAGTGACAAAGGCGGTAACGGAACTTATGGGTCTTGACTATAAGCAATTTACCCAGATCGCGATGATCGCACAGGGGGATTTTCAGAAACTCCTGATTGCAGGAACTGCCGAACGTGGGGAAATCTTCCGGCAGATTTTCATACGGAAATCTATCAGACGATTCAGATACGTCTCAGGGACGAAGAACGGAGAAGAAGAAAAGATTACGATGAACTGCGCCGGAGTATCAGCCAGTATTTGAATGATGCCAGTTTTGAGGAGGATCCGGCTGCCGGTCAGGAGTTCCTTGCTTTAAAGAAAGCCGGTTTCGAGGGGAAAATAACTGATGGAATCAATTTACTGCGTGCTGAGACGAAAAAAGAGCAGGAGCGTTTGGAGATACTGGATGAAACTCTAAGGAAAATTGAAGAGCAGATTTGCAGTGTTAGTGAAAAAAAGGGAAAAGCGGACCTACTAAAAAAGACAGCAGCTGAACTTAAAGCAAAACAGCAGGAGTTGGAGTTACTGCAGCCGGAATATGGACGGGTGCTCGCTGAGTGGAACAGGATAGAAAAGCAGGAAGGAACACGCGAGAAACTGACAGAACGGATTCAGAAACTTGAACTTAGCCGTCAAAGCTTTATCGAGCTGGATAAGACTCGTGAAGAGATCGACGGAAAAGAAAAGCTTCTTTTGAAGATTCAGGAAGAAAAAAAAGGAAAATGAAAATCAAGTCAGCAGCCTCCAGAAAGAACTGGAAGACAGGCGCGGGGAGAAAGAGCATAATCTGGGAGTGCCGGTAGAAAGAGAACAGCTCACACGTGCAAAAGAGAAACTTTTGCACCGAAAAAATGAACTGGAAGAACAGATGAACCGGTGGAGTCTATCAATAGAGAGTTAAAAAATGCTCAGGAGGAATACCGGAGTGCTGTTGATCAGTGCGATGAGATTCGCAGTGTCTAGCATATCTTGAACGCTTATTTTTGGATGCTCAGGCTGGAATTCTGGCCCAAAATTTACAGGCTGGAATGCCCTGCCCGGTATGCGGTTCGATTCATCATCCGGCTCCGGCGAAACTTTCAGAAGAGATTCCGGACCAGAAGGAACTGAAGCGAAAAGAACAGGAAAAAGGCGCAGGCAAGAAGAAAAGGTCCAGAGACTTTAGTGAAAAGAGCCAGCTTTTTTTAAAAGGAATTTAGATCAGGAAATGAGAAATACAGCTGAGCTGATCTGCGGAACGGAAAAAAATCTGGTCAAAGAGGCCTTAATTGTAACTGGTCCAGACGAGCTTGTGACTGCAGCAGATCCGGTAATTGAAAAATTAGATGATGAACGCCGGGCTTTGGAGATCCGCATAAAAGCGAACACAGAACAGCAGAAAGTGCTGGATGGATTGGGTGGTATGATAAACCGTCTGGAAACAGATCTGAATGCTGCAGGAGAAAGAAACAAAGAACTTGCTCTTTCAGAACAGAATCTGGTGACAGTATTAACAATGCTGCGGAAGCATGTGGAAGAGTTTCAGAGAAAGCTGGAAGGTCAAAATGCTGTGGAGATTGAAAATAATCTGCAAGCCATGAAAACCAGAAAAAGTGAACTTGATCAGGAAGCAATTGACGCGAAAAAGGCTCTGGAGCGATGTCAGAACCAGAATGCCAGTCTGAATTCAGCAGCGGAAGCTCTTAAAAAGCAGATTCGGGGATTCGAAGATATTCCAGAAAAAGAACTTTCAGAGACAAATGGAATATTTGGAAACAGAGAAGGCAGAGACATCAAAGCTTCGTGAAAAAATACATTCGTCCTGGCACAATAATCTCAGAATCTATGAAGCTGTATGTGGCCAGCAGGCAGAATGAAACAGACGGAAAAGGAATATGTCTGGATCCATTCCCTTGCGGATACGGCAGGCGGAACATTAAACGGTAAAAGTAAAGTTGAACTTGAAACCTATGTCCAGATGGCATATTTTGACCGGATCTTACGGCGGGCGAATCTTCGGCTGATGACGACGAGCAGCGGACAGTATGAGATGAAGCGGCGGGAAAGTGCTGACAATAAAAAGGATAAAAGTGGGTTGGAGCTAAATGTCATCGACCATTACAACGGAAGTGAGCGGAGTGTAAAGACACTTTCCGGAGGCGAGACTTTTCAGGCATCTCTGTCTCTTGCACTTGGCCTTTCAGATGAGATCCAGTCTATGGCCGGTGGAATACAGATGGATGCCATGTTCGTGGACGAGGGGTTTGGTTCTCTGGATGAAGACGCATTAAATCAAGCAGTAAAGGCATTGGGAAATCTGGCAGAAGGGAAAAAACTGGTTGGCATCATTTCTCATGTTTCAGAGCTGAAAGACAGGATCGACAAGAAAATTGTAATAACAAAAAATCGCAGCGGAGAGAGAGTTGGAAGCAGCATAACGGTATTAGGGGATTATTCAGCCGATGGGGTGTCCGTATTTATGTAAAAACGTTGGGAGCCAACGGAAAGTGGCTCCCAACGAAAATATATATTTATGGAATCATGACAGGTGCCTGTGTAAATTCGTTTTTCTGCGATTTCCCGGATTTTAGTTCCCGCACCATCCTGGTGAGTTCAGACGCAGTTAGATTTTTTCTTAAAAAAGTTCATACGCGGAAGAGGAGAGGATATTTTTTGCGTCAGCAGTTTTTGCAATAACCGGGATATCACAGTGCCTTTTTAATTCTGAAAGAAGCAGTGAGGAAGATCTTTTGAATCCCAGGATCCGGATCATGGAGCACGGAATAAATCTGCAAACATACACTGGTCTTCGACGCTAATATCAAGCATGAGATTCATGAGTGCACGGCTGACTCTGGCATAAGTATACTGTCGGTCTTTCCTGAGAGCAGTCAGAGTATCCGTCCGAAAGAATTCTAATCGGTTTTTATAGAGCTTTGCCGCAAGATCTCCCGGCATTCCGAAAATGTTCTGAAGTTTCTCCAGATCGGAAGTTAAAATTTTCTGGTTCAGGAGGAGAGAAAAATCATTTGGAAACAGCGGAATCTCAGATTCTTCTTTCATGCATTCAAAATGCGAATCCGGTAGAACAGCAGTGAGAAATTCCAGATCCTTCGAAAAAACCGCTTTTCGGATAGCTGTTGCGGAAGCGAAGGAGCCGTTCCGATCCTCAGAATGGTAGCCTGGGTCTGAGCGTTTCAGAGTCCAAGGACTTGATCATCGGAAGAGAATTCTTTTAATGCTTTCAGATATTCAACTGCGAGAATGTCATTTGGAGAAGCTGGCACAGTCTCTTTCTTTGCGAGAGTCAGAGCCTGCGGGTATGTGAGACCACTTCGAAGACCTTCGCGGATCAGGGCGGACTGTTCGTTCGTTTCCAATGCGGAATGATTAGCCAGTTGCCACAATTCTTCGATATTGCCGGATTCACTGCCAAAGGAAAGGACATCGATCATTCCCCATATGGTGAAACAGAGAGACGCCGCAGCGGGCAAAATCTTGGGCAGCGCTTAAGGTTCCAAAGATCGGCATCTCGATCACGAGATCAGCCCTGAGAGAAGGGCAGAGCGGGTACGGAAGGTTTTGCTGTACATTGCCGGAATCCCCCGCTGTACAAAATCACGCTCATGACAACGACAATGAAATTGGCGCCTGTCTGGCGTTTTGTCTCTTCAATCTGATATTTATGGCCATTGTGGAACGGATTATATTCTGCGATGATAGCGGCTGTTTTCATGGTGTAAACTCCTTAAATAAAGTCGATCAGTGGTCAAAAATAAATTTGCAGTTCTTTTTGGCAGAGTGAAATTGATTTATTGCTGCGAGTAAGGCAGTGTCATACCGTGCCGAAAATACAAATCATTATCTAATAATATAGACGAAACAAAAACTTAATGCAATATTTATTGTTATCAAAGGAAAAATGTGATATACTGCGTTTAAACAATGTGTGAAAGTTCTGACGATTTCACAACTGAACAGATGTCAGATTTTTACGCATATGTTTTTAAGACTATATTTTACATCTTTGCGGCGGTCACCGCAATCTTTGGAAATAAGACGCAGAAAGGATGGATGCTATATGAAACTGATTTACGCAATTATCCGTTATGACAATGAGGACGATGTTACAACTTCTCTTACAAAACACAAATTCAGTGTGACACGTCTTTCTACTACCGGTGGATTCCTGAAAAAAGGTAATACAACTCTGATGATCGTTACTGAGCCGGAACGTGTCGACGAGGCTATCGATATTATTAAGAAAGAATGCGGCCATCACCAGAAGATCACCATCAATATGCCATATGTATCCGGTTCCTCTATGGTCCATTGTGCAACCATGCCGATGTCTGTCGATGTTGGCGGCGCAACGATCTTCGTTGTGGATGTTGAGCGGTATGAAAAGATCTGATAACAGACAATCAATGTGGATGGAAAGTACCTTTTATATTCCAGAAGGAAATTACCCCAATAGATAATTAGAAATTGTAGGAGCTTTGGCAGTCTTTGCTTGCCGGAGCTCTTATATTTTTATCATTGTTTTTAATTTAACGAGAGGTACTGAAAAAAGTGCAAAAAATTGGGGAATATAGTCTTGTATCCAGTATTTAGCTGCGATATAATAAAAATACGTATGAAAACCTATATTGAGGAAGGAGTCAATCATCATGGCATTTATTGATCTTATGAAGGAAAAGGCGAAACAGGATGTAATGACCATCATCCTGCCAGAGAGCAACGATAAGAGAACTCTTATCGCAGCAGCACAGGTATTAAAGGAGAAGACCGCTGACCTGATCATGATCGGAAAAGAGGAGAAGATCATGGATGGTGCTCACTGGCTGGAAGTGGACCTTACAGGTCTTAAAGTCGTAGATCCGGATACAGATCCGAAATTCGACCATTATGCAGAGACACTGTTCAAATTAAGAGAGAAAAAGGGCATGACTCTCGAGAAAGCACAGGAGATCTTAAAGACAGACTACATCACATACGGCGTTATGATGGTAAAAGAAAAAGACGCTGACGGACTTGTTGCAGGTGCTTGCCACGCAACAGCTGATACATTGAGACCGGCTCTTCAGATCTTAAAGACAGCTCCGGGAACAGAGCTTGTATCCGGTTTCTTCATCATGGACGTTCCGAACTGCGAATACGGTGCAAACGGCACATTCCTCTTCGCTGACTGCGGATTAAACCAGGATCCGACATCTGCAGAGCTCGCTGCAATCGCTGACAGCTCCGCTAAGAGCTTCCGCGCACTTGTTGGAGAAAAGCCGATCGTGGCTATGCTTTCCCACTCCACAAAAGGGCAGTGCGAAACATGCACTTGTAGATAAAGTTGTAGAAGCTACAAAGATCGCAAACGAGAAGTACCCGCAGCTTGACCTTGACGGTGAGTTACAGCTTGATGCTGCAATCGTTCCGTCCGTAGCAAAGGCAAAAGCAAAAGGAAGCGAAGTTGCCGGACATGCTAATGTACTGATCTTCCCGAACCTTGACTGTGGTAACATTGGTTACAAGCTGGTTCAGAGACTTGCAAAAGCAGAAGCTTATGGTCCGATGCTTCAGGGTATCGCAAGACCGGTCAACGATCTTTCCCGTGGATGCTCCGCTGAGGATATCGTTGGTGTAGTAGCCCTCACAGCTGTACAGGCTCAGATGGCTTAATCTATAATTGCTCAACAACATAAGGGAACGGCGCATAATCGATATGAGGAGACGGCGTTCCTTTTTAACTTATTTTAAACAAGGAGTTTTATCTGCCATGAATATTTTAGTTATCAACTGCGGAAGCTCTTCCTTAAAGTACCAGTTAATCAACTCTGACACAGAGGCAGTTCTTGCAAAGGGTCTTTGCGAGAGAATCGGTATCGAAGGAAGCCAGATCACATACCAGCCAGCAGGCGGAGAGAAGGAAGTCACTGTTTCCCCGATGCCGACACACACACAGGCTATCCAGATGGTATTAGACGCTCTTACAAACAAGAAGAGCGGCGTTATCGCAAGTCTTGCAGAGGTTGGCGCTGTTGGTCACCGTGTCGTACACGGCGGTGAGAAGTTTACTTCTTCCACAGTAATCACAGATGAGGCTATGAAAGCGATCGAAGAGTGCAACGACCTTGCACCGCTTCACAACCCGGCAAACCTGATCGGTATCCGCGCTTGTCAGGAGCTTATGCCGAACGTACCGATGGTAGCTGTATTCGATACTGCTTTCCATCAGACAATGCCGGAGGAGGCTTACCTTTACGGTCTTCCGTACGAGTACTATGAGAAGTACAAAGTAAGAAGATACGGCTTCCACGGAACATCCCACAGCTTTGTATCCAAGAGAGCTGCTGAGGTTGCCGGAAAACCGTACGAGGATTTAAAGATCATCGTTTGCCATCTTGGTAACGGTGCAAGCCTTTCCGCTGTAAAGAACGGCAAATCTGTAGATACAAGCATGGGTCTTACTCCGCTTGAGGGACTTATCATGGGAACACGTTCCGGTGATATGGATCCGGCTATTCATGGAGTTCATCGCTAAGAAAGAGAACCTCGACATCGCAGGCGTTATGAACGTTCTGAACAAGAAGTCCGGTGTTCTTGGCCTTTCCGGTGTATCCAGCGACTTCCGTGACATTGAGGAAGCAGCTGAGGCTGGCAACGACCGCGCAGCGAAAGCTCTTGCAGCTTACAACTACCGCGTTGTTAAGTACATCGGTGCTTACACAGCAGCTATGGACGGCGTAGATGTGATCGCATTCACAGCAGGTCTTGGTGAGAACGGCAAGTCCATGAGAAAAGCTGTTTGCGAGCATTTATCCTACCTTGGCATCAAGATCGACGACGAGGCTAACAGCGTAAGAGGAAAAGATATCGTAATCTCCACACCGGATTCCAAGGTTAAAGTTATGGTAATCCCGACAAACGAGGAGCTTGCGATCGCAAGAGAGACTCTGGCTCTCGTAAAATAATTTTTGACAGTTTGTCCGTGCGGATATCTGTATGGTGAACTGATTCGCAATGACGCTGACCCGTTCAGAACCCTGTG
>ENA-OQAZ01001669-OQAZ01001669.1-human-gut-metagenome-genome-assembly--contig:-NODE-1669-length-10139-cov-3.894227_pt1 | contig 10139 bp, 10 predicted proteins | sample MGYA00242737_ERZ504531 | MGnify/ENA primary metagenome ERZ504531 (study PRJEB26092, sample SAMD00036244) | human gut metagenome | host: Homo sapiens | study: EMG produced TPA metagenomics assembly of...
GCCGAAGCTGCTGGAATTGCGGCCCCAGCCGGACGCGCCGGAGTAGCCCGAGGCCCCGCCGGGAACGGTATCACTGTAACTGGAACCCCAGCCCATGGAAGAACGGCGCTCCAGCGCCGGGCTGCGGGTCTCTTCTACATACTCCGGCTCGATCTCGCGCAGGAAGCGGCTGGGTTCGTTGCGCTGGGTGCGGCCGTAGAGCATCCGGGAGACGCTGTTGGAGATATACAGCTCCTTCTTGGCGCGGGTGATGCGACATAGGCCAGACGGCGCTCTTCCTCCAGATCTGCCTCGGAGTATTTGCTCATCTCGCTGGGGAACACCCCCTCCTCCATGCCAATGAGGAACACATAGGGGAATTCCAGACCCTTTGCAGAGTGGATGGTCATCAGGACACCTGGTCAGCGCTCTCGTTGTAGCTGTCAATGTCGCTGATGAGGGCGATATCCTCCAGGTAGCCTTCCAGTGAAGCATCCTCGCCGTGCTGGTCGCAGTAGTTTTTGACGTTGTTGACCAGCTGGCCCAGGTTCTGCAGGCGGTCTGCCGCATCCTCGTGGCCCTTGGCCGCATCGGCTTCCAGCATGGCCTTGTAGCCGGTCACCTCAATGACATCCTGGGCAAATTCGTCCAGTGTCCTGGTTTCCAGCGATTCCTGCAGTTTTTCGTAGATCTGCCAGAATTTCAGCAGCGGCATGATGGCACGGCTGAGTTTGGCGTATGCATCCGCGTGGGAGATGACTTCCAGCATACTGATTCCCTGCTGGGCGGCAAGGTCAGCGATCACGTCAACAGTGGTATTGCCGATCTTCCGGGCAGGCTCGTTGATGATGCGGCGCAGGCGCACATCATCCCGGGCGTTCGCCACGATGGACATATAGGAGTGGATGTCCTTGACCTCTTTGCGGTCATTGAAGCGCTGGCCGCCCACGATCTTATGGGGAATGCCCGCGCGGGTAAAGTAGCTTTCGATGGGGGCCGACTGGGCATTCATGCGGTAGAGCACCGCATGGTCCGCCAGATGCCCGCCCTCTTTCAGGTGCTCACCGATGACATCCGCAATGTGCATGGCTTCGTCCTGCTCATTCTCGGCAGTGTAGACCTGCACCTTGTCGCCCTCGTCGTTCCGGGTCCACAGGGTCTTGCCCTTGCGCTCGGTGTTGTGCTGGATGACGCAGTTGGCAGCATTCAGGATGTTGGAGGTGGAGCGGTAATTCTGCTCCAGACGGATGGTCTTGGTACCGGGGAAGATGCGCTCAAAGTTCAGAATGTTCTCAATGGTGGCACCGCGGAAACGGTAGATGCTCTGGTCATCGTCACCGACAACGCAGATGTTCTTTTCCGGGCCGGTGAGCAGGCTGACCAGCCGGAACTGGGCCACGCTGGTATCCTGATACTCGTCCACCAGCAGGTAGCGGTACTTGTTCTGGTAGAACTCCCGCACATCCTCGTGCTCCGCCAGCAGCTGCACGGTCTGGTAGATCAGGTCGTCGAAGTCGAAGGCTCCTGCCTCCCTGAGCTTTTTCTCGTAGGCGGCATAGACTTTGGCGGCAATGGCTCCCTTGGTGTCCCGGGCCGGGGTGCGCAGCGCCTCCTCCGGGCTGACCAGCTGGTCCTTCCAGCGGCTCATCTGGTTGATGGCGCTCTTGATCGGGAAGAACTTATCGTCGATGCTCAGTTCCTTATAAACCGCCTTCATCACGCGCTGGGAGTCATCGGTATCATAGATGGTAAAGCTGCGGGGGTAGCCGATGGATTCTGCCCAGCGGCGCAGAATGCGCACACAGGCCGAGTGAAAGGTGGAGGCAAACACCTCGTCCCCCTCTTCGCCGCCCAGCATATTGCGCAGGCGCTCTTTCAGCTCCCCTGCCGCCTTGTTGGTAAAGGTGATGGCCATCACGTTCCAACTGCGGACAGCGTTCTGCCGCAGCATCCCGTCCAGCCAGGCGGGCGCATCGGTGCCGGTCATAATTGCCGTTTTCAGGGCCTTGACATCCTCTTCGGTCACCTCACGGGGGGTCCAGCTGGAACCGTGGGCCGAGCCAAACCGGATCAGGTTTGCAATGCGGTTGACCAGAACAGTGGTCTTGCCGCTGCCTGCACCGGCCAGAATGAGCAGCGGGCCGTCGGTGGTAAATACCGCCTGCCGCTGCATATCGTTCAGGCGGCCAAACTGCTTTTCAATATAGGTATCGCGCAGAGCGCAGAATTCCTGTTGGAGACTTGCTGCCATTGTTTCACCTGTTCTTCTATAAAATCACTTACTTTATAAGTATATCACAATTCAAGAGGGTTGTACATAAAAAACCGCCCTTCCTGTACAGCACAGGAGGGGCGGCAGTGTTCAGATAAAGCTTAGCCGAAGATGTTGATCAGGATACCGGCAGCAACTGCAGAACCGATAACGCCAGCGACGTTGGGGCCATGGCGTGCATCAGCAGGAAGTTGGAGGGGTTCTCGCTCTGGCCGACCTTCTGAGAAACACGGGCGGCCATGGGAACAGCGGAAACACCAGCAGAGCCGATCAGGGGGTTGACCTGACCGCCGGTCAGGGCGTACATCACCTTGCCGCACAGAACGCCTGCAGCGGTACCAAAGGAGAAGGCGATCAGACCCAGCACGATGATGAACAGGGTGCGGCTGTTCAGGAAGGTGTTTGCAGAGGTGGTGCAGCCAACAGACAGAGCCAGGAAAATGGTGATGATGTTCATCAGTTCATTGCCGGCAGTCTTCTGGATACGATCCACAACACCGGACTCTTTCATCAGGTTGCCCAGCATCAGCATACCGACCAGAACGGCAGCATCAGGAACGATCAGAGAAACAATGATGGTGACCATGATGGGGAAGATGATCTTCTCGGTCTTGGACACGGTGCGCAGCTGCTTCATTACGACCGTGCGCTCTTTCTTGGTGGTGAGCGCCTTCATAATGGGCGGCTGGATCACGGGCACCAGAGCCATGTAGCTGTACGCCGCAACAGCGATGCTGCCCAGCAGCTCAGGTGCCAGACGGGAGGTAACAAAGATGGCAGTAGGGCCGTCTGCACCGCCGATGATGGAGATTGCAGCGGACTGCTTCTGGGTGAAATCCACAATGCCGGTAGCGGCCAGCAGACGAGCGCCCATGTAAGTGCCAAAGATACCGAACTGAGCGGCAGCGCCCAGCAGCAGGCTCTTGGGGTTGGAGATCAGGGGGCAAAGTCGGTCATGGTGCCAATGCCCAGGAAGATCAGCGGGGGGTAAATGCCCAGCTTGACGCCCATATAAAGCATATCGGCCAGACCACCGTTGTTCAGGATCTCGATCCACATCGGGTGCTCGAGACCATCACCAACGAAGTACTGCATGTGGATAATGCCGCTGCCGGGCAGGTTGGCAAGGATCATGCCAAATGCCATGGGCAGCAGGATCAGGGGCTCAAATTCCTTCACGATGGCCAGGTACAGCAGGAAGCAGCCCACGCAGATCATGATCGCGTAGAGGTAGCCGCCCGGCTCACCGAACCGTGCAAAGCCGGAACTCTGGAAAATACCGACCAGAGTATCGATAAACTGTGTCATGTTTTTCCTCCTGTGTTAAAAAGGTGCGGTGGTGTCGTTGACACCAGCCTTGCTCCAGCCATTTGCAGCACGGCGCACGGCCTTCAGGGTGTACTTGCCATTGCCCATGGCATGGATGGCAGCCATAATTGCGGCAACCACATCGCCGGGAATGCCTTCCTCCACCACAGGGGCAGGAGCAGCCTGCTGTACGGGGGCAGCGGGCTTTGCGGCAGCCTTGGGAGCTGCAGGCTCCTTGGCTGCCTTCTTCTTGGCGGCCATACCGTCGAAGATCTTGCCTTCCAGCATGATGATGAGCATCAGCAGGACGAGGATGGCAAACACCAGCACGATACCGGTAATGGTGATAACCACATCAGAACCCAGATTCATGGTCTTCCTCCTAATAATAATTTACTCCGCACTCCGGAGCAGGCCCCGGCGCGCAAAAAGCGATTTGAAAACATTATACAATATTTCCCGACCTGATTCAACAAGTATGAACAAAATTTTGTTGCAACTTTTCCAATTTCTTAACGAGCCGGGTCAGGGCCCCGGTTAACGGCGGCCCATGCGGGGGGTCGCATCCAGGAAGCCGGTCTCCAGCTTATCGTTCAGGCCCAGGCTCATGGCGGTGCCCAATGCCACGCAGTTCACGGGATCGGGCGAGACAGTCACATCCACCTTGAGCTCCTGGCTCAGGTATTCGGGCAGGCCGTGCAGCTGTGCGCCGCCGCCGGTCAGCACCACACCATTGCGGAAGATATCGCCTGCCAGTTCGGGCGGGGTCTTTTCCAGCACCTGATGGGCAGCAGTGCCGATCTGTTCACTCAGCATCATCACAGGCTCGTAGAGGTCGCTGGTGGAAACATTCACCTTGATGGGCAGGCCGGTCAGCAGGCTGCGGCCCTTGACTCCATCGTCTCGTCAAAATCAGCCTTCTGGGGGCAGCAGGCGACGTTCTTTTTCAGCTGCTCTGCGGTACGCTGGCCGATGGCAATGCTGAACTTGTTGCGGACATGTTTCAGGATCTCGTCATCATAGTGGTTGCCCGCCACACGGACACTGGTGGCCTTGACCTTGCCGCCCAGAGACAGGACAGCGATATCGGTAGTGCCGCCGCCGATATCAATGATCATCCGGCCATCGGGCTGGGTGATGTCGATGCCGGAACCCAGTGCGGCGGCAATGGGCTCATCGATCAGGTAGACCTGACGGGCACCGGCGGCCATCACGGCCTCCACCACGGCATCGCTCTCAATGCCGGTGATGGCAGCGGGCACACAGACAGCCACCCGGGGCTTGACCATGTGGGAGCTGTACACCTGATTCACAAACCGGCAGATCAGCTCCCGGGTCATGGTGTGGTCGCTGATGACGCCGTCCTTCAGCGGGAAAATGGCGGAAATATAGTTGGGGGTGCGGCCTACCATGGCCAGGGCCTTGTCGCCCACCTCCAGCACGGAGTTCTTGCGGGTATCCATTGCCACCACGCTGGGCTGGTTGAGCACGACCCCCTGCCCTGCCTGTGCAATGATAATGGTCGTTGTGCCCAGATCGATGCCGATGTCATTCTGTGCCATAATGAAACGTTCCTTTCTCTGCTCCCCTGTTTTCTATCATAAATGCCGTTCGGGCGGGAAATCAAATCAATTTATATTGTAGCATAAGCCAGTAAAAAAGTATAGACCAAACCTCTCCTAGTAGGAAAGGCAAGTCAGCAGCCTGGCTCCCCTATTAGGGGAGCTGGCGCAAAGCGCCTGAGAGGTTATTCTGCCGCCATCTGTTCCGGCGGCAGATTCTCTTTCAGCAATTCACACAGGCCGCTGTACCGCAGGTTCTGCCGGACATTGGACATCATCCGGTTCACCACATCCCGCCGCCCGGCCACGATGCACAATTTGCGGGCGCGGGTCACGCCGGTGTAGAAGAGGTTGCGGTAGCAGAGCCTTGGCGGCACCTGCGCCACCGGCAGCACCACCGCCGGGAACTCGCTGCCCTGGCTCTTGTGCACCGTGATGGCGTAGGCGATCTCCAGCTCGTTCAGGTTTTCCGCCGGGTAGAGCAGGCGGCGGTCATCCATCCGCACCACCATGGAGCGGTCACGCATGTTGATGGATTCCACAATGCCGATATCGCCGTTATAGGCTCCCACGCCCTGCTCCCCGCCAATGCGGTTCCAGACGATCTCGTAGTTGTTCCGCACCTGCATCACCTTATCGCCCACCCGGAACACCCGGGAGGCGCTCTGGAGCTGGGGTTTGCCCTTTTGCTCCGGGTTGAGCAGGTTCTGCAATTCCACATTCAGCGCCTGGGTGCCGGTGGGTCCCAGCTTGGTGGGGCAGAGCACCTGAATGTCCCTGACAGGGTCAAAGCCATAGCTCCGGGGCAGACGGGTGGTGACAAGATCGCACACCAGTTTCTGTGCCGCATCGCCGTCCGATTCCAGAAAGAAGAAATCGTCTGTCTTGCCGCCCTTCTGCAGCGGCTCACTGCTGATGATATGGTGGGCGTTCTCCACAATGAGGCTGCGTTTAGCCTGCCGGAAGATCTCGTTCAGGCAGACGGTGGGCACCAGCCCGGAGCGGATGACCTCGCCCAGAATGTTGCCGGGCCCCACGCTGGGCAGCTGGTCGGCATCGCCCACCATAATAATGCGGCAGCTGTACCGCAGGGCTGCAATGAGCGCCTGAAACAGCTTCACATCCACCATACTCATCTCATCCAGAATGACCACATCGCATTTGAGCAGGTTCTTGTCATTGTGGATAAAGCTGACCACGCCGCCGGAGTAGTCCACCTCCAGCAGGCGGTGGATGGTAGAGGCCTTGCGGCCGGTCAGTTCACTCAGCCGTTTGGCCGCACGGCCCGTGGGAGCACAAAGTGCCACCCGGTCTGCCTGATGCTCCAGCAGCTGCAGGATGGCGTTGACCGTAGTGGTCTTACCGGTGCCGGGGCCGCCGGTCAGCACAAGGCAGTTTTCGGTCATGGCTTTGCGGATGGCTTCCCGCTGCAGGGGCGCATAGGCAAAGCCCTGGGTCAGCTCCAGCACCTGAATGTTTTTATCAAGGTCCCGCACCGTCTGCTTTTCCCGCTTCGCCAGCAGGGCCAGCCGGTCGGCAATGGCCTGTTCTGCTTCCAGCAGGTCAGGCAGATAGATATACGGCACCGCTCCAGCATCTTTACGCCAAGCTGCCCGGTCTCAATGCAGTGGTCCAGCGCACGGGCCAGCTTTTCGGGCGGCTGCTGGATGAAGTGGGATGCCGTGTCCAGCAGCTGCGCACGGGGCAGGCAGGTGTGGCCGTTGCCCGCGTTATGGCGCAGGTACGGAGAAGCGCCGCCTCCAGCCGCTGGGTGCAGTCCCCTTCCATATGATAATACTGTGCAATGCTGTCGGCATGGCGGAAATCCAGCTGCAGGGGTTCCCCACAGAGCAGATAAGGGTTCTGGGAGATGGCCTGCATGGCACTGGGGCCAAAGACGCGGAACACCTCCATGGCGCGGCGGGGGCTGATCTCGAACTGCGCCAGATAGGCGATCAGTTCCCGCATTCCGAACATCCGCTTGAATTCCTGCTGGATGCGGTCGGCTTTGTCCGCCGAGATGCCGGGTATCTGCGTGAGCCGGGCCGGGTCGTTGGCGATCACCTCAAGCGCCTCGGCACCGAACAGGTCGATGATCTTATCCGCCGTCTTGGCCCCGATGTACGGCAGTGACCGGCTGGCAAGGAAGGCGTACACCGCTTCCAGATCCTTGGGCATGTCGGTCTCGCACTCCTGTGCGTGGAACTGGCGGCCATAGGTGGCGTGGTTCTCGTAGCGGCCGCGGCAGACCACGCTTTCGCCCGCGTGCAGTTCGCCCACAATGCCGCACACCACCGTGACCACACCGCCGCCGGACACCTCGAACACCATATAACCGTTGTCGGTGTTCTCGTAGATGATATCCTCCACGGTGCCCTCGATCTGTTCCAGCTGCTGCTCTGCCATGCGCTCACCTCCTGCCAAATTACACAATCATAAGCAGTATAACGCTTTTGGCGGGATTTGTAAATCATCCGGGCAGACTGCAGTGCAGCCCTACCGTGGAGAAATATCCGACAAACTTCCAATTTAACAACCCATCTACGTCATAAATTCGATGTTTGTCAACTTGACAAAGTTCGGACATTTGGCAAAGTTGGAACTTTCTCAGAACAAAGCAACCTTGTCACATTGACAAAGTTGCTTTTCAATCGTCATATCGTTCAAAATCAGTAACTTTCTCAGATAACACTCCTACAGTAGCACCTGATAAAGTTCCCTGAAACCAAGGGCTGCCCTACAGCCCGAACAGCAAAAAAGCTCCCCTTTGCAGGAGAGCTTGCGAACATTCTTTAAGCGTTTGCGGTGCGGGCATCGTGTTCCTTCTCGATGTCCTTTTCCTTCTGCAGGCGTTTGCGCACCACAAAGTAGGCCGGAATGAGGAAGAAGCAGGCAAAGAACCATGCCACCGGGCTTGCGATGCAGGCCGCAAAGTAGCCCCACAGCGGCACGAACCAGAAGCCCACCATGGCGCGGGCGATCATCTCGGCCACACCGGCAAACATGGCAAGGCCGGAGAAGCCCAGACCCTGAATGGTGTAGCGGTAGATAATGAGCACCGCCAGCGGGATGTAGAATACGCTGTTCCAGAAGATAAAGCTCTGGGCATTGGCCATGATGGCGGTCTCGCTGGCATCCAGGAACAGGCCGATAAGCAGCTTATCCGTCACGCGCAGGATGAGGAAGGACGCAATGCTGTACACGCAGCCGATGCCGAGGGCGGTGTACACACCCCGGTCCACACGGTCCAGGTCCTTTGCGCCCATATTCTGGCTGGCATAGGTGGTCATCGCTGTGCCGATACTCTCCAGCGGCACGCACAGGAACTGCGCCGCCTTGCCGCCGGCGGTCTGCGCGGCCACGATGTCGCTGCCCAGACCGTTCACCGCACCCTGCAGCACCACGCTGCCAATGGCCGTAATGCTGCACTGCAGGCCCATGGGAATGCCCATGCTGCACAGCTTTGCGCAGTGGGTCAGGCTGAAACAGCCCTCTTCCCTGCTCCAGCGCAGTTCCGGGTAGTGGCGCAGGATGTACAAAAGACTGCCCAGACCCGCCACAGCCTGACTGACCACAGTGGCAAATGCCGCACCGAATGCCCCCATATGGAACATGATGATGCACACCAGATCCAGCCCGATGTTCAAAAAGCTTGCCACCAGCAGGAAATACAGCGGGCGCTTGCTGTCGCCCAGTGCACGCATCAGGCGCTGGTCACATTATAAAGCAGAGTGAAGGGGATGCCTGCAAAAATGGTGCGGATATAGATATCCGCAAGGTCGATGATGTTTTCCGGGGTGTTCGTCCACACCAGCACCGAGCGGGTCAGCGCCACAGTGACAATGGTCAGCACCACCGCAAAGAAGATGGAAAGCCACACGGTGTTGGCAGTGTAGCGGCGCATCTCCTTGTAGTCCTTTGCGCCGAAAGTCCACGAGATGGGGATGGAAAAGCCGCAGGCGATGCCGTTCACAAAGCCCAGCACCAGATAGTTCAAACCGCCCACGCTGCCCACAGCGGCCAGCGCTTCCACGCCCACAAAGCGGCCCACGATGATGGTATCGGCCAGATTGTAGAACTGCTGGAACAGGCTGCCCAGCATCAGCGGCACCGCAAACGCAAGGATCAGCTTGAGCGGACTGCCTTGGGTCATATCCTTTGTCATAGTATAAAATCCTCCTGCCACACTGGGAACCGGCTTGATGTCGTGATTTTTGCCGTGAAAAACGCCCTGCCGGAAAGGGGCAGGACGTCGTGTACATTCATGAATGATATTATAGTGGAGTGACGCAGGATTTACAAGATTTGCATTGCATCAACATTTACGAATTTTTGCCGCAAGAATTGGTGATTTTGCTTATTCCGAGTAATGCGCAAGGAACTGTTTGGTGCGCTCCTCCTGTGGGTGCTCAATGAGTTGCTTGGCAGGGCCTTCCTCCACCACCACGCCGCCATCCATGAACATGATGCGGTCGGCCACGTCACGGGCAAAGTGCATCTCGTGGGTGACGATGATCATGGTGGTCTTGCGGTCGCAAGGTCGCGCAGGACGCGCAGCACCTCGCCGGTCAGCTCCGGGTCGAGGGCCCGAGGTCGGCTCGTCGAAGCAGAGAATGTCCGGGTGCAGAGCCAGTGCGCGGGCAATGGCCACGCGCTGCTGCTGACCGCCGGAAAGCTGGTGCGGGTAGTGGCCTGCCGGGCAGAAAGGCCCATCTGGCCAGAAGTTCCTGTGCCTGCTGTTCCAGCTCGGCATGGATGGCCTTTTTGTTCGCCTTGTAGTCCGGGCGCTCCTTCGCCAGCAGTTCACCCGCCAGCATTACGTTCTGCAGGGCGGTGTACTGCGGGAAGAGGTTGAAGTTCTGGAATACCAGGCCAAAGTGCAGCCGCTTTTTGCGGATCTCGCTCTCGCGCTGGGTGGCGGGGTCGGCAGCGTCCCACATGGTCTCGCCGTTCACCTTGATGATGCCGGTGTCCGGCCGTTCCAGAAAGTTCAGGCAGCGCAGCAGGGTGGTCTTGCC
>ENA-OQAZ01001670-OQAZ01001670.1-human-gut-metagenome-genome-assembly--contig:-NODE-1670-length-10134-cov-1.729090_pt1 | contig 10134 bp, 11 predicted proteins | sample MGYA00242737_ERZ504531 | MGnify/ENA primary metagenome ERZ504531 (study PRJEB26092, sample SAMD00036244) | human gut metagenome | host: Homo sapiens | study: EMG produced TPA metagenomics assembly of...
TTGATATGGTTCAGGTTCACGGAGACCGTATGTGCGGCAGTTTCAGCTCCGTCATCTTTAATCATCGCACGGATGAATACGGCGGCAATGCCAGGAATCGTGCACGTTTTGCCACAGAAGCCGTTCAGGCCATACGCAAACGTTTGCCGGATCTTCCGATCGATTATAAACTGGCTGTCCGTCAGGAAAATCCGCACTATGGAAATGCCGGTGTGCTTGAATCTGAGCTTGGAATCTTTATTCCTTTGCTGGAAGACGCCGGTGTAACCAGTTTTCATGTCACTCTTGCAAATCATTCCAGTCTGGAAGATACCATTCCGCCGGCAAATCATCCATATTTTAAAGAACAGGGATGCTTCCTGAAATTTTGCGATGAAGTCCGGAACTATACAGATAAGCCAATCACCGGTGTTGGCGGTCTGAACCAGCCTGATTTTATAGAAGAACAGCTTGCAAACGGCCGTATCACCTGTGCCGCCATGAGCCGTCAGCTGCTTGCTGACCCTGAATGGCCAGATAAAGTAAAAAATAGACAGATCACAGAAATTCATCGCTGTGTTCGCTGCAATAAAAAATGTCTCGGAAGCTTACAGCAGCATCAGGGCACACATTGTATCTACGAGAAAAATTTAAGTTAACAAAAAATTTCACAGCAGCAAGTCTGTGGCAATTATGGGGGTGTCAAAAAGGGCGGCCCTCTATTTATGATATCAGTTCTTCACCAAATCTCTGAACATGTGTGATTTATACTCTCTCCACTTTCTTAAGGTAAATCCATCCTGCCCCGCTTTTCAGCTTTCCAAATCCATTTTTTTCTTCGGTAATCTCAAAAACTCCTTTTGAAATCTGTTTCACACGGCGATAAGTTTTTGCCGGTCCGCTTCTGACCGGTAATGGTTCCGGTTTTAACCTGCACTTTATATGGTAATTTCAAAGAGACATAAACTTTCTTTCCGGAAGTATTGTATACACGATACCCGGCATATTGATCCGCACACTGTTTCGCCTGTTTCAATGTCTTAAATGCTCCAACCTGACTGCCGGCATTTTTCCAGGTTTTGCGGACACGATACCAGACTTCCGGCACCTGCTTTTTCGTTTCATGATCCGCATTTTTTGCCGAAATTGCCTTTTTGAAAGTGTCCCAGGTGCTTTTTCCTTCATTATATACATACGGATTCGGACAGATTTTCCCTGTCACATCATAATGGCGTATCACATGATCTGCCGGAATGTGATATTTTTCCATTAGATACCGGACCAGCTCAATAGTTGACTGCACCGTCTTATTTTCGAAATACCAGTCCCTGTCCGTTGCTCCAAGTGTTTGTGTTCCCCTTTTTCGCACGCACATTTCAATCCCGATACTGTTGGCATTTCTGCATTCCGGATGTTTATAGCTACTCGCCCCGCAATGCCAGGCAATGTTCTGATCTTCCACACACTGCCAAATTTCACCGTCAAACCCGACAAAATAATGTGCCGATGATCCGCGGTCCCTGCCTCCGTAATAGATGCAGTTCTCTTTTGCTCCGCCCAGTGCACCAACGTAGTGAATGACGATATATTTGATTCTGGAACTGTTCCCGGGTGTATAGTTATATTTTGAAATCATACGATTAATTTTGTTCATATTACACATACAATTCCTTTTTCTTTATTGTATGCAGCTTTTTTGTAAAAGCTTATCCGGATGATTTATTTCTTCTAAAAATACTAACCGGCAATTTTCAATTGCTATACATATCATGCATATAAATCAATACTTTTTATTTGTGTTGATTATTTTATATTGATTCATCTTCATACTTATATTATACTAAATTCAAACCATATATTTTTATTTTCAAGCAAAAAAAATTCCACGATTTCATTATTTGAAAACGAAATCTTTTAAGTGCATAAGTTACCTATTTTGAAAGGAGTTGTTTATTATGATGTATCCGTTTATGACATTAAATGATGATACAGAAATTACACATTCTGAAATGAAGATCGACGGAACAGTAAAAGTATATATTGAAACACCAAATGACACCGGCGGGTTCCATCATGCTACTTGCTGGCTTCCAGAATACAAATGGCAAGATATAAAAGGATACAGTAATTTAGAAATTGCTTATTTCAAAAATTATATTGCGTCCGTCTCTCATATTATTATGGAATTATCTCGCACAGGAGGTTTTAATGCACTATACGAAAAAGCATCTCCAGATTTAGAATCTCTAAAAAATTATCAAATTGATAATCCGAAATATCCGACTCGTATCGCTCAAACCGAATTGTCAAAAGAGCATTCTTATACTACACAAGACATCGATGCACTTCCGGAAGGCAAACGTGCGGAGCTAATCAATGGTCAAATTTATAATATGGTATCACCAAATTATATACATCAACATCTTGTTATGGAATTATCCGGAACGATTCACGAATACATTCGAAACAATCATAATGATTCTCAGGTACTTCCGGCACCTCTTGCCGTACGACTCAACGCTGATGATAAAACTTATGTCGAACCTGATATCTCTGTTCTGTGTGACTCGAAGAAAATATCCGAAAGAGGTATTGAAGGTGCACCGGATTTTATTATTGAAATTGTGTCTCCTGCTACACAAAAACGTGACTATGGCATCAAGCTTTTTAAATATCGTAATGCCGGTGTTCGCGAATACTGGATCGTGAACCCATCAAAAGAGATTGTAAATGTTTTCTGCTTCGAAAATGAAGAGGAAAATAACAACCTTTACTCTTTTGAAGAGGATATTCCTGTAGGGATTTATCCAGACTTCTCAATCAATATTCATGAATTACTGAAATAGTTCCGGTAATTCTATCACATTAGCAAGTAATTCATCTGTAATGTAAGAGTCCGATGTTGCAGGGCTGCCGCTTTCACGACAGCCCTTTTCTGTTTTTCATATTAATTGCTTTCTATGCATCCACCAGAAGAAACAGGACAGCTGACTGGTTTATCAAAACTCGGATTGTATGCATAAAAATTCTTAGAATCCAGTTCATCCTGTAAAATGCGAAGTGCTTCACCGAATCGCTGAAAATGCACGATTTCTCTCGCCCTTAAAAAACGGATCGGATCTGCGACATCCGGATCTTTTACCATTCTCAGAATGTTATCGTAAGTGCTGCGTGCTTTTTGCTCAGCAGCCATATCCTCATACAAATCGGTGATCGCATCCCCTTTTGACTGAAATTCACATGCATTAAATGGAATACCACCGGCAGCCTGCGGCCAGATTCCTACGGTATGATCCACATAATACGGTGCCAGACCGGATTTTTCAATTTCTTCTACTGAAAGACCACGCGTAAGCTGATGAACGATTGTTGATACTATTTCCAGATGTGCCAGTTCGTCTGTTCCGCCATGTTGTCATTTAGTCTATACCCTCTCCACTTTCTTCAGATACACCCATCCTGCACCGCTTTTCAGCTTGCCGAATCCGTTCTTTTCTTCTACGATCTCGTACTTACCTGACTGCAAAAATGTTCTGGCAGCACTGTATGTTTTGGCCGGTCCTGTCCTGATTGGAACATTTGCGGTTTTCAGCCGCACCTTGTATGGGAGTTTGGCGGATGTGTACATCTTTTTACCGGCATCGTTGTAGACATGATACCCGGCATGCTGATCTGCACACTGCTTGGCTTTCTTGAACGTCTGAAACGCTCCGATCTGGCTGCTGGCGTCTTCCAGGTCTTGCGAACACGGTACCACTGTTTCGTGGTTGGAAGAATATCGCCACTCTGCCCAGAAATGGATTGTTTGAAGGCATCCCAAGTGTACGTACCTGTATTGTATACATACGGATTCGGGCAAATCTTTCCGGTTACATCATAGTGGCGAATAACATGGTCTGCCGGCACATTGCATTTTTTCATCAGGTATTTTGTCAGCTCAGCCGCCGACTGTACCGTTGCTCCCTCAAAATACCAGTCTTTGTCTGTTGCGTTCATTGTTTCTGTGGATTTCTTTCGCACACACATCTCAATCCCAATGCTATTAGCGTTTCTGCATTCCGGATGTTTGTAACTGCTCGCCCCACAATGCCAGGCGATATTCCGATCTTCCACGCACTGCCAAATTTCGCCGGCGAAACCGACAAAATAGTGTGCAGATGCCCCACGGTTGCCACCACCATAGTATGAACAGTTTTCCTGTGCTCCGCCCAATGCCCCGACGTAGTGGATCACGATGTATTTGATTCTGGAGATATTGCCGGTATTATAATTGTAATTTGAGATCATGCGGTTGATTTTGTTCATAGTCTCTACCTACCTTTCTTGTTATTGGAAAATTTATTCTTTCAGAAATTTATTCACAAAATACTGCTGCCCTTTCCCTGTTACCAGTACAGTCTTTGTGATCCGCACGCTTCCATCTGGATTATTGATTGTTCTTTCTTTAATTTCAAACAAACCGGCTTCCATGCTTCTCTGTGTTGGCATATTGTAATCTGTCCCTTTTCTGCTGATCAGGAACCTGTTTTCACGCATCCATGTGAACAGCCTGTTCTGTCCGATATCCACACCGTTCTGTTTCAGGATCTTTGCCAGCTCCCCGATCAGGATGCAGGCGTTCGACACACTGACCGCATCCGCAAACACTTCTTTCGATCTCATCCGCTGCACATCTTCCACAATGCTTGCATTGCTTGCTTTGAGTTTCTCAATCTGCTGATCTGCCATTTTCAAAGCACGGGCAAAAATCTGTTCCGGTGTGTTCCATGCTTTTTCCAGGTCAAGGAAATACTGGCGGTACTGTCTGCCCTTTTCGTTTCGCTGGATCATACAGATCTGCTTTGCCATATCTACAGAAATGAAGTGTTCTATGATTCTTCCACCGTTTTCTAAATTTTTAGAAACCGTCATGTAGTCCTCATTTTCAGTAAAACCATATGTTGACATATTTTTAAACCAATCAGCATATTTACTTTTAATTTCCAGACCTGCGTGTAGATCTCTTGCTGATACTGTCGGCTGCTCTGTCTCATAATTAATTTTTAATAATTCGTTCATGTCTTTCCTCCATTGTTTTTCGTGATAACAAAAGAGGACGCTCACGCGTCCCCTTTCTTTTCTGCTTTCTGTGTCAATATGTCGATTGCATTGGCGATCACTGCCGGAAGTGGTATGCCCATTAATCCGGCATTCTCAACGATGCTGATTAATTCATTGGCAATGAACCCGATGATCACTGCATCACGGATGTAATCCACACCGATTGCCAGATCCAGCCGGTACGCCACCAGAACAAACAGCAGCGTCATGCATTTCCTGCACAGACCTTTCCAGCCTGTCCGACTTTCCAATGTCCCTGTTGACGTTTTCTTACTGTTGTGGAATACCCCGGCAACGATCAGACCGGATATGTAATCGATCGCCATAAAAATGATCAGCGTCATCAATGCCTGATCCCAGCCGCCAAAAAAAGAAGCAATCGCTCCACCGACTGCTCCAATACCTGTACATAACATTTCTTTTTTCATGTTTCGTTTCCTTTCTTGTTGTTATAATCTTAATTTGCTGATGGCAATATTTCCAGCAACATAATTTTCTGTAGTAACCAGCAACAGATTGTATCCTTGTGGTATAGTCACATAATAATCATGCATTCCCTCTTCCAGAGTTACATCCAATCCCAGGAAATCTGAATAGGAACTGTCCGTTCCGGAACCACTTGCAACAGCAATGATATTTTCTGTGTCCTGTTCAGCATTCATTACATAAACTGTTATTCTGTATGTACTACCAGGTGTTGCACTGATTTTTGTGTTCTGATAATAATATCCCCTACTAGGAGATGCCGGCATAGAGGTAAGCATTGACGTTGTTGGATGTTTATACCATCTGTAATCTTTTAATGCATTTATTGTTGCTGCTTCTACTGTTTCGAAAATACCGGCTGTTACGATTGCGATTTTATCTTCCAAATTTTGGATACTTTTTGTTAACTGATTTTCCAGATCCTGGATTTTGGTACTCGATTCCTTTTCCTTTTTCTCCAGATTCTGTATTTCTGTTGCGAACTCTTGTTCTGCCTTTTCTCGATTGCTGCATTCTGCTTTGATATTCTCATCGCACCCTGCAATCCCATCATGGATTGCCTGCCGGACATCACGCCCGTAAACTGCCGCCAGTATCTTTTTTAAGTTCTCTGTAATACTTGCCATTTTCACCCTCCTATTTCAGTTTCAACCCTTCAATACGCTTGATACTTACCTGGTTCACTGTCCAACCGGATCCAATATTGCGGACATATACACCCACTTTATTGTTGCTGGTATCCCATTTCAACTGAACACGAGCATTATAGGATGCTGTAAGATACAGAGTAATTACTGTCTCTGCCGGATTGCTCCTGTTAAGTGTAACCCAGCCTTTCTGGCCATCCACAATTTCCAGCCATACACGAATTTCATCATAATTCGCCAGGGAACTGATTGCTGAAGAATAGTACCAGCTTCCTGTTGCTGATGGAGTTACTGCTGTTGTTGACAGAACCACTGCTGCATCAATATCCCCGACCACGTACCAATACGATCCGCTGTACACCAGCTCCAATACTGCATACTGTTTGATCAGGTTTGCCGGTATCGCACTGTTTCTGTACTGGATCGCTTTCGCTCCGGTACTGTTGACATTCAGTGTTGGTTTTGTGGCCGTATTGGCATAGTTAAAACGTACCGTAACCCTTGCACCGGTGTACAATTTGAAACCTGTCAAACTAACTGTTTTGGCGACGGTCGCACCAGCTGTATAACATATTGCGTAATTTCTGACTAATGCATTTGTATCTACTGCAATACCATCGTGATCGCAGTATGTTTTCCCATTGCCCGCAATTCGTATTTTGGGAGTGTTAATATAGCCATTGTTCAGATCTATAAGAAATCCACTACCTGAAAATGCTTCTCCAGAAGAACCGCTATAATTTCCGGATTTTAGTATACCTTTTTGGAATGTACCGAGATTATCACTGATAGCCGCTATACCGTCATTCTCCAGATCTTTTGCATCTACAGTCTGTACATTTGACACGGAAAATGGGCTTGGTTCTGTATCAAAATTTTCTACCTGTTCGACTTGAATTCCAGAAACTATATACAAAGCACCCTCCATATAACCAAAACCTAATGCTATATATGGAAAATCTTCAAACGCACGTGTATTTTATTGTTTTCCTTTCCCATTGCAAACTGCAATAAACATATTCACTTTTCTTAGATGCTAAGGTATTTCCATTATACAAATGACTACGTTCTTTGCTTTCCCATATCAAAAACTCAATTCCTCTGTTTTCTGATTCAGAAAGATAAGGACATCTTATATAGAAAGAAATCAGGTATTTTTTTCCAGGGACTAAAGTTATGAAACCATCATGCTTTTTGCTGCTCCCCAAAATAAATCCATTTTCTGATGGCAATATTTCCTCTCTTCCGTCAAGCCATAGTGCATTGACCCCGGGAACATTAGGTGCTTGTGGAAAAAATGATCCGCCACATTCTTTTACTTCTGCTCTTTGCCTTATTCGATAATCTTCAAGATATGAAAGTAATGTACTTTCCGTGATTGTTGCAAAATTATCATATCCAAGATTATATAAATTACTGTTTAATCCAAAAGTTAATTTATCTACGCTGATTGCACCTGCTGCTATCTTATCTGCACTGATTGCACCTGCTTTGATTTTTTCTGCTGTCACGCTGCCTGCTGCCAGTTCGCCTGCGGTAATGGTGCCTGTTGCGATTTTATTTGCTGTGATGGTCTTTCCCGCAATTTCATTGGCAGTAATGGCACCCGCCACAATCTTATCTGCAGTTATGCTTCTCTTGGTCAGTACATCACCATCTATCGTATTTACATTCTGAGATACCAGTTCACCTGCATTATTGATCGCATAGATGATTGAATTCTTATCGCCACAGATAATCAGCCTTTCCACTGATAACGTACCGGCAGTGATTTTGTTGGCTGTCAGCTCCACTATTTTCGCATCGGTAATAGATCCGTCTGCAATTTGAGCAGAACCTACAACACCGACGCCTATCATTGCAGTTGTAATACTTCCGTTTTTGATATTTGCAAGATCTATTTTTGCATAATTTGCATCTAACGAACCAAGAACCGCATTTACAGCCTCAAGTCTTCCGGTTATTATCACCTTATAATCAAGCTAAATTTCCGGAAATACTATCAATTCTGGCATTCGCTGCATCCAGATCTTTTATATTTGCCTTATCTGTCTTAATAACTTTGATCTCTGCCTCGCCTGCCGTCAAACGCCCACTGATATTTGCATTTTCTGTTTTCAACTGTTCTATGTTTGCTTCTCCGACTTCCAGTCTTTTGGTGGTCAGATCTGCAAATTCACCATAACTCGCACTCATTTTATCGAATGTAGCTTTTGTCGCTTTCAAATCATCAAAGCTTGCCTTCTGTCCTATGATTTCTTTCGCTGCAACCAATTCCATGTTCAGCCGTTCAATCGCCTGTGCTGTTGGTCCTTTACTGCTACTTATGCTCCCGGATTCAATTTCCGTTTTTCCCTGACTTTCAATTTCTGTAATTAATCCACCATCATAATCCATCGACAGCTTCATAATCGGGATCTTACTTTTCCCTCCGTATTTATCGTGAATAGTAACGATATCTCCTATGTCAAGACGTGGATCTCCAAGAAAAGATACCGAAGCAGGCTGAAAAGTAAAATCTTTCAGCTGATTGCAAATTTTATCAAGACGGGCTGCGTCATAACCGGATTCTCAATCTGTATTCCTACAGTGCCCACGCCGGAAAGTAATGTTACGGTTGCCGTATCGCACTGGATTCTGCCAAGCTTGAACAGACTTTCGCTTTTTTTCAGATCATCATAATATCTGGATGCAGATATTTCATAATCCGCCTGTTCATACCAACGAAGTTCAATTTCACCATTTCGATTAATGACACAATATTTTCCATAGAACTGTGCAACATATCCCAGGGCATCCTGCATGGTATATCCGTCGAATGGGTTTACATAATTCCCTTGTGTGATTTCATTGCCTTCGTCATCATACGTTGTTTCCGTTTCTTTCCAACGCTTCGGAATTTTGACACCGGACGGGAGATTATCAATGCTGCTTGCAAGCGGTACACCAGACATGTTGCTAATCTCTTTCAGCACTTCTTTTCCGTCTGCCGGGTATTCCAATTTACTTACATATGCTTTTGAAAACTTCACATACATCCTGTCATATGCACAAAAATTGATAATTCCGTCATCATTATTCACTTTTTCCGGTGTGAATTTTCCAAGGTCACAGTATATATACTCCGTGCCGGACAATACGCCGATCTGTAACGTTATTTCTTTACTTTCGAGAGAAATGGTTGTTGCTTCCATTTTGACTTGTACACTGGCTGCCACAGCTCCGCCGATACTGATATGAGCAGAATTGTTCGAGGCAGCATGAAGTGCAAAACTTTTGATACCCTCAAAAATATCTTTCCCCAGAACGACTCTTGCCTTAAATGTTCTGCTGTCCTGTTCTACTGCATTTTTGAATATTTCATTAACTTGAAGCATTTTGTACCTCCCTCCTGATAATTATTTTTCAATCAGGTTTACCGTGACACCTACATACCGTGCTTCCCCCCGACATAGGTGTATACCGGACATGTAAGATCGCCTGCATACATATTTGCTGTAATGTTCTTTCCGGTCTTAGGGCTTCGGAAAGTTACATTGAAAAATGCTGGTTCAACAGCCGCTTCTACTGTTGCCATCTGTGCATCTGTAAGCGGCAGAAACTCAATTTCCAACTTCCATTTCCGGGCTATAATATCGCCGGTCATTGTTCCATCTGCTCCACGCCCTGCATTTTTCGACCAGATCTTATTTCGTGAAATTTTCAGACCATTTAATTTCGGTTCCGGCATGGCAACGCCGCCGATTGTGATAGATGCGGCCATTTTTTTGTCACCTCATTTCTTCAAAAAGTACCGCCCTTTCGGACGGTACCGGTTAAACCAATATCGGGCATACGCCTGTCGATTTTGTTCTGTGATTAATTTCTTCTACGACTACGTCTGTGACCTTTCGGCCGCCAACGTAGATATTGAATGTAGGGG